>Ga0310695_10003153_pt1 | contig 32975 bp, 26 predicted proteins | sample RumenRJG_04DNA_FD_203882 | JGI IMG/M metagenome (GOLD analysis project Ga0310695, IMG submission 203882) | Bovine rumen microbial communities from Lethbridge, Alberta, Canada - RJG_04 (v2) (version 2) | ecosystem: Host-associated > Mammals > Digestive system > Stomach > Rumen | place: Canada... | reverse complement strand
TAAACAGTAAAAAATAGCTCTGTGAGGCTCATTTTAAGCCCTCAGGTGCTCTCAACTCAATAATATGTAAAAATCAAAGTAAAAACAGCCCCCACGACAAAGGCTTTTATATGGCTCTGAAATCACTTAAAAACAGGCTAAAAAGCCTTTAAAATCTGGGTTCTCGGACGGCCTGGGGGGGCAAAATAATGCTGTGTACCTACTTGGCTTTATTTTTTATCTTTCGGCTCTTGGCTTTCTTACGCTTTTTAGCCTTAGGAGCTGCGAGTTTTGTGCAGACGCGCATAAGAATGGTTGCAATTTCTTCGTCAGACATTTTGAGATTAATGCCATATTGAGCATAGATAGTTGCTACTGCACGGTTATTCTTTTCGTGTGCCTCAACTAAATCGTCGGGCATAAGTGATGGATTGTAAAGCTGTTCGAGGGAGGAATCATTATATTTATTCCTTACATCAAGGATTTCTTGCGCAGTCTTTTCAATAGTTGCTTTCTGCTCTTCTGTAGCGTTTGGCCAAGAAAAATTGTTGTATACTATTCCGTTAGAATATCTGTATCTCGTTTCCAGTCTTCCACATACGACCCTCATCCAAGCCATGTGAATACTTGATTGGAGGACACCGAAATGATACAATTTTGCTTCTGGTATTAATTGAATACCATCGCTACAGAAATCATTTGGCGTTAACCTGCCCATCGGAATATAATCACGGCTCTGTGAGGAAGTACGAGGAACTACGAAATAATTGTTGGCAGGCATATTTTCTACATGAAAGCGCCTTGGAGTTTTTGCCAGTTCCTGCGTAGGTTTACTATCACTCTTTGCTCTATAAGTTTTAACAGCTTCAACACGCTTCATGCAAAGTGGCATGGCTGCTACTTCAGCTGGTGTGGCATCGCCTAACCACAGACAATAACGTGGAGTACCACTAATAAACTCTTCACCACCATAATAGGGATGGAAATATTTCTCGGATGCGGGCTCTTTCTGAATGAAGTCCAGCATTTCCTGCCAGTCAAACAAATAATTGCCATCATCAATAGGCTTGTTGCCTATTCCCATCTCAGGAATTTTACATATAGGTTTAGCTCTATTCCATACAAACAGGTTCTCTGCATTTAGCAAGTATCCGTTAATGTTGTCAGCATTTATAATCGTTCCATCATCCTTGAAAAGTCTATGAGTAACCTGTCGCTTTCTTTTACTTAGGTAGAAACCAACGATAACACAATGCACATGTGCCATTTTTTCTGCTTCGTTGAACCATTGGAACGACCGCCACGCAAATAGAATTTGTAGATGGTAATGGGACATTAACGGATACCACAATGGGGCTTCTAAGTCTCCCTGAACAATACTATTTGTAGAAACGAAAGCCGCTGTAATGCTTTTCTTGCCTTCCATGTATTCAGCAGCTTTTGCATACCAAGCGCAAACAAAGTCAAGCTTTCCCTGCTTATCCCACAGTTTTGTTCCATCGGAAAGACGACTCGGCATAGCATGCCGCAGACTTGCTTTCTGCTCATTGTTCATCTTCTTTGCCCCTTGGAATGGTGGGTTACCTATGATATATGTCTCTGTACTGGATTTACGTTTCAACACCTCGTCCCAATCCACGAGCAGTGCATCTGCCTGCATCACATTGGTATTCTTTTCCAATGGCAGCGGGTCAATGTTACAATGCAGTACCCTTTTGGTTTCCTGTATCAACTGACATTCGGCAATCCATAGTGAAGCACGGGCAACCGAGGCTGCAAAATGATCAATCTCAATACCGAAGAATTGCCCCATGCGAACTTTACATGGGTCTTGATTCTCCATGACGGCATCGTGATAAAACTCAAGCTCACTTTCTATGGCTAACAATTCGAGAGCGTGCAGAGATTTGTAGGTTTCTGTCAGGAAGTTGCCGCTTCCGCAAGCAGGGTCGAGGAATCGCATAGAAGACAATCGATCTCGAAAAGACTCAAGTTTTGCGTACTTTACATCCTTCTTGCCTTTAGTATCAATAGGCAAGGATATAATGTTCTCAAGTTCTTCTTTCAGGTCATCCATAAACAGCGGGTCAATCACCCGATGGATATTTGAAGGGGTTGTGTAGTGCATACCGCCCGATTCACGTACCTCTCTGTCTACCGTACTTTCAAAGATACAGCCGAAGTTGGTGGGTGAAATCTCACTCCAGTCAAAAGTCTCATCGGTGTCCTTCAACTTCAGGTCCCAAGCACTTTTCAATATATCGAAAGCCGCTTTGTTGATGGCAGGTGTTTCGTATCGATCGGCATTGTTGAAGAGACCACCATCCACATATGGGAACTGCTGAACTTCCACATCAGCCAGTTTGTTATACTCACGGCGTTTAGGGTCGGTCATATCGAGCCAAAAGAACAGTGCATCGAATTTCTTGCTAAGGTCTTTGGCATTAAACTTATCTAAGAATGTACGGAACTGACCGTCATCGAAGATACCAGCATCTTCTGCAAACAAACAGAACACAACGCGGACACAGAACATATTCAACGATTGTAGTTCGCTCTTAGTCCACTCTTTCTTGCTCGCATAAATGGTATCATACAGATTGCGAATGAATTCACTGGCAGTACTCGAAACGCGTTCTTCACGCTTTTCGTCTACATAACCTTCTGGCCTATACGGTTCAACTAAGAACTTTAAGTCGCGCCAACGTGAAGGCAACTCTTCAAGCATGATGCTTTTGACGGGGGCATTCTTGTGATAACTGTCCCAAATACGAAATTCCTTGAAATTGCAAGCTATCACATAACGTCCTTGGTCAGGTGTGTCTAAATTATTATAATAGCGAATAGCTTGCTCCATTGGAGTAAGCTCTAAAGGTTTGCCATTTGCATCCTTATCACTCTGTTTCAGTTTCGCATCAAGATTAACGTTATTGCTTTTCTGCTCAATGACAACCTTTGATGTTTTAACACGAATATCAATGCGTTTAGTGGTACCTTCAAATTTTACTTTAGATTGTGGCTCAATCTCTTTTCGTGCCTTGGATACAGCAAATACATCTTCAAGCAGGTCCTCCCAGAACTCCGTATAGTCCTTGTCTTCCTTGCCCCGATTTTTCCATTCGGCTACAAACTTCTGTGCAGCCTTCTTTATCTCTGATTGTTTGGGTTTAGCCATTTCAATTTTTCAATATATCTTTGCAAAGATACGAAGAATTTGTAAAAAATAAAAATCTCTTCCTGAACTTTTACACATTATTAATGGAAAATTGTGGTTCTGAATACTCTTTCTTATACTGTATCGCCAGCATGGTGAGGTCGTCGCTCTGCTCGGCTGCACCAGCAAAGAAGTGGACAGCAGCACTCATACGCTGAATGAGCGGCATGGGCTGATATTCGCCCTTGGCCAACTGCTCTTCTGCCAACTGCAGAATGCGTTCGTCGCCAAACTGCTGATGAAGCGCATTCTCTGCCTCGTTGAGACCATCGGTAAAAAGGAAGATAGTGGTTCCTGGAACGATAGTCGTTTCCTGCATGACGAAGTTCCAGTCCATGAGACCAATGGGGAGGTTGGACTCGCAAGGCAGCACACCTACACCCTGCCCTATCAGCAGCGGCGCATCGTGGCCCGCATTGCAGTAGCTGAGATGGCCCGTCTGCAGGTCAAGGACACCAATGAACATCGTCACAAACATGTTCATCTCGTTGCCGTCGCTCATCGACTCATTCAAGGCCTTGGCAATGATGTGAGGTTCTGGAACATGGGCAGAGACGTTGCGGAACAGCGAACGTGCCACAGCCATGAACATAGAGGCAGGAACACCCTTACCACTGACATCGCCCACGCAGAAGAAGAGCTTCTCGTCGCGGATATAGAAGTCGAAGAGGTCGCCACCAACGGCCCTGGCAGGTGTCAGTTGGCCGTAGATATCAATATCGTCGCGCTCAGGATATGGCGGGAACGTCTTGGGCAGCATCGACATCTGGATGCTATGGGCAATGTTCAGCTCGCTCTCGACAGCAGCCTTCTCGGCAGTGGTGGTCTTCAGTTCCTCCATATATTGTGTTAGCGACTGTTGCATCTTTTCGAAGGAGTCACGCAACTGGTGTACCTCGTCGCGACTCTTCATGGGTGGCAGAGAAGTTTTGAAATTACCCTTGGCCACATCGTTGGCAGACAACGCCAGCAATCGGATAGGCAGAGAGGCTTTCCTTATCGCATTACGGCCAGAAACCATCACCACCAGCATGCCAATGATGATAAAGAAAAACATGAATACGACAAAGAGATACGAAAGAATCTCCCTCCAAAACGTTGGAAAAGCCAATCCAATCGTCCACGGCGTGTATTTGACGGGGTGAGTGGTGACAAAACAAACATAATTCTCCAATGACATTTCTTCACTAGAAGCCTTATCTTTTCTTGACTTTAGAATTTTTTGACTAACACTGTCTGGGTCGGCTGTGACATTGTCTTGAAGCTTCTTGTGGATGATAAATTCCTGTTCAGGATGTGTCAGGAAAGTACCAGCAGTATCGATGACGAAATAATAGGGTATATATCTTCTGTTACTTTTCTTAATCACCCTTAACTTATCACTAAACCAATTGAGAGACATATCTACGCCCAGAACGGCGACAACACGCTGCTGGCGGTCGTGGATGGGAACAAGGTAAGACACCAAAGCCGTCTTCCCATCTGTACCTCCAAAGAACGGTTTCGACCAATAGCTGCTATCCCTGGAAACGGCCTCCTGAAACCATTCCGCACTGAGATAGTCGTGGTCCTTGTTGCCGACGGTCTGTTTCTCGATGGTCATGCTGTCGAGACGCACAGCATAAGGACAGAACCAATGGCCTTTCTGTGGATAGTAGTCAGCCACGAAACTAATGCCACAGCTGCGGATACGAGTATTGGTACGCAGGATACCCTCCATGATGTCGTACAACTTATCGGGATTGTCGAGGTTGTCCTCAATGTAAGGAGCCGTATTGACCGAGGCCACATAGACATCCGAGGCAATGCGACGCACCGTCTCATACTTGCTATTTAACGACATTTTCGAAAACCCCTCAAAGACCGCATAGGTAGCAAAAAAGCTTGTCCCAAAGAGAATTAACGTCGGTATGCCCATGAAGATGAGCATGAGAAGCATGATACGACGTGTCAGACGCTTACCAAAGGATTTCGGATAGGGATTCGGGGACTTCTTCCTAAATTTGTTCAACAGGTTTTTAAGCATGGTTTCTTAGTAGTTTTTACGTTAGTTCTTCAGGCATCTCTTCGTCCAGATGATTGGCCCACAGGTATTTCTTCGTCTCACGGGCTGCCACGCCACTCAACAGCAGGAGTGCAATAAGGTTAGGAATAGCCATCAGTGCATTCATGCAGTCGGCAATGTTCCAGATGATGTCGAGATTGATAATACTGCCAAAGAACAGGGCGACGATATAGAGGATGCGATAGAAACGGTTGATGCGGTTTCCCTCAATGTAGTTGACGGCACTCTCGCCATAGTAGCTCCACCCAAGAATAGTGCTGAAGGCAAAGGTCAGAATGCCAAAGGTGAGCAAGGGAGCACCAACGTATGGAATTTTTGAGAAGGCAACTTTCGTCAAGGCGCCACCGTCGGCATAGCTGATGTCAGGATAGGCCAGAATGCTGCTGACAAGAACCAGACCCGTCAGCGCACAGATGACGACAGTATCCCAAAAGGTGCCCGTACTGCTGACCAAGGCCTGACGGACAGGATTGCGCGTCTGAGCAGCTGCAGCGACGATGGGCGCTGAACCCATACCGCTTTCGTTAGAGAACAGTCCACGGGCAATACCATAGCGGGCAGCCATGATGACTGTTGCACCCACAAAACCTCCACCTGCTGCTGAGGGGTTAAAGGCAGCATCGACAATCAGCTGGACAGCGGGCCAGACATAGTCGTGATTGATGCAGAGAATGACCACACAGCCCACGACATAGAGCACCGCCATAAAGGGCACGAGGACGGTGCATACACGGGCGATGGCCTTGACACCGCCAAGGATGACCGCGGCCGTCAGCAGACAAACAATAATGCCCACGACCCACTGTTCGATGCCAAAGGTTTCGTGGGCCATCAGGGCAATACTGTTTGCCTGTACGGTACAGCCAATACCAAAGGAGGCTAATGCGGTGAAGACGGCAAAGAGAATGGCCAGCCACTTCATGTTCAGGCCACGCTCCAAGGCATACATTGGACCACCATACATGCGTCCGTTGTCGGCCTTGACGCGGTATTTCACTGCCAGCAGTCCTTCGGCATACTTCGTCGACATGCCGAAGATACCCGTCAGCCAGCACCACAATACGGCGCCAGGACCTCCTAGGGCCACAGCTGTTGCTACGCCAACGATATTACCAGTACCTATAGTTGCCGCCAGTGCAGTGGCCAAGGCGCCAAACTGACTGACATCACCTGCAGCACCAGGGTCTTTCTTCACTGACAGACGGATGCCTGTGAACAACTTCCGTTGTGGGAAGCGCAGTCGGACGGTCAGGAACACATGGGTTCCCAACAGTAGGACTATCATCGGCCATCCCCACAGGAAGTCGCTGACGAGTGAGAAAAACGCATTAATCGTCTCCACGTAGTCACATTATATCTTACGAAAACTTGATAGTTCCCTGGATAGGCTCCGGCTGTGCCTCCTGCTTCTGCTGGGGTTCCTCACCGCTGGCCTGCTGGTAGATGCTATCGAGTATCTCGCGGGTACGCTTGTAAGTGGGCGTCTGCTCTACGGCAGAGATGACGTCGTCGTTGTCCAAGTCCTCATGGCGGAACAGGAAGATGTGAGGACGACGCTTGTAGCGCTTGCTGGAGCCATCACCACCATAGAAGCGGTTACGACGGTCCTGACGCTGAGCTTCCTTCTCCTGCTCAGCAGCGATACGCGTTGCCTCTTCCTGCGTGTTATGACGCTGACGGTGACTTGACATACCGTCGACACTGTCGATACCGAAGCCGGTAGCGAGGATGGTGACCTTCACCTTCTTACCCAGCTCGGGGTCGGTGGCCAAGCCCCACTTAATCTCGAAGTCGTTGCCAAACTTACCCATGAAGTCGTTGACATCGTTCATCTCCTCCATCATCAGCGACTCCTTGCCATCCTTACCGCCAGAGAACGAGATGGAGAGCAGGATCTTCTTGGAGTTGAAGACGTCGTTCTCGTTGAGCAACGGAGAGTTCAGAGCGTCCTCAATGGCCTTGCGCACACGACCTTCGCCCTCGCCGTAACCCGTAGACATGATAGCCACACCACCATCTTTCAGCACGGTCTTCACATCGTTGAAGTCGAGGTTGATGAGTCCGTGAACGGTGATGATCTCAGCGATAGACTTAGCAGCCACGCTCAACGTGTCGTCGGCCTTGCCGAAAGCGTCGAGCACGGTCAGCTCAGGATAAATCTCGCGCAGACGTTCGTTGTTGATAACCAACAGCGCATCGACGTGCTTCTGCATCTCCTCAACCCCATCGAGTGCCTGGTCAATCTTACGGTCACCCTCGAAACGGAAGGGGATGGTGACGATACCTACGGTCAGAATGCCCATCTCCTTAGAGACACGGGCAATGACGGGAGCAGCACCAGTACCAGTACCACCACCCATACCAGCAGTGATAAACGCCATACGGGTGCCATCCGTGAAGAGACCCTTGATATCCTCCAGACTCTCCTCAGCAGCTGCACGGGCACGCTCAGGACGATTACCTGCACCAAGCCCCTCCTTACCCAGTTGCAGATGAACGGGGACAGGCGAATCATTGAGTGCCTGATTATCTGTGTTACACAGAACGAAGGTTACATCGTGAATGCCTTCACGATACATGTGGTTGACAGCATTGCCGCCACCGCCACCAACACCAATCACCTTGATGATGCTGTTCTCCTTTTCGGGTTCACCGAAGTCGAGCAATATGTTGTTGTCCATAGTTTTTCTTTTTTCGATATTACGATATTTCGAAGTTTCGATATTTCGATGTTTCGAAGTGTTATTCTTCCTCCTTGACGATTTCGGTGGCAGCCTTCTTCAGCCAGCGTCCGAACTTATTCCAGGTGCTGTTGCGACGACGCTCCTCAGCCTCCTCGCGGGCCTTACGCTCAGCCTCCTCGCGAGCGAGACGCTCCTCTTCCTCCTTCTTGAGGCGGGCTTCCTCTTCGGCCAGACGCTTCTCTTCAGCGGTACGTACCACACCTGCAGGCGTCTCTGTGGCCGTACGGGCACGACGCTGTTCGGGGGTATCGCCAGTTCCTTGGCGCTGTGTTGCGAAGAGGTCGCCATTAGGATCGTACTCACCACCAGCACAGTTGATATCACCCTTGGCCAACAGGCCCAGAACGGTGTTCATGCGTCCGTCACGAGCCGTCACCTCATTGATCTGCGACGTGATGGTCTGCGTCACGAACTTAGCAATACGGATTTTGTCAATATGGGTGTAGTTCTGGAAGGCTTTCTCAATTTCTTTCATGTTCGAGCCACCACCCGTAAGGATGATACCTCCCAGGAGCTTGTCGCAGTAGTCCTCAGGAACCTGACACCATACATTAGCGATAATCTCCTCCAGACGACCTTCGACAATCTCAATGAACTTGCGGCACTCCACCTGACGGTCGGCGTCGATAGAGTACTTCATGTTGTTGTCGATGTCGTTGTTCTCGGTATAGGCACTGCCATACTTAATCATCATCTGTTCGGCAGCACGCTCCTCCATCTGGAGTGAGGCAATGTCCTTGACGATGTTGTTGAAGCCCAGAGGGATGACAGCCAGATGACGCAGGATATTCTTCGAATAGACACTGACAGTAGTCGTATCAGCACCCAAGTCAACAAGGGCACATCCTGAGCGACGCTCAGCCTCTGTCAGCACGCTGTCGGCAAGTGCCAAGGGAGCGAGATACATCTCTGCGACATTGATGCCTGCATTCTCAAAACACTTGTTGAGGTTCTTGTAGAAGCTCTTGCGCTGAAGGATGTTCAGGAAGTTACCTTCAATGCGGCTACACTGAATGCCTACAGGGTCGAGCTGGTACTGAGCATCAACCTTGTACTCCTGAACGGCAGCATCGAGAATTTCCTGGTCGGGATAATTAACGTTGCGGTTGGCATCCATCAGTTCAATAACCATGTCTTGCGTAACAACAGTATCGTCAGGAAGATCCTTGCCGATGACGTTGTGAACAGAGCGGATAGACTGACCAGCCACACCCACATAGACCTGTGTGATGGTCGTCTTCAGTTGTTTCTCCAGACGATTGACAATGGACGTCAGACTCTGGGCAGTTTTGTCGATGTTGTAAACCACACCCTTACGGATAAACGACGAAGAGTCTTCCTTGACACAGGCCAGCACTTGAATGCTGCCGTCAAGGTTCTTCTTACCCGCGATACCGGTCATCTTGGATGACCCCAGCTCGATTGCTACAATAAAATCCTTTGGCATCTCTAATATATATGTTTGTTATATTATCTTTTCTTGCAAATAATCTGATTGTCGAACTCGACATTAATATAGGAGTACTTGTTCCAGCCTGCCTTGGAGAGTCCATATTTATAGAACTTCTCCAGACGCGTCAGCTTGCGTTCAAGGTTAGAGGGACTACCGAGGTAAACGATATGGTCACCAACACGTGGCACCATCTCGATAGAACCGTCGGCCAACACATTGAGCTGCTCTACCTGATTGCCCCAAAGGGGAGTCTGTAGCAGATAGCAGCCGATATCTTTCAACACCTTTTGGGCGTATTTCTGTTGAATGGCTCCTGTGGCAACAACCAGGTTGCTGGCAAAGTGGGTGTTCGGCATGATGTTACCATGCTCGTCGACATAATAATCGTCACCATTGTCTGCCTTGACACGGATAACGGGCAGGCGCTGGTCAACAGTGATGTTAACGTGGCCTGTCTGCGTCTTATAGCACTGTGCATTCTTGACGAACGGGTTCTTCTTCAACTGCTCTTCAATGACACGCACGTCAACACTGCTCATTTGGTCACCGATAGGGTAGCAACGTGCACGCTGCAGTAGCGTCTTGATTTCTTCCTGGTCCAGGAAACCCTTTACAGAGCCATCCTCGATATAGATATTCACCTCACGACATACATTACTCGACTCATCAGGGCAATTGAATGCCGTGATGGCCAGTACAAGGTAGACTGCCAGTGCAATGTCGGCCAGTACAAGAGCGGTATTTTTCCAGTTGATTGTCACAGTGAATATTTGTCTTTAAGGATTCTTGCCAGCTCAGGAACCTGATTATCGAGGTCACCGGCACCCAGGACGATGAGTACGTCGAAATCATGCTCTTTAACAAACGGAATGACCTGGTCTTTCTGGACGATTTGTTTCTCGATGCCAGGACGCAGGTTGTCGTAGATGAGTTCGGAGGTCACACCAGGAATGGGAGCCTCGCGAGCAGGATAGATCTCGGTGAGGATGACCTCATCGAGCAGACTCAGCGCATCAGCAAAGTCGTGATAGAAGTCGCGCGTACGAGTATACAGATGTGGTTGGAAGATGGCCGTAATCTTACGGTTCTTATACAACTCACGGATGCTTCGTGCACTCTGCAGGATCTCCTTCGGATGGTGGGCATAGTCACTGAGGAACACGAGCTTATCTGTCTTAATCTTGAAGTCGAAGCGACGCTCCACACCGCTGTAGGTCATCAGACCAATACGCAGTTCCTCAGCAGTACATCCTGCCAATTGTGCCATCGCCATCGCAGCAATGCCGTTCTCGATATTGATGGGGACGGGCTGACCGAGTTCAATGTCCTTTACCGATTCGATGGGTGAGACGAAGTCGAAGGTGATCTCGCCATTCTCGATACGGATATTCTCTGCATGGAAGTCACCCTCAGTCAGTGCATAGTCGTAACGACGTACGCCAGCGGGCAGGTTCTCCTTCATCTCCAGTCCACGATGGATAATCAGGGCACCCTCGGGTTGGATGAGTTCTGTATAGTGACGGAAACTCTCCAAGTAGGCCTCCTTGGTACCATAGATATCCAGATGGTCGGGGTCTGTCGAGGTGATAACAGTCATAAAGGGTGACAGCCAATGGAACGAGCGGTCGAACTCGTCTGCCTCGATAACCACATAATCTGAGTCGGAGAGAATGTAGTTCGTGCCGTAGTTCTTGGAGATACCACCCAGGAAAGCATTGCAGTCCAGATGACTCTGGTGCATGATATGGGCACACATCGTCGAGGTAGTCGTCTTGCCGTGGGTACCAGCAACACACAGTCCCTTGTGCTGACGGGTCAGCGTACCCAATACCTGTGCACGCTTCTGTATCTCGAAACCATTCTCACGGAAATAAACGAGTTCCTTATGGTCGGCAGGGATGGCTGGTGTATAGATGACGAGACAATTCTCCTTCTGACGACAAGTATGTGGTATCTCGTCGACATTCTCCTCATAGTGGATGAGCATGCCTTCTTTCTCCAGTTGGCGGGTCAGCGTACTGGGTGTCTTGTCGTAGCCGGCAACGACCAAACCACGCTTGATGAAATAACGGGCGATGGCACTCATGCCGATGCCACCGGCTCCTACAAAATATACTGCTTTGATATCTTTCAGTTCCATTGATCAGTTATCATTTTTCAATTATCAATTATCATTTAGCGAATGCGCTAGTTTGATGACTTCCTTGGCTATGATGTCTGCTGAGTCAGGCAATGCGAGTTTCAGGATGTTCTCACGAAGGCTCTTCAATTGGGCGGCATTCGTGACTGTATCAATAGCCATAGGCAACAGCAGCCTGTCGGCTTCGCGGTCTTTGACATAGAGGGCGGCCTGCTTATTGACAAGTGCCATTGCATTCTTGGTCTGATGGTCTTCGGCGACATTGGGTGAAGGTACCAAAATAACAGGTACACCCAACAGACAGAACTCGCTGATGCTACCCGCTCCTGCACGACTGATAACAAGGTCAGCAACCTTATAGGCAGCACCCATATCAGCGATGAAGTCAGTGACTAGCAGATTGTCTGGTTTAATATCTTTCAGTCGCTCTGCAATCTCAAGACTATAATAATTACCTGTCTGCCAGACGAATTGTATGTCGCTATACTGCTTGATTAAATCCAAATGCTGCAACACGCTCTCATTGATGGTGCGAGCACCCAGTGATCCACCAACCAACAGGATGGTCTTTTTCTGAGGGTCGAGGCCAAAGGTCTTGGCTGCAGCTTCACGAGTGATGGTGGTATCAAGCAACTGCTGACGGACGGGGTTGCCTGTCAGCATAATCTTCTCTGCAGGGAAGAAACGTTCCATACCCTCATAGGCCACACAAATCTTTGCTGCCTGCTTGGCAAGGGTCTTATTGGCTAGTCCGGCATAGCTATTCTGCTCCTGCAACAGCGTAGGAATGCCCAGTGCATTGGCAGCACCCAGAGCAGCACTACTGGCATAGCCTCCCACACCGACAGCAACCTGTGGCTGGAACTGACGGAGCAGCTTCTTAGCCATGTGCTTGCTACGCAGATAATCAATGGCGACACCAATATTGCCAGGTTTCCACAATGGACGCAGGAAACCGCGGATGGGCAGTCCCTCAATATCGTAACCTGCTGCTGGCACACGCAACATCTCCATACGACCTTGTGCGCCAACAAACAATATTTTTGCATCAGGGCGCAAGGCCTTGATGGCATTGGCGATAGAGATGGCCGGGAAGATATGTCCACCCGTACCGCCACCACTGATAATGACTCTTAACTCCTTTTCTTCCATATGTTTCTTAACTTCTTCTATCTTCTTCTACTTCGTCTTCCTTCTTCATCTTTGCCGAGCGACTAACACTCAGTATCGCACCGATATAGGCACAGTTGATGATGGTCGATGTACCACCCTTAGAGATGAGTGGCAAGGGCTGACCAGTAACAGGTGCCAAACCAACAGCCACCATCATGTTAAACGTAGCCTGAATGACCAGCAACAGTCCCAAGCCCATGGCCAGGAATGCGGGGAAATTGTTCTCACACTTACTGGCAATACGTGCACAACGATAGAGCAGAAAGATGTACAGGCACATGACGACAAAGGCACCGACAATCCCTAACTCCTCGATGATGATGGCATAGATAAAGTCAGAGAAGGCCTGCGACAGGAAGTCACGCTCGGTACTCTTGCCAGGACCCTTGCCGATGACGCCACTAGACACGATGGCGATATTGGCATGAGCCACCTGTGCATCTTTGTCGAGGTCATATTCCTGAGGCGATGGCTTGGGTTTGCCAAACTTCATGATACGGCTCTTCCACGTGTCAGCACGGTGGAACATTTTCTCGATGGCATTCTTTTTCTTCGGCTGCTCCTCTACCACCTGTTCGGTCTGTGCCAATTGTGCCTCCTCATCGCTGGTATCGTGACCGACAAGCATGACCATAGAGAGGGCAAAGACCACAAAGATGATGATGACTGCTGCTAGCTTCGCCAACTGACGGATGGGTACCAAACCAATGAACATCATCAGATAAACCACCGCAAAGAGCATGGCAGCTGTTGAGAGGTTCTCTAAGCCTATCAGGAAACAGGCCGGTAGCGTGAGACGCATAATCCATTTGAAGGTATTCTTGTCGGCACCGTCTTCACGCTGCATAGCAGCCAGCACCTGAGCCACAGCCAGCACAATGGTTCCCTTAGCAATCTCTGAGGGTTGGAAGGTAAAGCCAAACAAACTAATCCAACGACCTGCATCACCCACCTTGGTACCTGCCAGCAATACCCATAGTAGGGTGACAGCTGAGATAAGCATCAGGAAGGGCGTCATGAGTTTGAAATAACGGCAAGGGATATTCAAAGTGATGATGGCTACCAGCACACCTACCAGAATGGTTCCGGCATGATAGACAATAGGGCCAATATAGTTCTGGCTCTTATAGGTGAGTCCGCTGGATGCCGAGAACACCTCGACGATACTCACCATGCAGAGGAAGAAGAAGATCATCCAGACGACCTTGTCTCCCTTGAAGATATTGCCTATTTTCTTATTCATCTTTACGTTCTTACCTTTTAAAGGTTCCTTGCCAATTCCTTGAACTGTTCACCACGGTCTTCCATGTTCTTAAAGAGGTCGAAGCTGGCACAGCAGGGTGACAGCAATACCGTCATTCCGGGCTCTGCCATCTCGTAGCAGGCTTGCACGCACTCCTTCATAGAGTGGGTGTCGCGCACAGGGATGCCCAATGCGTCAAAGTTGTCATGCAACTTCTGGTTGTCAGCTCCGAGGTACACCAGACCAGCACACTTCTCCTTAACGAGGGGTTTAATAGGGTCATAGTCATTGCCCTTATCCTTACCACCGATGATGAGGATGGTCTTGGTCTTCATAGACTCCAGTGCATACCAGCAGGCATCGACATTGGTGGCCTTTGAGTCATTGACATACTGCACGCCACGAACGGTGCAAACCTTCTCCAAGCGATGCTCCACGCCAGGGAAGTCACCGAGCGACTGACGGATAATCTCCTTTTTGATGCCAGCAATATTGGTAGCAATACCTGCTGCCAGCGAGTTGTATATATTGTGCTTGCCCGTAAGACTGAGGGCTTCCTGCTCCATATTGAACGGCTCCGGCTGTTCAATGGTGTACTGTCCGGCCTCGATATAACCGATAGAACCTTTCTCCTTCAGCTCAGAGAACGGATACTGGATGGCCTTGATGTCGTACTTCTCCAACTCCTTCTTGATGATGGGGTCGTCGTTCCAATAGATGAAGGCATCCTGCGCGGTCTGATTCTGGATGATTCGCATCTTGGCATCGACATAGTTCTGCATCTTGAAGTCGTAACGATCCAGATGATCAGGCGTGATATTCAGCAGAATGGCGATGTTGGCACGGAAGTCGTACATATTGTCCAACTGGAAAGAACTAAGTTCAATGACATAGTAGGCATGAGGGTCCTCAGCCACCTGCAGTGCCAGCGAGTTGCCGATATTGCCAGCGAGACCGACATCATAACCGGCATTCTTGAAGATATGATAGATTAGGCTGGTGGTAGTGGTCTTGCCGTTAGAACCAGTGATGCAGATCATCTTCGAGTCGGTATAGCGTCCTGCAAACTCTATCTCACTGATGATGCCGATGCCACGCTCCTTGATCTTCACTATCATTGGTGCGGTATCGGGAATACCAGGACTCTTGATAATCTCGTCAGCACTGAGAATCTTCTCCTCAGTGTGTTGGCCTTCCTCCCATGCTATCTGATGGTCGTCAAGCATCTTCTTATACTTGTCGTTTATCTTCGACATGTCACTGACAAACACCTCGAAACCCTGCTTCTTAGCCAGAACAGCTGCTCCTGCGCCGCTCTCACCGGCTCCTAAAATAACTATCTTGCTCATCTTACTTTCAATGTTATAATCGTTAATGCTGCCAATATAATCGTTACAATCCAGAAACGGATGGTTATCTTCGACTCATGGAAGGGGCGACGCGGCCAACCCTTGAGGATATAGGTGCTGGTGGCATCGAGCTGTGAGTCGAGACGACGGAAAGTGTCGTGGATAGGGGTTGCGCGGAACACGCGCACACGCTTACCTTTTCTCTTCTGTATCTTAAACCACTGGGTCTGGATGATGACACTCAGACTCTCGATAAAGAAGATGCCGCACAGTATTGGAAGCATCAACTCCTTGTGGATGATAACGGCACAGACACCAATGATACCACCGATGGCCAACGAACCTGTATCGCCCATGAACACCTGGGCGGGATAGGCATTGTACCACAGGAAACCAATCATGGCACCGACGAAGGCGGCCAAGAATACTACCAACTCCTGCGACTGTGGGATATACATAATATCGAAATAGGCCGCATAGACAATGTGTGACGACACATAGGCAAAGATTGCCAATGCCACACCGATGATAGCTGAATTACCTGCACACATACCATCCATACCATCGTTGAGGTTGGCTCCATTTGATACGGCCGTAACAACCAGGATGGTCATAAAGACAAACAACACCCAACCAGCAGCAACCTTATACTTTCCACAGAACGACATCACGTCTGAATAGTTCAAGTTGTGGTTCTTGATAAACGGAATGGTGGTCTTCAGCGACTTGACGGCATTGGGATTGTGTTTGATGACGACCTCCTTATTCTGCTGAGGTACAGACACATTCTCTCGTACCACTGCATCAGGACTCAGCCACAGCGTCAGGCCCACGATGAAGCCGATAGACAGCTGACCAATAATCTTGTAGCGACCCTTCAGACCATCTTTGTTCTTACGGAAAATCTTGATATAGTCGTCCATGAAGCCCAGGAAGCCCAACCATAATGTTGTACCAATCATCAGTAGAAGGTAGATGTTACGCATACGACCCAACAGGATGACAGGTACTAAGATAGCAACAATAATGATGATGCCACCCATGGTAGGCACGCCCTTTTTCTCTACACCAAATGGATCGATACTTGGGTCACGGGCTGTCTCCGAGATGTTGCGACGCTTCATCCACTTGACAAAGTACTCGCCAAACCATGCCGATATCAAGAGTGACATGATAAGGGCTAACAGAGCGCGGAACGAGATGTACGACCAGATGTGAGAACCTGGGATGTTGAACTGTTCAAGAAATCTGAAGATGTAATATAGCATGTTCTTTTGTTTTTTATATCGTTATAACGTCATGACGTCATTGTGAGATTCCGAAGATTTCCCTTACTACCTCACGGTCGTCGAAGTGGTGCTTGACGCCCTTGATTTCCTGATAGTCCTCATGACCCTTACCGGCAATGAGAATAACATCGCCCTTCTCAGCCATCATAGCGGCAGTACGGATAGCCTCCTTGCGGTCAACAATGCTGACAACCTTCTTCATCTGTTTCTGGTCAAGACCTGCCAACATATCGTTGATGATGTCCTGAGGTTCCTCAAAACGAGGATTATCGGAAGTGATGATAACACGGTCGCTCTGCTTGACAGCCTCCTGAGCCATCAGCGGACGCTTACCTTTATCACGGTTACCACCAGCACCACATACGGTGATAATCTTTCCCTGTTTGCCTTCCATGACCTCGTGGATGGCATTGAGCACGTTCTCCAGGGCATCGGGGGTATGGGCGTAGTCAACTACGGCTGTCACACCTTCTTCTGAGCGAATCGGTTCCAAGCGTCCTGCAACACTCTTCAACGTGCTGAGCACAACGAGGATGTCCTCTGGCTTCTTGCCCAGCATGACAGCAGCGCCATAGACGGCCAACAGGTTAGACACATTGAACTTACCAATAAACTGTACGCCAACCTCCTGGCCGTTGATTTCCAGATACATACCTTCAAAATGGCACTCGATGATGCGGGCACGGAAGTCAGCCATGCGCTGTACGGAGTACGTCTTCACCTGTGCCTTACAGTTCTGTACCATCACGCTGCCGTTCTTGTCATCGGCATTGGTAATGGCGAAAGCATCCTTGCCAAGTCCATCGAAGAAAGCCTTCTTGGCATCACGGTAGTTCTCAAAGGTCTTATGGTAGTCCAGATGGTCGCGGGTAAGGTTGGTAAACAAACCACCAGCAAACTTCAATCCACCAATACGCTGTTGGGCGATGGCGTGGCTGGAGCACTCCATAAAGGCATATTCACAACCTGCCTCTACCATCTGGTGCAACAACTTGTTCAATTCAATAGGGTCTGGGGTCGTATGGTCGGCAGGAATAGCCTCACCCTCGATGTAGTTGCACACCGTAGAGAGCAGACCACACTTATGGCCGAACTTACGGAACATATTATACAATAAGGTCGCGATGGTCGTCTTACCATTGGTACCAGTAACACCCACCAGCTTCAGCTGTTGTGAGGGCTCGCCATAGAACACCGTAGCCACAGGGCCCACGGCAGCCTCCGTAGAAGCCACCTGCACATAGGTGACGTGCTCAGCGGTTTTGTCACTGAGATCCTCGGGCATATCCTCGCACAGCACAGCCACAGCCCCCAGCTCCAATGCTTTGGGAATAAAGCGGTGACCATCTGTCTGTGTGCCTTTGATAGCCACAAAGAGATGTCCCTTCTCAATCTTGCGTGAATCGATGTTCACACCAGTGATGTCTACTTCAGCATTACCAACTATGGCAATAGGCTTAACGTACTTCAGCAGTTCACTTAATCTCATATACCTTATTATATTATATAGTGTTTTTTATTCTAATGTTAACAGACACTCGCCATTCTTGACAACGGCACTACCGGCAGGAAGACTCTGATGCTTCACCTTACCACGGCCATGCAGTTTAACTCGTAGGCCATAGGTTTCCAACAGATAGACAGCATCCTTGGCACCCATCCCCGTCACATCGGGAACCGTGGTGTCACTGACCTTGGTCTTTGACAGGGCTACACCATCGTGACGACGCTCCGCACTACCCCAGATAGGATTACCATTCGAGTAGCTGCCACCCCAGTGTTTATTGGTCTTTACACCCAGATCAGAGAGGACCTGACTGGCAGCGGCAATATTTCCGTTTTTCACATCGGGAATGACGACAGAATGCTCATCATGGGCATCGTCAACACGCATCTTCAGATGACGAGCCATCACACCCTCAGCAATATGGTGGAAGACGACACCACTCATACCACCACCTGATGCTGGCAGACCGGTCTTCTTGATACAGACAATACACGTGTAGCGAGGGTCGTCGGCTGGGAAGTAGCCAGAGAACGACAGCCAATAGCGGGTAACACCTGAATGGTAGCTACCATGCTGGTCTGCAACCTGTGCGGTACCAGTCTTACCAGCCACCTTAAACAGCGGAGAACCTGCTTTTCGTCCTAGACCTTGGCTGACTACATGTTCCAGAATGGTCTGCATGGTCTTGATAGCCTGTGGCTTGGCAATACGTTCTTTGATGACCTCTGGCTCAAACTCGGCAATGGTCTCACCGTTCTTGACAATCTTCTTGACAAAGCGTGGACGCATCATCTTACCATTGTTGGCGATGGCATTATAAAACGTCACCGTATTGATAGGTGCAATCTGCGTCTCATAACCAATAGACATCCAGGGCAGGGCCGTCTTGCTCCAGTTCTCATACTGGCCACGCTTATTCTTGTGGGGCATGCGGATACGAGGAGGCAGATAACCCACCAATGGCAGTTTCAGGTCTTCATGAATACCAACGCGGTAGAGTCCCTTGACATAACGCTCAGGCTCCTTGCCATAGAATTTATCAATGACATGACTGACACCGATATTTGAACTGACCTCCAGCGTACGGGCTACATTGATATCGCCATAGCCACCACGACGCCAGTTATGGTCTTTCATCCAACGGCCGTGCATTTCCTGAACACCACTACCCGTATGGATGACATAGCTGGTGTCCACAACAGCATCGTCGAGGGCCACAAGGAATGAGGCGACTTTGAATACGGAACCTGGCTCGCAACGATAGCTGATAGCACTGTTCACGGCCTCTGCATATTGGTAGTTTTCAGGACTGTCACCCATGCGCATCATATTGACAATAGCCTTCACGTCACCCGTCTTCACTTCCATGAGGATAGCAACACCCATCTCACCATTGACGAGTTTCAGCTCGTCTATCAATGCACGTTCAGCGATATCCTGCATGTTGACATCAATGGTAGTGACAATATCGGCGCCATCGACAGGCAGCATGACAGGGATATTCATGTACTTATTAAGCACCTTACGACGACCCGTGATACCTGGTGTACCACGCAGGATAGAGTCGTACGACATCTCCAAACCGAAGTAAGCAGAGTCCTTGGCACCGAACAAACCGCCAATGGTACGCTTAGCCAGCGAACCGAAGGGGCGGTTGCGCGAGTTATAGATTTCCTCCGTAAAGCCACTCTTGTTCTTCGACATATTGAAGAAGGGGAGTTGCTTCACCTCCATATAGGTATTGTAGTCGATGCGCTTCGGCCAGATATTCCACCAGCGGGAACCCATCTTCTGCTGACCAGTCTTCTTGTCGTACACCATCTTGTGGCGACCTTCCTCCAAATTGGCCTTGAACTCCTCGGCCGTACGCGTGGGGAATATACGGTGTAGTCCCTCACAGACAGAATCCACCTTGTCCAACCATAACGAGTCGTCCTCGAAGGCAGAAGCCTGGAAGTCCATAAAGATTTTATATTCCGGTATCGAGCTGGCCATCAACTGACCATCACTGCTGAGGATATTGCCACGGTTAGGTTTCACTACCACACTATCTCGCTTCAAACGACCTGCCACCTCTGTCCAGTACTGCTTCTTGGCAGTCATGATATAGAAGGCTTTGCCGATGACAGCAAAACCAATAAGCGTCAGCACTAAGGCTATAGCCATGTAGCGCGGCATCACTTTATCATTGTCAAACTTGCTCATTCTGGTACTTCTATGATATAGGGTGGCTGGTCTGCCTGGTGAAGCAGTGAATCATTATTCTGTTTCAATATCTCTAAGACGTGACTCTCACGACACTTCTCTGTCAATCGACTCGACGAACTCAATGCCCTGAACTTGGCATCCTTCAACTGCTGTTCCATCTTGTCAATAGTCAACATATCTTGCTGACACTGATAACGGAAAGCAACATAGACCGTTGAAAAGGCGACAATCAGCACAAACAGCCAGATTTGTGAACGTACCATCTCCGAAGTCAGCAAGTCACCACCAAGAATGGTACGCAGATTCAGTTGGGACGAAGGCTTAGGGTCTTCCTCACTCACCGTTTCCTTAATCTTCTTCAGCGTCTCCTTCAGGTCGCTCTCACCCTGACCTTTCTCATCGGCCTTCACAGGTGCCTCACCCTCTTGGATAAGCTCTTCTTGTATCTTTTCGTCAGCCATATATCTCTGTTAAATTCTTTCTGCGATGCGGAGCTTGGCACTACGACTGCGCGGATTCTCCGTCTGCTCTTGTTCACTAGGCACTGTCACTTTGTTGACAGATTTGAAGGGCGAATGAAAACGTCCGAAAAAATCCTGTTCCACCCTGCCCTCTGCATTACCTGATTTCATCACGTTTTTCACGATGCGGTCTTCCAGCGAATGATAGGTGATAACGCTCAGTCGTCCACCTTCTCTTAGCAAGCAAGTAGCACCCTTCAGCATCTCACGCAAGGCATCCATCTCATGGTTCACCTCAATGCGCAGTGCCTGATAGATCTTTGCCATGTCTTTCTTCCACTGGCTGTTGGGACTGTCCACATGGATACCCAGCACTTGCAACAACTGACCTGTCGTCTCTATGCGTTCCTGTTGGCGGGCCTTCACAATGGCTCTTGCAATACGGCGGGCGTCTTTCAGTTCTCCATAGAGATAGAAAACATCTGCCAACTGCTCTTCAGTATAGTCGTTCAGCACTTCAGCAGCGGTCTTACCAGCGCGATTGTTCATACGCATATCCAAAGGGGCATCAAAGCGGAAAGAGAATCCGCGTGTTTCGTCATCGAAATGGTGACTCGACACGCCCAAATCAGCCAGCAATCCGTCAATATGCTCCACACCATAGTACTGCATCCAGTTCTCTATATATCTAAAGTTGCTGCGTACGAAGGTAAATCTATCATCGTTAACGATATTTTTTTCAGCATCGGCATCTTGGTCAAAACTATACAGATGACCTTTGGCTCCCAGTCGTGAGAGTATCTCCTTGGAGTGACCGCCACCACCGAAGGTAACATCCACATAAATACCATCGGGCTGGATATCCAGTCCGTCAACGCTCTCCCTGAGGAGAACAGGAATGTGGTATATCGACTCCATTTATAATTTTATGGTTTTTTATTTACCAATGTTAGCCGCTTCTTCCTCCACAGCCATCAACTCTTCCAACGCCTCACCGAATTCCTCGGGATTCATCTGGTGCTGCTCTGCCTGCTGACAACTCCATATCTCTATCGTATCGCCCATGCCCACGAATTTCACATCCTGATCGATATCTGCCATACGCAGATAACGCTTGGGCACAAGGAAACGACCATTACCATCGAGTGTCAACAGTTCAACCTCGCTTACGAACTGACGGAACACCTGTTGGTGCTGCTTGTTCCAACGGTTCAAGCGCTGACGTAAGGCATCCATCTGTTCATTCCACACGCTTTCAGGGTAGAGCACAAGGCAAGGCTGAAATACATCCTTGCGCAACACCAAACGTTCTTCACCCCCTGCTTGCAGTATTTTACGGAATACTGCGGGCAGGAAAGCGCGTCCCTTGGCGTCCATTTTGGCTTCTATATTACCTAAAAATCGCATGCGTACTTATATAAAAACTAGTTTCGGATGCAAAGGTATACAATTTCCTCCACAATCCCCCACTTTTCCCCACATTTTTACGTGAAAAGATGCAAAAGATTGCTTATTTGCGCAAATTTTCTTTAAAAGTGCAGTTTTTAGAACATTTTTCCGTATATTTGCATGCCATTAGTGCGAACAGAGAGAAATGGGACAGATAACAGAGAAGACTATCGACATCGACAGTATCCTGAAAAACAAGATGGGAACCAAGGCAAAATGGGTTCCACGTCCTTTGGTGTCATGGCTCAAGCATATTGCCCACCAGGATCAGGTAAACGCCTTCCTTTGGGAGTCGCGCGACAAGGTGGGCACACCTTGGCTAGAGGCTTGCGTGGATTATTTGGAAATGACACTTGAGGTAGAAGGCAAGGAGAACCTGCCCGACCCTGCCGACGGACGTCTTTACACCTTCGTATCTAACCATCCTTTGGGCGGTGAAGACGGTGTGGCATTGGGCGCACTCATTGGGCGACATTACGACTCTCGTTTCCGCTATTTGGTCAACGACTTGCTGATGTACTTGCCGGGACTCGCTCCACTGTGCATTCCCATCAACAAGACCGGCAAGGCCAGCCGCAACTTCCCTGCTATGGTGGAAGCTGGTTTTCAGAGCGACAACCACATGCTGATGTTCCCTGCAGGACTCTGCTCTCGCCGCCATGATGGTGTGATTCGCGACATTCCCTGGAAAAAGACATTCATCTCAAAGAGTGTTGAATACCAGCGCGACGTAGTTCCCATCCACTTCGGTGGACAGAACTCCAGCTTCTTCTATCGTCTGGCAAACTTCTCCGATCGTTTCCTACCATTCAACTTAGCTATGCTGTATTTGGTCGATGAAATGTATAAAAATGTAGGAAAGACGTTCCGCGTTGCTATAGGCAAACCCATCCCTTGGCAAACCTTCGACAAGAGCAAAAGTCCGATGGAATGGGCAAAATATGTGCAAGACATCGTCTATTCTCTTTAATCATAAAAAAAACTTAACTCACAACTATAATGGAACAACCGATTATCCAGCCCATCTCAAAGGAAGTACTTAAGAGCGAGCTCACTCCCGACAAGCAGTTGCGCATGACAAACAAGAGCAACAACAAGATTTATGTTGTCACGGCACATAATGCACCCAACGTGATGCAAGAAATTGGCCGACTGCGTGAGATTGCTTTCCGTGAGGCTGGCGGAGGTACTGGCAAAGAGGTCGACATCGACGAATTCGACATTTGCGAGAACTGTTACAAACAGCTCATCGTCTGGAATCCAGAGGAAGAAGAGATTATCGGTGGATACCGTTATTTATGTGGAACAGATTGGGATTACGACGAGAAAGGCCAACCCATCCTAGCTACGAGCCACATGTTCCATTTCTCCGAGCATTTTATTAAGGACTATGCACCATGGACCATCGAACTCGGGCGTTCTTTTGTCTCTCTTCCCTATCAAAGTTCACGAATGGGTGCCAAAAGTCTGTTTGCACTAGACAACCTGTGGGATGGACTTGGAGCGCTAACGGTTATCAAGCCCAATGTAAAATACTACTTTGGTAAGATGACGATGTATCCTAGTTACATCCGCAAAGGACGCGACATGATTCTCTACTTCCTCCAAAAATATTTCGACGACAAAGAGAACCTCATTATTCCGATGAAACCACTGGAAATAGAAACAGACGCCACCGAGTTGGCATCACTTTTCTGCGGTAACGACTTTAAGGAAGACTATAAGATCTTAAATGGTGAAATTCGCAAATTAGGCTATAACATCCCACCACTGGTCAACGCCTACATGGGACTGTCACCAACAATGAAGTTGTTTGGCACAGCTATCAACTATGGGTTTGGTGACGTAGAAGAAACAGGTATACTGATAGCCATTGATGAAATCTTCGAAGAAAAGCGCAAACGCCATATCGACTCCTTCATCCATGAGCATCGCAACGAACTGAAGCTGACATCAGGTGCCAATAAAATCATCTATAAGGATAAGGAATAGGCTAGAATGAAGCATTACTACAAAGTCGCAGAACACGTATTCTCGGTAGACATACCCGAAGAGTCCTCTCTTCTCGATGAAATGGGGCAATATGCTCCATTTTCTGTCAACGAGAGCGACCATGTAGTTTTCTCACTACGTCTCGTTGAAAAGGACGATTTCCCACAGGCCGACGATATCATCACAGAGATGAATCAGGACGATGACGGTTCACAGATTCTGGCAGGTCTACTGAACGGGAAACCATACTTTGAGTTCCAGCTAAGGGGGCGTTGTGCTGCACGCATGATTACGGACGACCTTTACCAGCATGCTGACGTCCTGTTGGTCGACGAGCCGTTGTTTGGCATTAATAATGCTCTGATGGTGATGTACGCCTTGTCAACGGCCAATCTGCAAACAGCCCTTTTCCACTCTTCCGTCGTCAGTTGTGCTGGCTACGGCTACATGTTCTTAGGCAAGAGCGGCACAGGAAAGAGTACGCATTCTAGCCTGTGGCTCAAGCACGTCGGCGCTACCGAACTGGTCAACGACGACAATCCTGTAGTACGCCGAATGTCCGATGAATTCTATGTTTTTGGTTCTCCTTGGAGTGGCAAAACACCATGCTATCGCAATGTGCGCTATCCGTTAGGCGGTGTTGTCCAACTGAGTCAGGCACCTTACAATAAAATACAACGTCTGAGTCCTCTCATGGCCTATGCAGCGCTGGTACCATCCATCTCTGGCAAGCGTTGGGACAAACAGGTAGCTGAGGGACTCCACGAAACCGAGGATATGATGGCTGGCGAAGTAGATGTTTGGCACCTGGAATGTCTGCCCGATGCTGATGCTGCCCAGCTTTGTTCTAAAACGATACGTAAGGCATGAATACCATTTCTGATGACGAGATTATCAAGAGTGCCATCAAGTTGGTCAACGAAGGCCTACGTGTCACCTTTCCTGTGAAGGGTTATAGCATGCTCCCGTTTATCATTGGCGGCAAGGAGAGTGTTGACCTCGTCAAACCTATTGACATACAGGTAGGACATGTCGTACTAGCATGGGTTGAAGGGTGCCGCTACGTGGTGCATCGCATCATTCAGATAGACGGCGACAAGGTCGTGCTGATGGGTGATGGCAATATTGCTGGCGTAGAGCACTGCATGCTCAGCGATGTAGCAGCTCTGGCCGTTAACGTCGTCACGCCAAAAGGCAAACACAACAACCTCTACTCCCCATGGCGCATCAAAGCTAGCCACCTATGGTGGCGACTGCTTCCTATCCGCCGATGGATTCTGGCTATCTATCGAAGAACATGGCTGAAAATCATGTCGTAATATCGGAATATCGTTACATCGAAATATCGAAATCTCGAAACATCGAAAAAAAAGAAAGAATATGAAACAAAAAGAAGGATTTATACTGCGCACAGTCTGTGGCGAACACGTCATCGTAGCCGAAGGTCTGGGTACCATCGACTTTGGCAAACTCATCAGCCTCAACGAGACGGCTGCCTGGATATGGAAAAAAGCCGGTGAAATGGGAGATTTTGATATCGATAGTCTTGCAAAAGCACTTTGCGAAGAATACGAAGTCGATGCCCAACAGGCCCACGACGACATCACCAAGATGGTTAAGCAGTGGCAGGAACTGGGCATCATAGAAAACTCGTAATTCCTAATTCCAAATTCGTAATTCCTTGAAGTACGTCGTCTGGATCCTACGCAACATGGCAGGCATCAGGTGGAACACCCTGGTCCGTGTCATAGTAGGCATCACCCAAGTGATGCTGGGACTGGTTATGATCTGGTTCAGCAAGCAGTTCATCGATGTTACCATCCGTACGGGCACCGACCAGGATGTCGTCTTCATGGTGGCTTTGCTTGTCACACTGGTCGTCACAGCTATCCTGCTGCGCCAGTCCTATTACTACATGTCCACCAAGGCCCATACATACCAGTCCAACAGTATCCGCCTACGTGTATTTAGCAGTTTGTTCCGCCGTCAGATGTATGAAGACCAACTGCACTCCGGCGATGTCACCTCCCGTCTCTCCAAAGATATCGGTACTGTGGCAGACGTCACCACCTCATTACTTCCACAGTTTGTGGTGACGGGCGTACAACTCACTGGTGCTTTCTTGCTGATGTACTCCATGGACAGCCGACTGGCACTAGCGTTATTACTCGTCACCCCCTTCGTTGTGGCTTTCGGCAAACTCTTCGCTCACCGTTTGCGTGATATGACGCTTGACATTCGCAAACAAGAGAGCACAATCCAGATGCAGGTGCAAGAGGGTATGGAACATAATGCCGTTTTGCGCTCGTTAGGTAGTGAGCAATGGGTAACCGACCGTCTCAGCGATATGCAGGACCAGCTGATGGGACGTGTTTTGCGACGCACACGTTTCACCGTTGTTTCGCGACTGCTGCTAGCCTTCACCTTCAGTCTGGGCTACCTCATGGCATTTGTGTGGGGTGGTTTACAACTGCGAGCAGGCATCATTACCTTTGGCGTCATGACCTCGTTCCTCCAGTTGGTAGGACAGATTCAGCACCCCATTCTCAGCATGCTTAATATGATGCCGCAGTTCTTCTATGCTACGGCTAGCATCGACCGTCTGGAGGAACTGACAACAACCCAAGAAACGACAAGTAATACAGCAGGACACCAGATAACGGGTCCTATAGGAATCACAGCGCGTAATGTCTGCTTTACTTATGCCTCTGGCGACCGTGCCGTGCTGAGTAATTTCTCTCACGACTTCCGTCCGGGCACCAAGACAGCCATCATGGGAGAAACGGGCATCGGTAAGACCACACTGTTCCGTCTGATACTGGCATTCATCAAGCCCAATGTCGGTAAAATCGCCATTTTTGGTGACAATCAACAGCCTATTCCAGTTGATGAGCATACCCGCAAGCATCTTGTCTTCGTGCCCCAAGGTAACACTTTGATGAGTGGTAGCGTGCGCTACAATCTCCAACTGGCACGTCCAGAGGCCACCGACGACGAGCTTCATCAGGTACTCCATGTAGCTATGGCCGACTTCGTTTACGACCTGCCCAATGGCATTGACACTCAGTTGGGCGAACGTGGTATCGGACTTAGTGAGGGCCAGGCCCAGCGTATAGCCATTGCCCGTGGTTTGTTACGTCCCGGCGGCATCTTCCTTCTCGATGAAATCAGTTCTTCTCTCGACGAGCAAACCGAGCATGAACTCTTCAGTCGTCTCTTCGACTACTGCCATGACAAGACGATGATCTTCATCACCCACCGTCCCGCTGTCAGCCAGCTCTGCGACGACGTTATCCGATTGCAAGAATAGTAATTACAAATATTGATGACCCGTTTCTTCGTCGTTTTTTTATGGTGTCTACTGTCGATGAGTGCGTCAGCCGGCAGTCTTGATGATATCCGTCGTGCCTTGGAACAGGCAGGTCAGTCGCAAGTGCAGGAGAAGGTATATATACATACCGACAATGAGTGTTATTTTGTGGGCGACACGCTGTGGTACAAGGCATACGTGGTAAGGGCCGACCAGTTGGTGCCTACCGATATGAGCCGCATCTTGTATGTTGAACTGCTCTCGCCCGACGGTCTGCTGGTGGAGCGACAGAACATCATTGTCAGTCCTACCGGTCACACCTGCGGGCAGTTTCCCTTGCCCGACTCCCTCTATTCCGGTTATTATGAGCTGCGGGCCTATACCCGCTGGATGCTCAACTTTAATACGAGTCATCAGCGGTATAGCACTCAAGACACCTGGTATTTCTATAATAAGGAGATGGCTGCCGACTATTTCCGTACATGGGACGGCCTGTATTCTCGGGTCTTCCCCGTGTACAGCAAAGGAGAACAACCTGGTGACTATGATGTACGCCGTATGTATCAGCGTCCCAAACAGGATATTCCGCAACCTAAGAAGGATAAGCTGTTCGTGACCTTCTATCCAGAGGGAGGTCATCTGATAGCCGGCGTGGAGAACCGTGTGGCCTTCGAGGCAGTCGACCAATATGGTGAGGCTGTCACAATAACAGGCACCATTACTGGCAATGACGGCCAGTCTCAAACCATCCAGACGGAACACATGGGGCGTGGTGTGTTCACGACAACACCGACTGACAAGCGGTTAGAGGCTCATTTTACGTTTAGAGGCAAGAAGTATGACATCGCCTTACCAACTACTGAACAGCAGGGTGTAACCTTACGGTTGAATCATGCGCAAGACACCATGCACCATGTACAAGTGCACCTTGAGGCCATAAATTTACCACAGGACAAGGACTATGCTGTCAGCGTACTCTGTCGTGGCAGGTTAAAGTATTTTGAGGTGTGTGATGTAGCCTGCAAACAATTGGAACTTCCAATTGATTCGTTGCCAACAGGTGTCAATGAACTGACGCTCTTCGACAGTGACGGGCGCATCTGGGCCAGTCGACTGTTCTTCGTCAACCACCACGACTACGACGAATCCCTCGTCTCCCTCAACCTTCCACCATCAACCCTTCAGCCCTACGAAAAAGTTGAACTGCCTGTGATCTGTCAGGGTGTGACGGCTCCCACCACTTTCTCGCTTTCTGTTCGAGACACCAATACCGATGAGCCGACGTACAACAACGGCAACCTAATGACAGATTTGTTGCTGTCAAGCGATTTGAAGGGTTTTGTTGCGAAGCCTGCCTATTATTTCGAGGCCGACGATGACACACACCACCGTCACTTGGATATGCTGATGATGGTGCAGGGCTGGCGCAAGTATAAGTGGAACGAGCTGGCTGACACAACCCGCACTATGCGCTACCAGCCAGAGACTACGATGACCGTCGAAGGCATGGTCTGCAAGATGCTTGATGTGGCTGAGGTGCAGCCCGACGAGGTGACGTCGTGGCAGGACGGCCATGTGGCTGGCGAGACCACCATCGACATTGACGAAGAGGGTAATCAGACTAGTACCACGGAGTATGCCGACATGGAGCGTGCCAACGACAATATCGGCATCAACAACAAGGGTGTCCGTAAAGAGGTGGTGGTCGAGGCGGAGATCATTGTCGGCACCCAAATTGCTGGCACGACGCAGCGGACGAAGAATGGACGCTTTCTGTTTCAGATTCCCCCCTTCTATGGTCTGGGTTATCTGAATATGAAAGCCTATTCACCTTCAGACTCCATCAAGAAGAATATGGCATCGCTAAAAGACAAGAAGGTGTACGACGAGAAATCCTATCCCGACTACTATGTCAAGCGCAACTTGTTCTTCCCTATGACCACACAGCCCTACAACTACTATCAGAACCACATGCCCGATATCGATACAGATATGCTCATCGACACCCTCTCAACCCTCTCTATGGAGAACGATGTACATCAGTTGGCCAATATCAACGTGAAGGGCCACCGCCGAGGCCGTCGCGCCATCGACTGGAAGAAACCGGCCTACGTGCTGGATGCCTATGATATGTATAATGAACTGACAGACCGCGGTCTCTCCTTCGGCTATTTCGACATGCGCCAATTCCCACTGCAGATATGTCGTTATCTCTATGGCAACATGGGACGCTATCGCAAGTTCAATGTCGACGGACGATTGGAAAATTTCACGTATTGGCGCAACTACTCGCCTGTAAACCGTGGTGCTGGGGAAGCTGAACAGAATGGTCTGTTCCGTGTCAACCGTACTGCACAGTCCATCTATTCCCATCTGCTCCTGAGTCGTCTGCAAGATATCCGTGTTTTTAGTGACTATGAGCCCCGCAACCCTGACTCTACGATGGTGGAACGCGAACTCTCGGCAGATGCCACCGTCTGGATGGTGCCCATTCCCAATGATGGCAAGCAGGTGGTGTTCCGCGACCGCCACTTCGTTTTCCACGGTTTCAACGAACCAGAGGCGTTCTACCAGCCTGACTATAGCCAGCGTCAGCCTGAAGAACTGCCTGCCGACTACCGTCGCACGCTCTACTGGAATCCCAATGCTGTGACTGACGAACAGGGGCGCTTCACAGCTGTCTTCTATAACAACGGCAAAGAAACGCGTATCCGCATGTCAGCTGCCGGCGTCACTTCCGATGGGCGCCTTCTTCATAGCCGTTAGTAACGGTATTCATTTAGCCCCCTAAAAAGTGGGCAAATTATCATGGACATGCGTTTTTCTTTGTTATTATTTTTTTATTCTTGTCTTTTTTAGTACTTTTGCACCTTAGTATGAGAATAGAGATTGATGCACTAAGCCAGAAAGGCCTTGTACGCGAAAATAACGAAGATGCATTGGCAGTAGGTGACAAAATCCTGCGAGATGATGCGGCCACCGTTACTGTCGAACTCCAGAAGAAAGGTTTTTTCTATCTGCTGGTGGCTGACGGCATGGGCGGGCATGAGAATGGCGAGGAGGCTAGCGAATACACCCTCAAGACTATCAAGGAACTGTTCAGCCAACGTCTTATGAGTGCCGACACCTTCGCAGAAGACCTCAACTATGCTACCCGCAACATCTCGTTCTCATTAAACTGCGCAGCTGCCGAACGAGGACAGCGTCTGCCCATGGGCTGTACACTGACAGGACTCATCTGGTTCTATGGACATGCCTGGCTTGTGAATGCCGGCGACAGTCGTACCTACCGCTACTGCGGCGGTCTCCTGCACCAGCTGACAACCGACGAGACGGAGCGTGGCATGACGGGTAATCCCGACGCAGAAAAATACCTCTTGAACTGCATCGGTGGTGGTCTGGATGGTTCTCTCGCCATCGAGAACATGGATGGCAAACTGTTGACCGACGACGTCATCCTTATCTGTTCCGACGGTCTCACCGACATGCTGAGCGATGACCAGATAGAAAAAGCTATCACCAATGGTGCCACTGCTGCCGACCTCTATCGTATGGCGTGCGAAGCAGGTGGCATCGACAATGTCTCCATCATCCTCGCGCGTATAAAATAGGATTTATTAATCTCACTTCTCACCCCTCACCTCTAACCTCTTTTTTAGCGTAGCACCGAACTGGGGGACTCCCATTGCCAGTTCGGAATTAGTGTGTATCTTTGCATCGTCAATCAATGACAAAACAATTCACATTAATAACAACTAAAAATTATAGGAGATTAATATTATGCCAGTATTTTATAGATTACATCAAGATCAGAGTGTTGGAACAAAGCGTTCAGGTAAGTGGTATGCACGCATGGTGCCCACAAGTACTATTCACACCAAGCAGTTGGCAGCCATCATGCAGCGTAACTGTACGGTAAAGGTCAGCGACATTCGCGCCGTCATCGAAGAGATGATTGAGACCATGCGTGACCAGTTGCAGGACTCCAAGCGTGTCCACCTCGACGGACTCGGCTCGTTCAAGATCGGCATCAACTGTAAGGGTGCCCGTTCAGCCAAGGCGTTTACCGTCACCGACAACGTTGAGGATGTGCACATCGTCTTCACTCCAGAAATCTCTCGTGACTCTGCCGGCAACCGCTCAAAGACCTTCCTCGAGGGCGTCGCCGTCCAGGAACTCCCTGAGAACAAGGTCATCAAGGAGGACGAGGAGCCTGAACCCTAAACTACCACCCGGGTGGTCTTAAAACAACCACCTGGGTATTTTTACTTAAAAGACAACGAGAATCTTTTTTATTTAACGACAACCTGAACAACTAAGGACAACATAATTAATAGCCTACGACGCAACTGCGTCTACGGGATCCAAAATCAATGGTAGAAATAAAGAAGTTGTCCAAAGTTGTCTATGTTGTCGTTAAAAATAAGAAACAAGTTGTCGTAAAAAAACAAAAAGGTTGTAGTATAATTAAAGTTGTATTTGAACGTATGAAGAATTCTAGGTTTTGGGATGTGCTGTTGAAGGTTCTAGTAGCAGCCATCACCGCCGCAGCCACGGCGCTGACCACCACATCATGTATGGGTCAAGGACCACTCACCTTATGGTAAATATCAAAACTGCTCGGAGGCGATATACCTTCGAGCAGTTTTCTTTTGGTAACAGTTTGTCTTACTTGATAGCTATCTTCTTGCCATTGATGACATAGACGCCATGCTTCAGCTGGATTACCTCGTCAATTGTCTTGTCACGTCCCACCAAGGTACCATTAACAGTATAGACATTCACCGTCTTACTGTCACGGAATATGGCTCTAATGCCAGATGCCGGTGTCCAAGTTGCGGTGTACGTACGATTACCGATGCTACCCTTAGCAATAGTCACTGTCATCGTAGCCTGAGCCAGATCTGTACCCGTCCAACCAGCAAACTCATAACCATCCTTTGTCGGGTTCTTCAGCGTGATATCATCACTCTCAATGGTATACTCCTCTGGGTTCGTATCTCCCTGCTCTAGAGAACCGCCATCAAGATTATAGCTGATACTATACGTGATAGGAGTCCAGGTGGCCTTCAGAGTCACATTCTCAGCTGGCATCGTCTCAGGAACGGCCTTATCCCAGCCTGCAAAGGTGTAACCTTCCTTCGTCGGGTCGGCAGGAGCTGTCACGTTAGTACCATAATCCTGAGTGATGGGAGCAACTGCTGTACCTCCATTACTGTCGAACGTGATGGTGTACTGGTTGATAGTCCACTGGGCAGTAAACGTCTTGTCCTCAGCAGGAACCGTTGCAGGAACCTCAGGACTCCAGCCATTGAAGGAATAACCAGTCTTGACAACATTCTCGGGAGCTGTCAGTTCAGTACCATAGTTCTGCTTCTTCACCACATTCTCCTGACCGT
>Ga0310695_10003152_pt1 | contig 32987 bp, 26 predicted proteins | sample RumenRJG_04DNA_FD_203882 | JGI IMG/M metagenome (GOLD analysis project Ga0310695, IMG submission 203882) | Bovine rumen microbial communities from Lethbridge, Alberta, Canada - RJG_04 (v2) (version 2) | ecosystem: Host-associated > Mammals > Digestive system > Stomach > Rumen | place: Canada... | reverse complement strand
CTTCCGCGTCGGTGACCGTCTCGCTCCTGCTCAGCTCGCCTATCACTTCCGATCCGATGTCGGAGGCGAGCTCAGCGACCTTCGCGTCCTCATCGCGGACGTTCCTGCGGTTCAGGATGATGCCGCCGAGAGTCGCGTAGCCCCTGTCCCTGAATCCGTCGAGTGCGAGAGCTATGTTCGCGGCGGCATGGATGGCCATGTTCTCGCCCGAGGTTATCACGAACACCTTGTCGGCATAGCCGCCGCGCATCGGCATCGAGAAGCCGCCGCAGACGACATCGCCCAGAACGTCGTAGATGACCACATCAGGCTTGAAGGTCTCATAGGCACCCTTCTCCTTCAGCTTGTCGAGGGCCGCGATTATGCCGCGCCCCGCGCAGCCCAGGCCAGGGGTAGGTCCGCCCGCTTCGACACAGATGACTCCGCCGTAGCCTTCCTTTACCATGTCCTGAAGCTCGAAGGCATTTTTGCGCTCTCTCACGAGGTCGAGCACCGTCGTCATCTCGCCCTGTCCGTGCAGGCTCGAAGTCGAGTCCGCCTTCGGGTCGCAGCCGATCTGCATCACCTTGTATCCCATGTCCGCGAGCGCGGCAGAAACGTTCGACACTGTAGTCGACTTGCCGATCCCACCCTTTCCGTAAACTGCTATTTTGATCATTTATATTTCCTTTCTTTCAGCAGAGAGCCCTGGTGCTGTCTGTGCCCAGATGCATGCCTGGTGTGTCTGTGTCCGGACGCACGCACGTTATGTCTGTTTCCGGGTGCACGCAGCGCAGCTTTACTCATACGTAGTCTTTACGCTTATATCCGGTATGAGGCTCAGTCTGTGCGAAAGCGCTTCGATCTCAGACTCCGGTCCCTCGAGCATGACGCTGATGATGTATTTTTCCGACCGCCTGTGCGGAAGCCCCATCCTGCCTATGAGCAGGTGATTGTATTCCCTGAACGCTTTATTTATTAGGTCTGCCCTCTCGTTGCTCCGCATTATGACGGTCACGGAGGCAAGTATAGGATCATCCTTCTTCTCTGCTTTCTCAGGAGCAGCCGCGGCCGTACCGCCGGCTGTTTCCGTTTCGCCCGCTACCCTTACGGCCACAACATTCTTCATTATGCTGCGCGGCGTCTCCACCTCGCCTATAAGGGCGTCGACCCCGAAGGCCCGCCTGATGTTCTCCTCAGTCACCACGCTTGTGGTATCCCCGAATATGCTCCTTCCGTCTTTTGAGAGCATCAGCGCCTTACCTGCCCTCTGCAGGGCGTGAGCCGGATAGTGTGTATTGAATATGCATGCGACTCCCTCCGCAGCCAGAGCCGTCATCGTATCGAGCACGATAAGCTGGTTTTTGAAGTCGAGGTTCGACTCCGGCTCGTCGAGCACCAGTATCTCAGGCTCGGCCGCCATCGCGCGCGCTATCAGCACCATCTGGAGCTCTCCGCCGCTTATGGCATAGCACGGCTTGTCGGCGAGATGCCGTATCCCGAGTCTGTCCATCACGGTTTCGGCGACCTGCATGTCTTCCGCTGAAGGAGCTGAGAATGCTCCGATGCGGCTGCTTCGTCCGAGAAGCACCGTCTGAAAGGCCGTGTATGACACCGCGGCCGATCTGGCCTGAGGCACATACGCCATCCGCCGCCAGAGCCTGGATGCGGGGATGCCTCGTATGTCTTCGCCGTCAAGCAGGCTGCGCCCACCCTGCCAGTGAAGCATGTCCATCATGCAGCGCAGGAGAGTCGTTTTGCCTGCACCGTTAGGCCCCAGTATGGCGAGTATCTCGCCCGGCCCGACTTCTATATTTATATCTTTCAGTATCTGCGGTCCGTTCTTATACGCGAAGCTTCCGTTCTCTATCCTGAGAAGAGCCCCGCCGGAGCGCGCACCGTTTTTCAATGCTTCGCTCATATCCTCCAGCCTCCGCTTCTTCTCATCAGAACTATAAAGAACGGCGCGCCTATCATGGCCGTCAGTATCGATACAGGTATCTCAGCAGCGGATATGCTGCGCGCCAGTGTATCTACGATTATCATGAACACGGCTCCGAAGCTCACGGAGGCCGGCACTATCGAAAGATGGTTGTTGCCGAAGAGCATGCGGCACATGTGAGGTATAAGGAGCCCCACCCAGCCTACCTGTCCGCACATCGACACGCACGAGGCAGTGACGGCGGTCGCGGCCACGACGGTGACCCCTCTGAGCAGGCGGATGTTCACGCCCGACGCCCTGGCTTCATCATCTGAAAGAGGCAGAAGGTTCATGCGCCATCTTATGAGCATGAACACCAGCACTCCCGCTATGATTACCGGCGCTCCGAGAGAGAGCGTGCGGTAGTTGGCCTTGTCGAGGCCGCCCATCAGCCAGTATGTTATCGCCGGCAGCTGTGACTCCGCGTCGGCGGCAAATTTTACAAAGGATATGAGCGCAGAGAATAGCGATCCTATCATTATGCCCGAGAGCACTATGTAGCTGAGGCCGCCTCTGTCCTTGCCCGAGCCCGCCAGCCATGTAAGCGTGACTGCCGCGCCTCCCATCGCGAGACCCATCAGCTGAATCCCAATCAGATCGAATCCGAGCAGTATGCCGAGGGCAGCTCCGAAAGCCGCGCCGCTTGCGACACCGAGCGTGTCAGGCGTAGCGAGAGGGTTCGCAAAAAGGCTCTGGAAAGCGCAGCCCGAGACCGACAGTCCCGCTCCTACGAGCACCGCCAGTATTATGCGCGGCAGCCTCAGCTGCAGCACGGTCTTCTCTACCAGCCCGCTCGACACATGCTTTCCGGCCAGCGCGGCGCGGAGCACGTCAAGCACCTCGCCCGGCGAGATGGACATGCGTCCTATCCCGAGGGCGATCAGGGCTGCGGCAAACGGCAGCACAATAAGTATTGCGATCCATGCGGCTCCAAGCCTTCCGTCTCTTCTGAGGCTCATCTGCTTGTTTTTCCTTTTTTCTTTGTTGTACGGCGGCTCCCTGCCAGATAAAAACAGCCCCGCTCCGTGTGAAGCAAGGCTGCATAAATCAAATCTCAGTACGCAAAAAAGCGCTCTTTCAAATGATCACCTTCGCATCTTGCTTCGGCCTCAGACCCTCTTCATGGGATTTCGGCTTCAGGAGGATGTCTCTAGACTTTGGCGTAGGCCACCTTGGCATTGATGCCGTCGAGGCGTCCGAGCGCTCCGGTGAGTGAGTTTATCTTATCCATCGGGGCGTCAATGGCTATGCTGATGATGCTGATCCCCTTTTCCTTATACGGAATCCCCATGCGTCCGATTATATATGCGGAGTATTCATGGAGAAGATCGTTCAGCATTTCCACACGGTCGGCCTGCGTGACAATAATGCTTATCACGGCGACTCTGGTTTCCATTGTTGATCTCCTGTTTTCAGTTGTAAAGTGATTTTAGCACAACATCAGTCGTGCGGCAATCTCCTGTGGTCCTCTACCTTGTCTATACTCAGGAACACAACGGCAGCTCCGGCAGCTGTTATCAGGGCTGCAACAAAGGTAAGCACCTTTGCTCCTGAAGCGTCGAGTATCCAGCCTCCCGCAAAACTGGCAACGATCGTCGCGAAAGTGAACATCATCGTGAAGAGGGACTGTCCCTTTACGGCCTCTCCCGGACTCATGATCTCGTTTACATAGTAGACCATGGCCGGCATAAGGAGCGCGAACGCTACCAGCTGGAATGCCTGTGCTGTAAAGAGAACTCCTACCGAACCGGCGAGCCAGCAGACCACGATCTTCCCGGTGAAACCGACCGACGCGATCTTTACGAGAGTGCGGCTGCGGAAGTGCCTCTTTATAGTACTGATGAAGATCATCGTTGGCATCTCTAGGAGAGCCATCAGGGAAAGTATCCTTCCGGTCTGCTCTGTAGTGCCGCCTACTCCGGCAGCTATCTGAGGCATGTAGTTGCTGAGGATGGCGTTGCTGAAGAGCAGTCCCGAGATCCCAAGGTTCATTATAAAGAAGTATTTATTGCGCCTTATGAACGCCTTGAGGTCTATCCTTTCGTCGTCATCGCTGTCCGCTGCGGCCTGTTTCCCGCCGGCGTGCTCAGCAATCTCTATGTCGTTTGCCCGCTTCATTTTCCTGAAGCTATGTTTTGTGAGGAAGAGCAGCGCTATGAGCAGCGCGCAGGCTGCCTCCGCACATACCGGGACCGACATCTCGCCTTTTTTCTCTACGAGGGTTCCGAGCACCCCCACTATGACGGAAAAGCCCAGCGAACCTCCGGCCCTTCCTATCCCGAAGTTTACATTGGTGCCGCTCTCACTCAGCCTGAAAGCAAGCGAATTGAGCAGCGGCTGCAGCAGGGCGTGTACCGCCAGAATGGCCGCGATGGCCGCGGCCAGCATGAAGCTCCCGCCTGCAAAGATGAAATATCCGGCTCCGATCAGCATCATTGCCAGAGTCATGTATACAGAGCTGTCGATCAGCTTTATTCCCCTGGCCCTGTCCATGCGGTCAGCGATAAAAGGCTGCATCACAAAAGCCAGCAGATTGGCAGCTGCCAGCGTCATTCCTATATGCATGTTGTCATAGCCTTTCGCGAGCATAAAAACCGAGGCAAAACTGCCGATGATCCCGTAGACCATCCAGTATGCCCCGAAAGTTGTCGCGTATTCGGCATTAAGTATGAAAGATCTCAAGTCTGCAGTTCTCCCTCAGATCAGAATTCGTCCGGTGAGAACTCGAGCAGACAGTCGTACTCTTCCTGCCCGAAGAGTGCGATGTAGTCCGCGACCGCTCTGTCTATCATTGCCTTTGAGTCTTCAGGAAAATGCTTGCAGAGCTCGTCGGCGACCGCGCAGTATATATGCGCCGTGTGGAAGTTGAAATCTCTCATGGCGCTCGTTCCGAGCCCGGCCTTTTTGTCCGCCATCATCTTCAGCTCGTCTTCGCTCAGTGGCTTTCCCCAGTCGAAGTCGCAGCGCTCTCCGCCCCAGCTCATCGAAGTCGTCAGCGGCGTACAGACAGCTCCGCATCCGAAGCCTTCATAGACCGCGGCATCCACATTGACGCAGTACTCGCGTCCGTATTCAAGTATGTCATATTTCTTCCAGGCCTCGCACCATGCGCACTTGGCGATGTACGTCTGATAGGTAGGCTCCGAACGCAGCATGCCGAAATCCATCTGGCCCGCATAGTCAGGCTTCCACTCTCCGTATGCCTGGTTTGTCCACAGATCGACCGGATCGCCTGCCTTGCGGGCGCGCTCGGCCATTCTGGCGCCGCGCTCTCTTCCGTAGCGGATCATGCCGGCCTGTATCGCCCTGCGGCCATCCTCGCCCTTCGCCTCGATTGCGGCACGGCTCAGGAAGGCGAACATCATCGCCTGATTCTCTATTCTAAGTTCTGTCATTATTATCTTACTCACCTTTATCCATTTCACTGAGGCGCTCGAGTATGGCGTGAGCAGCAACATTGCCCTCACCGACCGCCTTCGCGATCTGATACGGCCTGCCCGTGCAGTCGCCCGCAGCATAGCAGCCCTTGAAGTTGGTCTCCTGGCTGCGGCCCACCTTTATGTGCGCGCCGTCCATCTCAAGACCCGGGAGCACCGTAGACGGCGCGATGGCAGGTCTCAGAATGAAGATGCCGTCGACGTCTATCTTTGTGCCGTCCGTAAGCTCTATGGACTCGCACTTCATGCCGCCGTCGAGCTTCTTTACAGGCAGCTTCAGCACTTCGGCGTTCTCAGCGTCTGTCGTGTAGCCGAAACTCGTATAAATGTACAGCTTTCCGCATACCTCTTCAAGATATTTTATGTCGTGCTCCATGCGCTCATCAGTGCAGTAGACAGCAGCGGTCTTTCCCTTGTACAGGAAACCGTCGCATGTGGCGCAATAGCTCACGCCCGAGCCGAGCAGTCTCGCCTCGTTCTCCATTCCCTTCGCTGCAGCGATACCTGTCGAAAGCAGCACGGTGCGCGCCTCAAACATCTCATTGTCGGCGAGTATCATGAACGATCCGCCCATGTCCGCGATATTCGTAACGCGCTTGTCGACAGGCTCCAGTCCCATTTCTTCAGCCTGCGCGCGGAACTTTCCGTTGAGATCAGTGCCCGACACCATCGGCACGCCCGGATAGTTGGCTATCTTCTCGGACTTGCCTACCTTGTCGCTCAGCTCATTGGAGCCGAACCAGATGATATCCTTGTTGTGGAGCTTCAGAGTGAGCGCCGCTGAAAGGCCCGCAGGACCGGTGCCGATTATTGCAACATCAAACATAGTTTTTTATACCCTCTTTCTTATTGAATTACATTGCCTTGGACAGCTCGATCTGGCGGCGAAGCCAGCTTATCCAGGCGTCAAAGCCTTCGCCTGTCTTTGCCGACACAAAGAATATCTCTGACAGCGGATTCAGCGCGTGCACTCTCTCAACGAATGCTTCGTCATCGAAAGCGAAGAATTTGCGTGTGTCTGTCTTGTTTACAAGGACAGCCTGCGTGACCGTGAACATCAGAGGATACTTGAGCGGCTTGTCATCGCCCTCAGGCACCGAAAGTATCTCGATGTTGATGTTGGCGCCTGTATCCTGCTCGGCTGTGCAGACCAGATTGCCTACATTCTCAAGGAACACGAGGTCGAGGTCGGATGTGTCGAACTCATTGATTGCCGCCTGTGTCATCGCAGCGTCCATGCAGCACTCTCCGCCTGTGTGGATCTGCATCGAGCGAACGCCGGCTTCCGCCATCTTCTCGGCATCTACTGTCGCCTCGATATCTGCTTCCATTACACCAATTTTATACTCATCGCCGAGAGCATCGATGGTGCGCAGCAGAGTGGTGGTTTTGCCCGCACCCGGTGAAGCCATTACGTTCACCATGAAGGTCCCGTTTGCCTTGTTCTGCGCTCTTACATCAGCGGCGATACGGTCATTCTCTTCGAATATCCCAACGTTTACATCTATTACACGTACATTGTTTTCTGACATATCTCTATCTCTTTCTTTTCATCTGATTGAAGACTCAAAATTCTTAATCTACATACTCCAGGATCTCGTGTGCGCGGCCGCCGAGCCACTCTGCCAGCGCTACCACGCCCTCTCCGGTGGCTGCCGATACCATGAATACCGGCGCATCCGGGCAGCGCTCCGCCACGTACTGCTTGAATTTTTCAGGGCTGAAATCGAAGGCCTCCATAGCGTCTATCTTGTTTACCGCAACGACGTCTGCCTTTGAGAACATAAGAGGATACTTGAGCGGCTTGTCGTCGCCTTCAGGCACCGACAGGATCACGAGGTTGATCTGTGCTCCTGTATCAAACTCCGCAGGGCATACGAGGTTGCCGACGTTTTCGAGTATGACGATGTCGAGATCCTGCGACCCTATCTCTCTGAGGGCCTGGCGGCTCATGTCCGCGTCGAGATGGCACATTCCGCCTGTGTGGAGCTGCACCGAAGGGATCCCGGCGTCGAGCATCGTTCTTGTGTCGACGTCTCCGTCTATGTCCGCCTCGAGGACTCCTACCCTGAAACTCAGCCTGAGCTGCTCCACGAGCCTGAGGATGGTGGATGTTTTGCCCGAGCCCGGCGAACTCATTACATTTATATATACCGTCTTTTCGGCTGCCAGCTCTTCGCGCAGCCTGTCAGCATCCGCGTCATTATCCGCCAGGATGCTTTCCTTAAGGTCTATGATCCTTACTTCTTCCATTACAATGACTTCCTTTCCATTTTATCTTTATCGGCCCCAACATCCCCCGGAACCCTAAAAATTCCGCAGAACGCTTGAAATCTGTGTGATACAAGTGTATATATGCTATAATACTTTTTTGTAAATGCTCAGCTTACCCAAGAGCTGACCATTAGCTGACCGGCCGCAGCGCTGTTTTCACAGCAGGCCCGGCATCAGCATCCGTTATTGCACAATTATATTTAAAGCCGGCATTTTACGCAAGCCGGCTGCATATTGGGGCACTTACATGAGCAGAAAATACACAGACGCAGAATACAGAAATATCAAGAGACGCGAGCGCGAGGTCATCGAGCAGATGCTGACTGAGCTTAAGAAGTCCAAGGACAAGCGCTACCTCTTCAAAGACAAGCATGTCGTTACTGACATCAGGGACATGCTGAATTACAGCGCTGACGAGCACCCTGATCTTCCGCTCTTCATGCAGAAGTATAAGCCGGACCAGCCTTTCAGGGAGATCAGCTTCAGGCAGGCGCGTGAAGACGTCAACGCTATCGGCACAGGTCTTCTTGAGCTTGGTCTCGAGGACAGGAACATCGGCCTCATCGGACGCAACTCTTCGGAGTGGTGCGAGTCCTACCTTGCCATAGTCGGCGGAGTCGGAGTCGTCGTTCCTCTCGACAGAGAGCTCAACGAGAGCGAGCTGAAGCAGCTCACCATCAAGGGCGATCTTGAGGCGGTCATCACCATAAACAACAAATACTACAAGATGTTCAGGAATATAAAGGCCGACGGTGATACCAGCCTCCGCTTTGTCATCAGTGCCGACATGGACGAGGACGAGGATGCCGAGGCAGGCCTCATCTCGTGGAAGAAGCTCCGCGAAAAAGGCCGCCATATGGTATGGAACGGAGACCGCCGCTACATAGACGCGCAGGTAGTCAACACCGACCTCGCATCCATCATCTTCACATCAGGCACAACAGGAGTGGCAAAGGGCGTAATGCTCTCGCACCGCAACATGATGCTCGACACCATACTCGTGCAGTCCATGTTTGAAGCGCGTCCGAAGGACATCTGCTTCTCCGTTCTGCCGATGCATCACTGCTACGAATGCACCGCTACCTTCCTAAGCTGCGTCTACAGCGGAGCGACCGTAGCGTTCAGCCGCGGGCTCAAGTACATCCGCAAGGATATCCTCGAGGTGCGGCCGACAATCATGCTGGCCGTGCCTGCCATCATCGAGAATTTCCACAACAAGATAAGGCGCTCAGTCGCTGACAAGCTGACCGACAGGCAGATGAGAGTGTTTGAGCTCATGGACCGCGAGGCGAGCCGCTTAAAGGTGAAGCTGCCTAAGAAGGTCACAAAAGACATCGAGGCGGTATTCGGCGGCAGGCTGCACACGCTCATCTCGGGCGGAGCCCCTATCGACGGAGCCATACTCGACTCGTTCTGCAACATAGGCTTCAACGCCATCCAGGGCTACGGCCTCTCGGAGTGCGCGCCTATCGTTGCCCTCAATCCGGCAAAGCGCAAGTACATGAAAAACGCATCGGCCGGGCATCTGATGCCTTTTACCGAGTGCAAGATACTCGACGCCGACAGCAACGGCATCGGCGAGATCTGCTTCCGCGGGCCTCAGGTCATGATGGGCTACTACAAGGATCCTGAGAACACGGCTGCCGTGCTCGATGAAGAGGGCTGGTTCCACACAGGAGACATAGGTTATCTCGACCGCGACAACTATGTGTTCATCACGGGCCGCAAGAAGAACGTCATCATTGCCAACAACGGCAAGAACGTCTATCCGGAGGAGCTCGAAAGCTACCTGCAGGCGCTGCCTTGCGTTGCGGAGTGCATGGTGTGGGGAGGCGACCGCGATCCTAACTCGCAGTGGAACGGCATCCACGCCACAGTAAGGCTCGACAAGGAATACCTCGAAAGGAAGTTCGGACCTGACTACACGCCTGAGCAGGCAGAGGAACTTATCGATGCCGAGGTCGATAAGATCAACAGCGACCTTCCGAGATTCAAAAAGATCGCCCACGTGATAGTGCGCGACCGCGAATTCGACAAGACCACTACAAATAAAATAAGACGCTTCGTGGAAGACAACAAGCGCGCTTAAATGGCACAATTCAAAAACGGACGGCAAGCAAGTCGTCCGTTTTTTACTTTGCATTACAACTGCGAATTATCGAGCCGTTACAGTGCAGCTGTGATGATCGACATCTTATATACTTCTTCTGCGTCGCAGCCTCTCGAGAGGTCGTTGATCGGCGCGTTGAGTCCGAGCAGGATAGGTCCATAAGCAGCGTATCCGCCGAGTCTCTGAGCGATCTTGTAGCCGATGTTGCCTGCCTCGATGATAGGGAACACGAATGTGTTTGCGTAACCTGCAACAGGCGATCCAGGGAACTTCAGCTGGCCTACTGTAGGCGAAACAGCTGCGTCGAACTGCATCTCACCGTCGATGGCCATGTCAGGATTGAGCTCCTTAGCGATCTTTGCAGCCTCTGCGGAGAGAGCTACTGTGTTGCCCTTGCCGGATCCCTTTGTGGAGAAGCTGAGCATCGCTACCTTAGGATCGATTCCGAAAGTCCTTGCGCACTTCTCGATCTCTACCGCTACCTCAGCGAGCTTCTGAGCGCCTGTGAATGTAACGTTGCCCTCTTTGTCCTTGCTGTCCTCGTACGAGAGGTTTACAGCGCAGTCGCCCATGGCGATGGTCCTGAGGTTCTCGTCTCCGCAGTCTCTTGTGAGGATGAAGCAGGAGCTTACGAGGTGAGCGCCCGGCTTTGTCTTTACAAGCTGGAGTGCAGGACGGATAGTGTCAGCTGTCGAGTATGTAGCTCCGCCGAGCAGGCAGTCAGCCTTGCCCATCTTTACGAGCATGGTGCCGAAATAGTTGCCCTTCTTAAGAGCGGCAGCGCATTCCTCTTCAGTCATTTTGCCCTTTCTGAGAGCTACCATGGTCTCTACCATCTCGGCCATGCCCTCATACTTCTCAGGATCGATGATCTCAGCCTTGCTGATGTCGAATCCCTTCTCAGCCGCTGCAGCCTTTACTTCCTCTTCATTTCCTACGAGCACTACGTCCATGAGTTCCTCTGCCAGCAGTCTTGCGGCAGCTTCCTGGATACGGGCGTCAGATCCCTCTGTGAAAACGATCTTCTTAGGCTCTGCTTTAACTTTTTCTATCAGTTTGTCAAACATGTTTTGTCTCCATAAATGATTTAGCAGCAATAATAATTACCGTTCTTATTGTATCAATGTAGGGTCGAAATTTAAATACTTTTATTGACTGCAGACCTACAACATGTACCCGTGTCCGGTGAGTATGAGCAAAAAGTATCTGAGCTGTGAAAGCAGCGAGACAGCCAGAGCTGCCGCCAGTATCACAAGGTACACGATCCTTGCAGTTTTTCGTCCCTTGAATACGGAGTCTTTATTATATACATTCTCAAGCGCCAGTGCCGTACTTGCCAGATTGATGAAATATGTGCCGTATACCTTTCCCCAGCTGAAGTTGCCGTAATTGCCCCTTTTGCCTGTCTCAGTGATAAAGGCCCACTGCAGGACTCCGGCAAGGAATATACCCAGTACAAACAGATACTTTCTGTCTTTGAATCTTTTGAAGTTGGCCGCGAACACGATGATCGCGAACGTCATGCCGAATATAAAGCCTGCCGCCGGCTTTTCTTCAAAGATATGCGAGATCTCAAAAATGACCCTGTGCTCCTCACCGTCCAGAGCTGCCTCAGCGTTGTTGAATTCGCGGGTCTGAAGATACAGTACATACAGCCCTGCCGGTATCATCGTACAGCCCATGATGAACAGCCTGATGACTCTCCCCCAGAAGCCTTTGACGCCGCCGGAAAGCAGCTCTATGAGGAACAGCACGACTACTGTTATCGACATGCTGAGGAAGAAGCTTGGCTTGGTAAATGCGGACATGAAGACCATAAATGCAGTCGCTGCCCACCATCCCGGATGTACGCCTTTTTCATCATAATGCATGTACATCTTCAAAAAGCATAACGACGCAATAAGCGACAGGAATGTCATTGTCTGCTGGGTAGGTGAATGCCATGCATAAGCCGAGAACGACTTTCTGTAATACCACTCGTGCAGCACAGGCACAAACGCAGGCCCTATGAACATCGCTGCCAGAGAGAAAAACTGCATGGCATATCTCGGCACCCTGTCAAGCAGGCCGTCTTCTTTTATCAGGAACCTGATAAAAAGGAAATTGACCACTACAGTTGCCGCCACGACCGCCGCCATATAGACATTGGCCTCCATTATATTATCGTTGATCTGATAAAAATAGGTGAACAGGAAGCCAAGCAGTCTGTCGTGCTCGACGCCTTCCTGCGCATTCGTTATCACATAAAAATGCATGTCCGACATGTACTTGTCATGATAATTGATGATCATGCGGTAGAACATCTCGAGACATGTCACGAAAAGAATTCCTATTGCTGTTGCCCATATAAGGTCGTTCCAGCCAAGAGTAACAGTGTAACCATTCTTCAGAAGTTCAGGTTCAGTTTTTTCTCTTCTCATTTCTAAAAAATTCAATTTTTCCGGAGTATTTTCTTATCTGCGGGAAGTCCCGGCTTAGTCGATTTTATCTCAGTAAAGCCCGCTTTTCAAGGACAGTTCAGCAGCAGAAAGCATGCCGTATAAGCAGAAAAGCCTATTACAGGCAGCTGCTTATTCCGATATCTTTTGCCGGCTTATTATTTGTGACGGCTTGACTGCATCCGCCTGCACGTTTATGCTTTGTATAAACTGAAATATCAGACATTTGAAAAGCGGTTCCGTTCGCGGAGGTTATAAATATGGGAGAAAAGAAAAAAATTTTGCTGGGGATCAGCGGCGGCATATCTGCCTACAAATCGGTATACATCGCAAGCGGTCTCAAAAAGAAAGGCTACGACGTACACGTCATAATGACTGACGGCGCTGCAAAATTTGTCACACCGCTCACCTTCGAGACTATGAGCGGCAATAAGGTCGTCACAGATGTGTTCGATCCTGCCAATGAGACTCCTACGGAGCATATAACGCTTGGCCAGTCTGCAGATCTGGCGCTGATAGCTCCCGCGACGGCTAACACCATCGCCAAGCTGGCACACGGCATCGCAGACAACATGCTCACCACAACGATGCTGGCATGCACCTGCCCTGTTCTCATCTCTCCGGCCATGAACACCGCGATGTTCGAGAATCCTGCCACACAGGCAAATCTAGAAACTCTTCGCAGCAGAGGCTATGAGATCATAGAACCTGCCGAGGGAATGCTGGCATGCGGCGTTGAGGGCAAGGGCAAGATGCCTGAGCCTGATGTGCTCATCGGCTATGTTGAGCAGTGGGTGTCGAAAGATAAAGACATGGCCGGGCTCAAGGTGCTCGTGACTGCCGGTCCTACGCAGGAAGCCATCGATCCGGTACGCTATATAACCAATCACTCCAGCGGCAAGATGGGCTATGCCATCGCTCGCATGGCTGCAAGGCGCGGGGCCGAGGTGACTCTTGTCTCCGGCAGAACAGCTCTTCCGAGGGAGCCTTTCGTTGAGACAGTAGACGTGCTGAGCGCTCAGGATATGTTCGACGCGGTCACATCGCGCGCTCCTGAGATGGATATAATCATAAAGGCGGCGGCCGTAGCTGACTACAGGCCTGCCGAAGTCGCGGCGCAGAAGATCAAAAAGAGCGATGCTGCCTCGGGACGCAGCATAGAACTCGAGCCGACGCAGGACGTGCTCGGCTACCTCGGCGAACACCGCAGAGATGATCAGTTCCTCTGCGGATTCGCGATGGAGACCGAGAACCTTCTCGAGAACGCGGCCAAGAAACTGGTAAAGAAGAACGTCAACATGATATGCGCCAACAGTCTGAAGACCAAGGGTGCAGGATTCCAGGGCGACACCAACGTCATTACACTGCTTACCAGAGGCGGCATGAAGCAGCTGCCGCTGATGAGCAAGCTCGATGCCGCCGACGCGATACTCGACGAGATCATGAAGGAAAGAGGATAAGCTCCACTAAAAAAGAGGCAGGCGAGCCTGTCTCTTTTTATGCTCTATTTCGCGGAGAGGTATTCGTCTATAGAAGCCGCGGCGAGTTTGCCGGCGCCCATAGCGCTTATTACCGTCGCTGCTCCTGTGACCGCGTCGCCGCCGGCATACACGGCCTCACGGCTCGTGAGGCCGGCCTCGTCTACGACGATGCCGCCGCGGCGGTTCACCTCAAGTCCCTTAGTAGTGTTCTTGATCAGCGGGTTCGGACTGGTGCCGATCGCCATGATGACTGTGTCAACATCGAGCTCGTATTCGCTGCCCTCGATAGGAACAGGTCTTCTTCTGCCGCTCGCGTCAGGCTCTCCGAGTTCCATCCTGATGCATCTGATGCCTGTCACGAATCCGTTCTTAGGATCGCGCGGATCGTCAGGATTATTGTATCCGAGTATCTCCACAGGGTTGTTCAGGAGTCTGAAATCGATGCCCTCTTCCTTTGCGTGCTCGACTTCCTCTGCCCTTGCAGGCAGCTCCTCCATTGACCTTCTGTAAACGATGTATACGTGCTCGGCTCCGAGTCTCAGCGCCGTACGGGCCGCGTCCATCGCAACGTTTCCGCCGCCTACTACAGCGACCTTTCCGCCCTTCATGATCGGTGTCCTTGGATCCTCCCTGAACGCCTTCATGAGGTTAGATCTTGTCAGATACTCGTTTGCCGAGTATACGCCCTTCAGCGACTCGCCCGGGATATTCATGAAACTCGGCAGACCAGCGCCCGATCCGATGAATACCGCTTCGAATCCCATCTCGTCGAAGAGCTCGTCGATGGTCAAAGTCTTTCCGATGATGACGTTCGTCTCTACGTCCACGCCGAGATCCTTCAGTCCCTCGACTTCTCTTGCGACGATCGCCTTCGGAAGTCTGAATTCAGGGATTCCGTATACCAGTACTCCGCCCGCTGTGTGCAGAGCCTCGAATACGGATACCTCATATCCCTTCTTTGCCAGGTCGCCTGCGCAGGTGAGTCCCGACGGACCGGATCCTACTACCGCCACCTTGTGTCCGTTCGAAGCCGGAGCTTCGGCCTTCTCTGTCGCATTCGCGTTGTGCCAGTCAGCGACGAATCTCTCAAGACGTCCGATCCCTACAGGCTCAAACTTGATGCCCATCGTGCACTTCGCCTCGCACTGTGTCTCCTGCGGACATACTCTTCCGCATACTGCAGGCAGTGTCGATGTCTTGTTGATCACCTGATAGGCTCCCTCGTAGTCCTTCTCCTTGATCTTCATGATGAAGTCAGGGATGTTGACGTTTACAGGGCAGCCTGCCACGCATGGTTTGTTCTTGCAGTTGAGGCATCTCTGCGCCTCTGCCAGTGCTATCTCTTCTGTATATCCGAGCGCTACCTCGTCGAAGTTATGCGCACGCACCTGCGGATCCTGAGCAGGCATTTCATGTTTCTTAGGGTCAAGTGCCATTTCATTTCCTCCTTTCAGTGCTTACGCGTTCTCTGCCATCTTATACAGATTGCAGGTCTCTTCATGTGCATGCCTCTCATAATCGAAGTACATGCGGCCTCTCGAGATGGCTTCATCGAAGTCCACCTCATATCCGTTGAAGTCCGGTCCGTCAACGCAGGCGAACTTCATCACAGGGCCGTTCTCTGTGTTGAGAGTCAGTCTGCATCCGCCGCACATTCCCGTACCGTCTATCATGATAGGGCTCATCGATACTGTGATCGGTGCATCATACTTCTTTGCCGTCAGGGTGACGAACTTCATCATGATCAGCGGTCCGATCGTGATGATCATGTCGAACTTCTCGCCTGCCGCCAGCATCTCGTCCAGCGGGATGGTCACGTTGCCCTGTCTTCCGTATGTGCCGTCATCTGTCATGACGATCAGCTTGTTCGAGCACTCATTGAACTCGTCCTCGAGGATCACGAGATCCTCGCTCCTGAATCCGATTATGCTCGTGACATCTGCTCCGAGTCTGTGGAACTCCTGCGCAACAGGCATCGCGATCGCGCAGCCTACGCCGCCGCCTACGATGCACACCTTGTTGATGCCCTCTGTCTCAGTCGCATTCCCGAGCGGTCCCACGAAATCCTGAAGATATCCGCCTTCAGGCACATGGTTCAGCATCTCCGTCGTAGCTCCCACTACCTGGAAGATGATCTTGACTGTACCCTCTTCAGGGTTCACGCCTGCTACTGTCAGCGGGATCCTCTCACCCTCTTCATCGACACGCAGAATAATGAACTGGCCCGGCTTTGCCTTTCTGGCTACAAGCGGTGCCTCGATCTCCAGCTGCGTGACCGTAGGTCTGAGCGCCTTCCTTCTTACAATCTTATACATGAGTGATCTCCTTTTAGAGCTCAAATCCATTAAAAAAACATTTGCATTTAAATACTATCACGCACCCGCATATGCAGGCAATGCAAGATATATTTTCGGCAGAGTCTTCATTCGATGAAGACCCTGCCGTATTGCCGCTGTCCGCGGTCGGATGCGGATCCCGCCGCCTTCATTACTATTCAGTGGCGGGGCATCCGGCGTCCGTTATTTGAGAACTTCTTAGAAGTCTACCTCTGTGTCATAGTAGCAGCACTTGAGGAGCTTTTCCATTTCCTCCTGGCTCGGCTGTCTCGGGTTGGAGCCTGTGCAGGCATCGAGGATAGCATTTGCAGCGATCTCAGGGAGCTTCTTGAGGAATACTTCTTCAGGAACGAATCCCTGCTCTGTCGGATAGCTGTCAGCACCGTAGTTCTTGATGCAGTGCGGGATGTTCATCTGGTCGTTCATTCCGCGGAGGTACTCAATCAGTGCAGCAACCTTCTCGTCATCGTTTGCGCCCTCGAGGTGCATGTAGTCAGCGATGACTCCGTATCTCTTCTTGGCTGTCTCGTCCTTAGCGTTGAATGCGATAACCTTTGGCAGGTACATTGCATTGGCTGCTCCGTGGATGATGTGAGCGCCGTAATCAGCAAATGCGGCACCTGTCTTGTGAGCCATGGAGTGAACGATACCGAGCAGTCCGGATGAGAATGCGATTCCTGCAAGGCACTGAGCTGTGTGCATGTTGTCTCTTGCTTCCATGTCTCCGTTGTAGGAGTCGACCAGGTCGCTCTGGATCATTTCGATAGCGTGGATAGCATCAGCGTCAGTGAAAGCGCTGCGGGCTGTCGAAACGTAAGCCTCGATGGCGTGAGTAAGAGCGTCCATTCCTGTATGAGCAACAAGCTTCTTTGGCATGGTCTCAGCGAGCTCAGGATCGACGATAGCTACGTCTGGAGTGATCTCGAAGTCAGCGATAGGGTATTTGATTCCCTTCTCATAATCTGTGATGATCGAGAAAGCGGTAACCTCAGTCGCAGTGCCCGAAGTCGAAGAAACTGCGCAGAAATGAGCCTTTGTTCTCAGCTTCGGAAGTCCGAATACCTTGCACATATCCTCGAAAGTAGTTTCAGGATACTCATATTTGATCCACATTGCCTTTGCAGCGTCGATCGGGGAGCCGCCGCCGATAGCGACGATCCAGTCAGGCTCAAACTCTGCCATGAAAGCAGCGCCCTTCATAACTGTATCAACAGACGGATCAGGTTCGATACCTTCGAAGATCCTGACTTCCATACCTGCCTCTTCAAGATAGGATTTAGCCTTGTCGAGGAATCCGAATCTCTTCATGGAGCCGCCGCCGACACAGATGACAGCCTTCTTGCCTTCAAAAGTCTTCAGAGCTTCGAGAGCTCCCTTACCGTGGAAAATGTCTCTTGGGTTTGTAAATCTTTGCATTTTTGTGCCTCCTTAAAAGCCACATCAATTGAAATTAGATAAGTGATACGTAATAAGTAGTAATTACTAAGTGCTCATTTATGAGCAATCGGTTATCTGAAGTCCCGAATTTGTAAGCTTTAGTCTAAAATTGTTAATTAATTATCAGATATTGATAATATATTAACACTCTCTCGCCCTCATGTAAACATTTCCCCTGAGCATTTGTGCACTTTGTTCAGTACATTCGTTTTTTCGGGACACAAAAACAGAGCGCCGAAGCGCCCTGCTCATCTCTCAGATTATTCTGACTATTCAGCTTCGAAATCTTCCTTGCCTACTCCGCACAGAGGGCATACCCAATCTGCAGGAACTTCCTCCCATGGTGTACCCGGTTCAATACCGTCATCCGGTGCGCCAAGTGCAGGATCATAAACATAACCGCAAACGCTGCATACATATTTTTCCATTTTCAATCCTCCCTTTTTAAAAAGCAAAGTACGCTTTCCTACACATGCATTCTACAATTAATAATCGGCTAAAGCAACCACAACAGCAGCGATCGTATCGATGCCAGGCAAAGCAATGTGTTAAGTATTACTGGTTACATTAAACAGGATCTATAGTTTTACTTTTGTTTGAGACAGCTCTATAATACAGACAAGAAGAGAAGAGAAACGCCGGACGGCGAAACGAAGACTCCGATCTTCAGGAACAAAGCCGATGGGCGTATTGATAAAGGAGGCAGCACCATGTTAATCGAGGGAATCGTAATAGGAATCGCAATGATAATGTATGTAGGCGCTGAGTGGATAGCAGAAGATGTTCTCAAATAGCCTGCCGGCGACATAATAAGAAATAATTAGAAATAGTGAGATAGAAGAAGAGATCCATAGACGTGAGTTTACGGATCTCTTCTTTTTATGACGCGTATGGCGTAGTCGTAAAATTTCTTTGCCGCCGCCGTCATGTGTTCTCTGGATGTATACGCTATGCCGAACTCAACCTTCTGCGGAGGATCGAGCGGCAGCTTTACAAGATGCTCGTTCCAGTACTGGGCGGAGAGCTCGTTGACGAAGCTTATGCCCAGCCCCATCCTCACCATCGCGAGGGTCGCAGGCGTATCGTAAGTCGTGTATTTTACATTCGGGGTGATCTGATACTTACTGAAAATGCGCTGTATCTCCAGGTCTTTTCCCCAGGATGTCATTATGAAATTGTCCTTTTCGCACTCGCCCAACGGATAGACTTCAGCGCCCGCGAGCCTGTGGTTTTCAGGAACTACCGCTATCACGGCCTCTTCAGCGAGCGGCGTCCATTCGTAGTTCATCGGCTCCGCATAGGCAAGGAATCCCATATCGGCCACGTGGTCGTCGAGATGAGCGAAGATCTCGCTCCTGATGCCCTCCATTATATTGAACTGCACTTCAGGATAGTCGCGCTGGAACGTACGGACTATCTCGGGGAGCCATGTGATGGCGACGCTCGGATACGCAGCGATCGTAAGGTTTCCGACCGAGACGCCCTGCATCTCTGTGGCCAGCTCATACATCTCCTTTTCGCGGGCGAGATATGAGCGGACTATAGGTGCAAGCTTTGCTCCCTCGGATGTCACCGTGACGCCTTTCTTTGAGCGCACGAGAAGAGTGAGCCCGAGGTCTTTCTCGAGAGCCGCGACAAGCTGGCTCACGGCTGACGGTGTGTAGCCGAGAGCTTCAGCGGCTGCCCTGAAGCTTCCGCGTTCCACTGATTCAATAAATGCCTTGCAGCGTGCGCTTTCCATTCTGCTATGCGCTCTTCTATCCGAGCAGCCCGTCTATTATTGTGTCCTTTTCGGCGAGTATGCCGGCGGCGCGAAGGCGCATCGATGATGCGAGGCTGGGATCGGCCTTCTCGATCGCCGGCAGGTTTGCTTCAACGTTGAAGTTTGCCGATGTGATGCCGGCGGCGAGGCTGAGCGCCGCAACATATATGTCGCTTTCGAGCATCCTGTTGGACCGGCCTTTCATAGTAGCAGCCAGCCTGAGTGCCGAAAGAGAATCCTCCATAAGAGACAGCGGTGCCTCGGCAGCCTCCACGGAAGCCGACGAGATGGCAGCCTGTCTGTCTGCCTTGAGAGCATCCTCTATCTGATCCATGATCTCAGCGGTCATGCCTTCTTCGTTTATATCGTCTATCTGGTGGCCTTCAGATCTGAGCCTCTCTATCTCGGCAGAGACCCTGTCGATCTGTATGTCGGAGAACAGACGAGGCAGAGCATAGGCTGCGGACACTTTGCCGAAGGCCTCGGCGTCCCTGTCCATGCCGGCCTCAAGCTTTACGAGAAGCTCGCCAGCCTCTTCGAGGATGAAGGTGTTGAGCTCTTCGAACTCGGCATACTTAGGCTTTCCTATAGTGTGGTTTGCCACCATCATTACAAGCGCGGCTCCCTGCGCTGACGTCAGCGCAGCGGCGGCTCCGCCGCCGGGGGTCGGGCTGCCCGACCCGAGCCGCTCAAGATAATCTTCAATAGTCATTTTGCTGAATGAATCTGCCATTTTCTTAACCTCATTTGTCTTCAGTTACAGGAAACTCCACTGTTGCCGCCTCCGTCTCCTTCGCAGGCAGTACCGGCATCTCTCCCTTCGACTCCCTGCTCTCGAACAGTTCGTGAAGGCGTCCGTCCCTTTTTGCGAGATATATGATCACGCCGGCAAGCACAAGGTCTATGAATATCGCCGGGACAGCTCCCTCAACACCGAATTCATAGCTGTAGAACAGATTGCTTATGCCCGTTGATGCGTCAAGATGGAACACCGAAGCCTCCGAAACAAGCCCGCTGTTAGGCAGTCCGAAAAGGAAGTTCTGGGTGAAGTTCCACATCGTGTGTATACCGAAGCACGTCCATATGCTGCCGGAGTACCAGCGAAGCAGCGAGTAAGCCAGGCCGCAGATGATCAGGTCTGCCATAGCCAGGACTGTAATGCCCGTGTTGAAGCTGTGCAGCAGTCCGAAAACAGTACCGTTCACTACGATCGCCACCCACAGAGGATAGTGCACGTTGATCCTCTCATACATGAAGGTCCTGCACCAGAGCTCCTCCGAAGTGCTCTGAAAGAACACGCATATGAACGCGTATATCATCAGAGGTATCTCCGCTGCGGAGAAATCAAGGTAAAGCTTTATGTCACCGTGCAGCAGGGCGCAGAGTATGCAGAAGAAATTGGTCAGGAAGCCGAGCAGTATTCCAAAGCCCAGCATTTTCATGCTGCGCCCGTCGCGCGTCGGTCTGACGATCCCGATCATGAAACGGTTCTTTTTTACCAGCAGGCACATTACAACGAAGAACAGGCAAGACGCAAACAGCGGCGCGTAGAACTCATTGACAAATAACAGTCCTGCGGAAGGATCTTTGAACACTGCTCTTATGAGCTTTTCGAACATTATCATGAAGATCTCGCCCATCAGGATGTACCATCCGAAGAACGCGAGCAGTATCCAGATTATTCTGTTAGAAATATTGGTTTTTCCTAACATGTCTTTACCCTTTTATTACCAAAGCCGCACCCGGATATCTTCTCCACACCGGAGCGGTATTTCTTTGTAAAATTCAGCTGCGGAGATGCGCGGCGAGACTTGCGAGCCTCGACCCAGGCACTCCGCAGCCGTATAACTCTATTTGAAATATCTGATTCCGCTTTCAAACATATTCATGAAGTACTCGCCAGGCACGTTCTTATACAGGTTCCTGCCCACTCTCTCAGCGTGGCCCATCTTTCCGAAGACCCTGCCGTCAGGCGATGTGATTCCTTCTACAGCCATCATGGAACCGTTCGGGTTGAACAGGATGTCCGATGACGCATTGCCGTCGAGGTCAACGTACTGGGTAGCTATCTGTCCCATGCTCACGAGGTTCTTTATGACATCGTCAGGCGCGATGAATCTGCCCTCACCGTGCGATACAGGCACTGAGTAGATATCACCTGTATTGCAGGATCTCAGCCATGGCGACTTGTTTGAAGCGACTCTCACGCGGACTATCTTCGACTGGTGACTGCCCAGCGTATTGTACGTAAGAGTCGGGCAGTTCTCATCAGTATCGATGATCTTTCCGTACGGCACGAGGCCCAGCTTTATAAGAGCCTGGAACCCATTGCAGATGCCGCACATGAGTCCGTCGTTTTTATCCAGGAGCTCCGTGACGCCCTCCGTCACAGCAGCATTCCTGAAGAACGCGTTGATGAATTTCGCAGAACCGTCAGGCTCGTCTCCGCCGGAGAATCCGCCCGGTATGAATACGATCTGAGTCTCTTTCAGCGAAGCGGCGAACGCCTCTACCGACCTCGCGATCTCATCGGAGCTGCGGTTCTTGATCACCATTATCTCAGGCCTTCCGCCTGCCTCGCGAACCGCGCGTGCGCTGTCATATTCGCAGTTTGTGCCCGGGAATACCGGTATGAGCACCTTAGGCTCGGCGCGCTTGAACACCGGGGTGTTCCAGCTGCGCGCTTTGTATTCCACGTTGCTTACCGGGCCCGTCATTCCCGCCGCCAGGGTTGGGAATACAGTCTCGAGCCTGCCCTGATAGAGTCCGAGCAGTTCAGCGAGCCCAACGCTCTCAGCGCCATATGTGATCTTTCTCTCTGCAGTCGTGCGTCCGAGAAGCTCCACATCGAAGGAGAGTCCGCTGATATCCGCATTGTCTGTTACCTCGAGCACCATGCCGCCATAGCAATATCCGAAGATGCTGCTGAGATCTGTCTTCTCGAAGGTGAATCCAATGCCGTTGCCGTAGCTCATCTTCATAACTGCCTCAGCTACGCCCCCGATGCCCGGAGTATATGCCGCGACAGCCTGTCCGGAGGATATAAGTTCGTATGCTTTATCCCACAGCCTTATGAGCGAGCCTGCCTGCGGAAGTCCCCTGCCTGCTCCTGCGCCCGTTTCATCGACATATGGCTTAAACAGCACGACTCTGTGGCCGGCCTTCTTGAACTCAGGCGAAACGATATTTCCGGCCTTTCCCATGGTGACCGCGAACGAGATGAGTGTAGGAGGAACGTCAAGATCCTCGAAGGTGCCGCTCATGGAGTCCTTGCCTCCTATGGCTCCTACACCGAGTCCCATCTGGGCTTCGAACGCTCCGAGCAGAGCTGCGAGAGGCTTGCCCCATCTTGCTCCGTCCTGTTTAGGCGATCCGAAATACTCCTGGAATGAAAGGTATACTTCCCTGAAGGAAGCTCCTGTCGCTATCAGTTTCGCTACCGATTCGACTACCGCGAGGTAAGCGCCATGGTAAGGCGATGCCTCGGATATATAAGGATTGTAGCCCCAGGCCATGAGCGAGCAGTCATCTGTCTCTCCCTGCTCGAGCGGTATCTTGTGGACCATCGCCTGGATAGGCGTTATCTGGTTGACGCCTCCGAAAGGCATCAGCACCGTGCCCGATCCGATGGTGGAGTCGAAGCGCTGCGACAGCCCCTGCTTTGAGCAGGTGTTGAGATCGGAAGCCACGCGGTACATTCCCGCCATGAAGCTTCTGTCGCTGCGGTACATGCTTGTCGACTGCCAGTCACGCGGTGCCTCAGGCACTATGTCTATATGCTTGTCAGCTCCGTTGGAATTGAGGAATTCCCTGGAGATATCCACTATCTTTTTGCCGTTCCAGTTCATAACCAGGCGCGGCTCCTCGGTGACTACAGCCACCTTTACGCACTGGAGATTCTCGCCGGCTGCGATCACCTTGAAGAGCTTCTCGTTCTCTGCCGAGATCACGCACGCCATCCTCTCCTGGGATTCGCTTATGGCGAGCTCTGTTCCGTCAAGGCCTTCGTACTTCTTCGGCACAGCGTCGAGATCGATCTCAAGGCCGTCGGCCAGCTCGCCTATGGCGACGCTGACTCCGCCCGCTCCGAAGTCGTTGCATCTCTTGATCATGCGTGTGGCAACACCGTCGCGGAAGAGCCTCTGTATCTTGCGCTCCTCAGGCGCGTTGCCCTTCTGCACCTCAGCGCCGCAGGTCTCTACCGAGTGCACGTCGTGCGCCTTCGACGAGCCTGTAGCTCCGCCGATTCCGTCACGTCCGGTGGAGCCGCCGAGAAGCATTACAACATCTCCCGGCTCCGGGCGTTCTCTTCTGACGTTTACCGCAGGAGCGGCCGCCATGACAGCGCCGACTTCCATGCGCTTCGCTGCGTATCCCGGATGATAGATCTCATCGACGATGCCCGTGCACAGTCCTATCTGGTTTCCGTAGCTTGAATAACCCTTTGCCGCCGTGGTAGTGATGGATCTCTGCGGCAGCTTGCCCGGCAGTGTCTCAGATATAGGCTGCAGCGGATCTGCCGCGCCCGTGACTCTCATCGCTGAGTAAGCGTATGCCCTGCCCGACAGCGGGTCTCTGATGCATCCGCCGAGGCATGTGGCCGCTCCGCCGAACGGCTCTATCTCGGTTGGGTGATTGTGTGTCTCATTCTTGAAGAGGAGCAGCCACGGCTCGTTCTCGCCGTCGACTTCAACGTTGATCATGACCGTGCATGCGTTGATCTCTTCGGACTCATCGAGTTTGTCGAGCTTGCCGGCTCTCTTCAGATGCCTTACGGCGATGGTCGCGATATCCATCAGCGTTACAGGCTTGTTCCTGCGGAGTTCCTTTCTGACTGCGAGATAATCCTTGTAGGCCTTCTCGAGCAGAGGATCCTCAAATGTGACGCTGTCGATCACGGTGTTGAAAGTCGTGTGCCTGCAGTGATCAGACCAGTAGGTGTCGATCATGCGAAGCTCCGTGATAGTCGGGTCTCTCTGCTCAACATCGCGGAAGTATTCCACGCACATCTTGAGGTCAGCCTCATCCATGGCCAGCCCCATCGTACTGATGGTGCCTCTTATCTGAGCGTCTGTCATGTTGTTGAAGCCCTCGAGCACCTTCACCTCTGTAGGAATATCGTAGTGCATTTCGAGAGTCTCAGGCTTGTCAAGAGAAGCCTGTCTCGACTCGACCGGATTGATCAGATAACTCATCACCGCGTCGATGTCTGCCGGCATCAGGTCGCCGAAGAGCACATAGACTCTCGCGTACCTTACGGTCGGCCTTTCTCCGCGGCTTATTATCTGCACGCACTGCTCCGCTGAATCCGCGCGCTGGTCGTACTGCCCCGGGAGAGCCTCAACGGCGAACACGAAGGCCTTTCTTATCTCTCTTTCCTCGTCTTCATAAGCATAGCCGTTGCCGTCGAGGAAGAGTCCTGTCAGCTCCTCGAGCGAGTCAGCCGTGTTGTCGAGCTGCGGCTCAGCGAAGACCTTCCACCTGCAGTCCGCGAACAGCGCCTCGTCGATGTTTTCAACATCATATCTGTTTATGACTCTTGCGTCTGTGACACGATCGATGCCGAGAAGCGTCTTCACTTCGTTCCTGAGCGCAGCCGCGTCATTCGCAAGTCCTTCTTTTTTCTCTACGTAGATCCTGTAGACCATTCTTTGCTCCTTTATCTGACAGCTTTCAAAGCTCTCTGTCCTATATCCGCCCTGTAATATTTGTTTGCAAAATCTATTCTGTCGAGCATGTCGTACGATGCTTCTATGGCCTCAGCCAGAGTCGGCTCAACGGCCGTGACTCCGAGCACCCTTCCGCCCGATGTGAGCAGCCTGCCCTCTTCTTCGACAGCGCCCGCCACATATACGTTCGGAAGCACATCCTCCGGTATTTCTATCTCATATCCCTTTTCATAACTGACAGGGTATCCGTCCGAAGCGGCAATGACGCAGCATGCGCTGCCGTCTTTCCATTTTACATCCACCTCTGACAGCCTCTCCTCTGTGACGGCTTTCATTATTGTCAGCAGATCGGTGTCGAGGAGCGGAAGTACCACCTGCGCCTCAGGATCGCCGAACCTGCAGTTGTACTCGATCACCTTAGGCCCTTTTTCGGTAAGCATGAGGCCGAAGTACAGGCAGCCCTTGAAGGTGCGGCCTTCGGCGTTCATCGCGCGCATCGTCGGCACGAATATCTCTTCCATGCATCGTGCCGCGGCCGAATCCGTGTAATACGGATTCGGGGCGACGGTTCCCATGCCGCCCGTGTTGAGCCCGGTGTCACCGTCGCCTGCGCGCTTGTGGTCCATCGAGCTTATCATCGGGACTATGGTCTTGCCGTCTGTGAATGCGAGCACCGACACCTCAGGTCCTTCAAGGAATTCCTCTATGACGATTCGGTCGCCGCTCTCTCCGAACTTGTGATCCTCCATCATCGATTTTACAGCATCGACAGCATCCTCGCGCGTCTCGGCTATGACTACTCCTTTGCCAAGAGCCAGCCCATCCGCCTTGATGACCGTCGGTACAGGCGCGCTCTCAAGGTAGTAAAGAGCGTCATTGATGTTATCGAAGGTCTGGTAGCGCGCTGTCGGTATTCCGTACTTTTTCATGAGGTTTTTCGAGAACACCTTGCTGCCCTCAATGATCGCGGCAGCTGCGTTTGGACCGAAGCACGGTATGCCGATGTTGGTCAGCTCATCCACACAGCCCATAACGAGCGGATCGTCAGGCGCCACGACTGCGTAGTCAGGCCTGTGCTCCTTTGCGAAAGCCTTGATTCCCTCTATGTCTGTCGCCTTTATCGGAAAGCATTCGGCGTCCATGGCGATCCCGCCGTTGCCAGGCAGCGCGTAGATCTTGTCCACTTCCGCGTTTTCTCTAAGTTTCTTTATAATGGCGTGCTCGCGGCCGCCCCCGCCGATTACCAGAATGTCCATCCTTTGCCCCTTTCAGCCCGCCTTTTCCCCCGCGGCATCTCTGTGCCGCGTGAAGCGCTGTCAGCCCTGCTGTTCTGCCTGCAAGTACTTCACTCCTCAGATATGTATCCTGAAGGAAGCACCCCTCATAATACCGGTGTATTATTTTGAAAATAATTCCGCAAAATACACCATTACCTCTGTTTTCGGTGGTTTTTCAGTCATAAAAAGCCGGTCTGGTGTATTTCCGTCGGATCCGGGTCTTGATATACACCGGAATCGTGAGATCCGGTGTATTATCCGATAGAAAATGCTGTTATATGCACCAGCGCCCCGGTTTTATGTCTCATTTCTGACTTCAAAAGAGGGGCCGGTGTATTTTCCTTTGTTTTTGTTTTATATATACACCCTTCCTGTTAGTGGTGGAAGAGGCGCATGCCGGTGAACGCCATCGCTATTCCCAGCTCGTTGCAGCACTCGATCACGGCGTCATCGCGGATCGAGCCGCCCGGCTGTGCGATATAGCTCACTCCGGATGCAGCTGCTCTCTGCACGTTGTCGAAGAACGGGAAGAACGCGTCCGATCCGCACGATACTCCGCTTATGGAATCGAGGTACGCCCTCTGCTCCTCATCAGTGAAGCGCTCAGGCTGCTCCGTGAAGTACTTCTGCCATACGCCGTCGGCGCAGCAGTCCTCTTCATTCTTATTAATGTAAGCGTCTATGACATTGTCTCTGTCAGGACGCCTTATCTCGTCTTTGAACGGCAGATTGAGCACCTTGTCGTGCATGCGCAGGAACCACGTGTCTGCCTTGCCGCCCGCGAGCCTTGTGCAGTGTACTCTCGACTGCTGGCCGGCTCCGACGCCTATGGCCTGTCCGTCATGCGCATAGCAGACGGAGTTCGACTGTGTATATTTGAGCGTGATCAGCGCCACGATCAGATCGCGGACAGCTTCCTCCGGAAGCTCCTTCTTCTCTGTCACTACGTTCGAGAGAAGCTCGCGGTCGATCTTAAAGAAGTTGTGGCCCTGCTCAAAGGTCACGCCAAAGACCTGCTTAGTCTCTTTCTCAGGCGGCAGGTAATCCGGATCGATCTGAACGATGTTGTAGCCGCCCTTTTTCTTCTGCCTGAGGAGCTCGAGCGCTTCGTCAGTGTATCCCGGCGCGATTACTCCGTCGGAGACCTCGCGCTTGATGATGCGGGCTGTCGTCTCGTCGCAGACATCTGAAAGCGCGATCCAGTCGCCGAACGAGCACATGCGGTCCGTTCCCCTTGCCCTTGCGTACGCGCAGGCGAGTGGCGAATCATCAAGGCCCTCTATGTCGTCCACAAAGCACGCCTTTTTCATCTTGTCTGAAAGAGGGAGTCCGACGGCGGCGCCTGCCGGGCTGACGTGCTTGAATGAAGCGGCAGCCGGCAGACCGAGAGCTTCTTTAAGCTCACGGACGAGCTGCCATGAATTCAGCGCGTCCAGAAAATTGATGTATCCCGGCCTTCCGTTGAGGACTTCAAGCGGCAGCTCGGCGCCGCCTTCCATGAATATTCTCGCAGGTTTCTGATTCGGGTTGCAGCCGTATTTGAGTTCGAATTCCTTCATGCCGTTATCTCCTACGTTAGTTCCTATTTAATAGCGCAGGCTGATGCCGGAAACTATATCCGGCTCGGCCATCTCAAGGCGCTCCTTATTTGTCGTTACCTTCTGTTAGTGCTGCAGGCAGTCACTGCTGCGTTTCCAGGCAGAATGCATGCTGTCGGCATTCCGCTCAGAAACTTGTCCGCGCCGTATATGTTTCCGGCCGCCTGCGCTTCTTTATTTATGATCCGGTTTCAGACCGGCTCGGCCATCTCAAGGCGCTCTTCATAATGCGTTCCCTTTTTAAAGCCAAGGCAGTCACCGCTGCTCTTTGTTACTTGTTTTTATTGAGCAGGCGGCTCTCTGCCTTGCCGCTTGCGAGGTCTGTGTAGCGCACATAGAGTGAGATCTTGTTCTCCTCGTCGAGCGCGCCCCATATCTCATCCGTGAATGCGTCGATATCATCCGGTATCGCCACACGCTCCGGCTCGCCCCTGAATGTAGGGAGAGGATTCCCGTCGTGCTCATACGTATGGATGAAATGTCCGACGCCGCTGACCGGCGCATAATCGTATCCGAAACGGTTGCATGCGCTTCCTTCAGCATCAGCGCTCTTGAGTATGCTCATCCTGTATTTGAATGCTCCCTCATCGCCGAACACGGCCTCTGCGCTTATGCGCGGCGTGAAGTTAGGCGCGTCAGGCTCAAAGCATCTCGACTCGAGCGCCTCGTAGAAAGATTTTCCTTCTGCCAGCCCGTTGAATACAGTATCGGTCTGGTCGCCATTGGTAACGATGAGATGATCCTTATATGTCCTGACTGCCGCGTATATTATGAGGCTCGGATCCTCGAGCTTCGAAACATCGAAAGGCTCGGTGAATATCGCTCCGTCTCTCTCAACAAATACGCGGTTCCTCGAATTTACCGATCGTCCCATAATAAAATATGCGATGACCGCTTTTGTGCCATCGCAGGACAGTCCGACTACGATGCCGCGGCCGGGATATCTGTTTCCCTCTACCACATCACCGAATTTCATGACTTTATATGTGTCCATGTCTCTCCTTTACTATTTTGCGGCAGATCTTTGCCACCGCTACCGGCAGAATAAGCCACTCGGCCTGTTCCATTACACGCCTCTGGAGCACTTCAGGCGTATCGCCCTCTTCAACACTGACCGCCTTCTGAGCGATGATCTCTCCGCCGTCAGCGATCTCATTGACGTAATGGACCGTTGCGCCCGTCACCTTAACGCCTCTTTCAAGCGCCGCGATATGCGGCCTGAGCCCATAGAAACCGTCTCCGCAGAACGCAGGTATGAGCGACGGGTGTATGTTGATGATCCTGTGATCGTAACGCGTCACGAATTCCTTGCTGAGTATCATGAGGAATCCGGCCAGCACGATGATATCGATCTTTCTGGAATCGATGAGCTCGCCGCAGGCTTCCTCAAAGCCCGCCTGTCCCCCGCTCGCCTTGCGGGTTATGATGAAGGTCTCGATGCCTGCCTTGCGGGCACGCTCAACCGCGTACGCGTCTTCCCTGTTTGAGATGACGAGCACTATCTCACCTTTTTCTATGAGGCCGGAATTCTGGGCATCTATAAGAGCTTGCAGATTCGTGCCTCCGCCGCTTACCATTACGGCGATCCTTGCTTTATCTGACATGCGGATACCTCCACAATACAAATTTGTCCGGAGGAGCTCAGCCCCCGAAGTTCGATGGTTTCTATATTACGACAACGCCGTAATGATCTATGAAACCATTATATAATATGTCCGCTCCGAATATCCATACGAATCAATGTGCATTTAAACGTTCAGAACCGGACTCGCGCCGCAGCCATTATCTTCTGTACTCTATTCGATCACAAGCTTCTCGGATCCGCGCGCGATGACTCCTATCACATAAGCGTCCTCGCCGTTCTCCCTCAGCACATTCAGAGCCGTCGGAGCATCCTTGCGCGACACTATTACCGTCATGCCGACTCCCATGTTGAAGGTGTTGAACATGTCGTGGTCGCTGATGACTCCCACCTTTGCGATAAGATCGAATATAGGCAGCACTCTGATCATCTTGCGGGAGATCCTGGCCGTAAGGCCGTCAGGGATCGAACGCGGGATGTTCTCATAGAATCCGCCGCCTGTGATATGGGATATACCCTTTATGTTCTCCGCGCCGAGTCTGTCGATAAGTGCCAGAATTGGCTTTACATAGATCTTTGTCGGCGCGAGAAGTGTATCTCCGAGCGCTCTTCCGCCCAGCTCAGCATTGCTTGCCTTCAGCGCCATGACGTCAGGCTTGTCCAGGGCGAATACCCTGCGGACCAGCGAAAAACCGTTCGAGTGGACGCCGCTCGATGGAAGTGCCAGGATCACATCGCCCTCAGCCATGCGGCTGTTGTCGATCATTTTGTCCTTATCTACGACGCCTGTGCAGTATCCCGCGAGATCGTACTCGTTTACCGGATAGAAGCCCGGCATCTCTGCAGTCTCGCCGCCGATGAGAGCGGCTCCTGCCTGTACGCATCCCTCGCATACTCCCGACACTATCTGCTCTATCTTCTCAGGATAGTTTTTGCCGCAGGCGATGTAATCAAGGAAGAACAACGGCTTTGCGCCCACGCAGATGACATCGTTGACACACATCGCGACGCAGTCGATGCCGATGGTATCATGCTTGTCGAGCATGAACGCGAGCTTAAGCTTTGTGCCTACTCCGTCAGTGCCGCTTACCAGCACAGGTTTGCTGATGCCCTCGAGATCGAGCTCAAACAGCCCGCCGAATCCTCCGACCTGGCCCATCACTCCCGGGACCACAGTCCTCGCGATGTGCTTCTTCATGAGTTCGACCGCTTTGTAGCCCGCCGTAATATCGACTCCCGCTGCTTTATAACTGTTTGATGATGAATTCGTAATCATTTAGTACCTTCTGTTCTCTCTGTGATGTGATTAACTGTCTCTAGTCATCCCTGCCTGTCCAGCAGTACTTGCAAAGCTTGCACGACGGAAGCCCGATAGCCTCAACTACTCCTTCAAGAGTCTGGAACTCCAGTGTTTCGAATCCCATTCTCTCCGCGATCACCTCGCGCATCCTGCGGCCGCGCTCTGTGGTTGCGTCCGAATACTCGTCTATATGTTCCAGTCCCTCTTCGCCCTCGAGTTCAACTATGACCCTCCTTGAGAGCAGATCCATGTCGCTCTTGTTGCGCGAGAAGTTGAGATACTTGCACGCGTACATGATAGGCGGGCATGCCGATCTCATATGCACCGACTCAGCACCGTTGGCATAGAGAAAGTCTACTGTCTCACGAAGCTGCGTGCCCCTTACGATCGAGTCGTCCACAAAGAGCAGCCTTTTGCCCTTTATGAGCTCAGTCACCGGGATCTGTTTCATCTTCGCCACCTTGTTGCGCTCCTCCTGCGTTGTAGGCATGAAGCTGCGCGCCCAGGTAGGCGTATATTTGATGAAGGCCCTCGCGAACGGCAGATGCGTTTCGTTGGAATAGCCTATCGCGTGAGGCGTGCCGCTGTCAGGCACACCGCCTACATAGTCGACCTGAGAAGTGTCAAAACCGTGCTCCATGTCGTTGCGCGCCATGATGCGGCCGTTTCTGTAACGCATAACCTCGACGTTCTCGCCCTCATAGGTAGTCGTCGGATAACCGTAGTAGCTCCACAGGAAAGCACAGATCTTCATCTCGTCTCCCGGAGCCATGAGCTGCCTGCATCCGCCCGGCGTGAGTTCCACTATCTCTCCCGGGCCAAGATCGTGCAGTTCCTCGAACCCCGCTTTATGCAAAGCAAAGGACTCGAAGCTTACAGCTGAAGCATTTTCGCCTGTCGCCACACTCATAGGGAGCCTTCCCTTAAGATCGCGTGCCGCGACTATGCTGCCGCCCTCCTTCAGCACGAGTATGGTGGCCGAGCCGTCTATCGTCTCCTGAGCATATCTGATGCCCTCCACGAGATCGTCCTTTTCGGAGATGAGCGCCGCGAGGAGCTCTGTCTGGTTGATCCTTCCGCCTGTCATGGCTTCGAGATGCCCGTGCGAGCCCTTGAGCACTATGTCCGTTATCTCTTTGACGTTATTGATGATGCCGACTGTGCAGATCGCGTACGTGCCGCTGACCGAGCGGAAGAGAAGCGGCTGAGGATCCATGTCGCTTATGCATCCGATGGCAGCCTTTCCCTTCATCTTGCCGATAATCCCTCCGAACTTCGTCCGGAAAGGAGCGTTTTCAATATTGTGGATCTCGCGCTGGAAGCCGATCTCTTCGTCGTATGAGGCCAGTCCGCCGCGGCGCGTGCCGAGGTGGGAGTGGTAGTCTACGCCGAAATAGACGTCAAGTATGCAGTTTTCGTTCGATGTTATACCGAAGAATCCTCCCATATACAACCTTTCTATATATACTTGCAAACGCAGCCTGCTTTCTTTCAGTTTTATGCAAAGAACAGCTCGTTGAGCTTGAGCGGCTCGATGTATTCGCCGTTCTTGTATACGCGCATGTTTCCGGATGCGATCTCGTCGATCAGCATTACCTTGCCGTCTGCGTCATATCCGAACTCGAACTTGATGTCATAGAGATCGAGTCCCTTTTCCTTCATGTCGTCTGCTACGATCTTTGTGATCTTCTGTGTCATGTCTCTGAGGTCGTCATACTGCTCTTCTGTCATGACTCCGAGAACCACCAGGCCGTCCTTTGTTACCAGCGGATCGCCGAGTGCGTCGTTCTTGAATGTAGTCTCAACATAGTAAGGCAGGTCTGTACCCGGCTCTACGTATTCACCGTATCTCTTGATGAAACTGCCTACTGCCTTAAGTCTGCAGATGACCTCGAGTCCGTGTCCGAATACCCGGGCCGGCTTTACTTCCATTGTAGTGTCATCGAAGTTGGCCTGAACGTAATGAGTCCTGATGCCTGCTTCGTTGATCTTCCTGAAGTAGTAATCAGTCATCTGAAGGTTGATGTCGCCTACGCCTTCGATGGTCAGTCCGATCTGATTTTCGCCCGGATCAAACTTTCCGTCCTTGCCTGTGACATCATCCTTGAACTTCAGAAGATAGTTGCCGTTCTCAAGTTCAAATACGTTTTTGGTCTTGCCTGTGTAAACCAGTTTCATCTTAGTCCTCCTTTTATTATCGATAGTCTCTCGGAATCTTCAACCTTGAAATTTCAACGCTTCTGACTCCTTCTTTTCAAAAATCCCCCACTTTTTCTTGCAAAAACGCTTGACAAGCGGTGGATAATGTGCGGCTCACCTTATGGGC
>Ga0310695_10003151_pt1 | contig 33001 bp, 21 predicted proteins | sample RumenRJG_04DNA_FD_203882 | JGI IMG/M metagenome (GOLD analysis project Ga0310695, IMG submission 203882) | Bovine rumen microbial communities from Lethbridge, Alberta, Canada - RJG_04 (v2) (version 2) | ecosystem: Host-associated > Mammals > Digestive system > Stomach > Rumen | place: Canada... | reverse complement strand
TGCTCGTGGGCAAGGATGGCGACAGACTTACAGGCATTGTCGACATGTACATGGCCAACGATGCCGCCGCCGTGGTCATCGACACCACCGGCGTGAAATGCAATGGCATGAAGGCCTACATCGAGGGGCTGGGCAACGGCTTCCAGCCCGCCGACAGCACCTACAGCCACGGCAAGGCGCAAGTGGTGCGCACCCAGCTGCTCCCCGTCAGCGAGGGCAAGGAGGTGTGCTACTACGGCATGGGCTTCCCTTCGCCAGACACGGCCACGCGCGTCACGCCCTCCGATGTCAAAGTGGGCAGCTACTGGAGCATGACGCTCCTCGTGTGGATGCCCGACGGCACCATCACGCGCAACGACCTCTACGTGCATGAGCCGCTGAAGGCCGCCAACCTCAAGATCATCAAGCTGAAGATGGAACCCACCGGCGAGGTGACCACGGTGGATGCCGAGGTGGGCGTCAGCGTACAGCTGAACTGGGAAGACGGACTCCACTTCGAGCAACCCACCATCTGATCCCAACCCTGAATAGAATATTCATAACCCAATATACAAGTTAATTTCTTTCCAAACAAGAAGAACTATGTTGAAGCTTAGTAAAACATACCTGCCACTCCTGGCCACGGCATCGCTCCTGATGCTCGCGGCCTGCTCCACCATCGACGAGGAGTATGATCCATCTGAAGATTCCAGAGAAGTCTTGACAGATCTCCATATCTCCGTTACGTCTGGGAGTGCTTCTACGCGACAGACAGAAGCCATTACGCAGGCTCAGGCAACCCCACGCTTCCGCGGAATACAGGATATCTACCTGTTGTCGTTCTCGGTCAATGCCGATGCCATCACAGCCAACGACTATAGGCAGGGTCCCCGTATTGATTTGCCGCAACTGTCAGGCGACCCCACCATCAACAGCATTCATTCCAATGGTATTTATACGAACAACAACTCTCGTTACTATACCAATGTGGCAGTGCCTCTCGGAACCAACGCCTTCCTCTTCTATGGTAGGGCTATCCGCGATGACAACGATAATTTCGTAAACGGCCTCACAGCCGTGACGGGACTGTCAGATGCAGGTGTGGCTGGTCAGGCCGGTGGCATCTCCTTCGCACCGTCATCCATCGTCAGCGATGTCACATCCCCTACAAGTAAGGCCAATAGCCTGGCAGCTTGTCTTACGGCTGTTGCTAATGCTGAAGGGTGGAGTACAGGCCAATACCAGGCTGACTACGCAAAATTCATAGAAATGACCGCAGGCTCCTCTTCCAGTATCTGTGCCTTGCTGCAGGAGATTTACGACAAGTATCGTGGTCGCACCGATGAAGTTTCAACTGCCATCATCACCGCTATCACCACCTATGCGGATGCAGATACTGACGGAAAACTGACGATGAAGACGGACTATGCCAATTATCCTGGCAGTTTCAACCTGCCCGATGGCGCTGCCTATGTAAAATGGGTAGAGGACACGGAGACTCCAGCCAACAGCAAGTTTGAGGTGGTTACTACCGCTACGACTACAGAGACTAACACGGGCCTGACCGCACAGGCTCTGACCTCCTATGCCTATCCCGCAGAACTTTATTATCGCGTGAATAGCAAAATCAAGACAGATGATGTGAATACCCATGCCGACGACTATCCTTCCACACCTTCTTGGGATGGGGATGGTGGTTTGCTCAGCAAGTATCCTTATCCCGATGCCACCCATGCTGCTGTGGTGAACCGCAACACCAAGTCCATTGCCATCACCGATCAGATACAGTATGCCGTGGGCCGTCTGGATTTGACAATAGCCACGGCAGCCAAGAGCAACGATGCTGATGAAGCTGGTACTCTGCGCGATGCCAAGGACAGAGTCATCACCGTGGGTGAGAACACCTTCCCCATCAAGGGTATACTCATTGGCAACCAGCGCCCGGTCGATTTCGAGTTCCATCCCAGCGGAACGGACATCTACGTCCTTTACGACACAGCTTTTGGCAGTGGTAGCACGACAGATCCTTACACCTTCCAGAACCTTGTTTCTGGGGAATCTGTAGGTCCTAACTATACCTTGGTGTATGAAACACCAGAGGCAACAAGCAATAATGACGAGAATGCTATCGTGAACTTCGCCATCGAACTGGAGAACAACTCTGGAACGTCTTTCGTGGGACTGAACGAGATGATCATCCCCGACGGCACACGCTTCTACCTCGTCGGACAAATCAATCCCAAGAACCCGACAACAGGTTCTTTCAGCCAAGTGTTCTTGCAGGACTATTACACACAGGTCACAGCCACCATCAGTTCATTGGCCAAAGCCTACAACGTGGTGCCTGACTTCCGCGACCTGAACCTGAAGCTGTCGTTAGACGTGATAGACTGGAAGTTGTCCACGCCCTCAAGCTCACTTCTGAAGTAAATTCAAGGAAAATAAGAATACGATTATGATATACAATCCATTTATCAAGGCAAAACGGACGTTTGGAGTCGTTGCAGGCTTATGCTTGATCACGATGCTGCCTTTCTTGTCATCGTGCAGCGAGATAGATGAAGCTCCTGTGAGCAGCACCCAGGTGCCCATTAAGCTCCATCTGCAGCCAGTTGGTCAGCAGCAGACACGTACGTACATTGGAGATATCGATGCGGAGAATGGCGAGAATGCCATCAAGAGCGCAAAAGTGTGGTTCTTCCAGAATGGCAACCGAGTGGCCTATTCCGATGTTTATGAAGAAGGCGAGGTGAACATGAATGTCGACATCAGTGCTGTGGCCAACCCTGTTGACATCTATATCGTAGCCAATTCCGAAGGCATCGACCCACAAGCCAAGCTCAATGAGAGCAGCTCGGAAGAAGAGCTGAAGGCTGCCGTGCTGGAAGGTACCTTGTTCACACCAGGCACTCCGACAGAGGCTGTTCCTACAACAGGCCTCCCCATGAGTCGTATCGTGAAGGGCGTTTCTTTGCAGGAGAGCACAGGTGAAATCAAGTCGAGCCTGGGCACGATAGACATCACGCGTGCCGTGTCGAAAATCAAGTTCGCTTTTGCCAGGAGTGAAGACCATCCGGGCGAAATCATCGGCATTGAACTCAACAACAGGATGATTGCTACTGGCGAATACGTGTTCCCAGAGGACTCGTTGGTGAAGCCCGCTAACTATGAAATCCTGACAGGCTATCGCTATTTGGGCGACCGTGAGGCACACATCAATAAGACCGATGCCAACAATACCTATATTAACATGCCGATGTTGTTAGGCAAGACACAGGCTACGTTCAACGCGGAAACCGACCAGCCCCTCGTTGCGAATGAAAACATCTTAGAGGTGAAGAACGACGAAGGCACCATCGACCCTTCCATTTACGTGTGGACAAACTGGGTGCAACAGGAAGAAATCAGTCCGCTCAGCAACCAGCAAAAGGCTGTCCAGTATTATTCGCTCATGAACGACTATACGCGTAAGACTGTCTATCTCCGTGAGAGCGACAGGGCCCTGCAAGGTAAAATCTACTACCGCCTGCATCCCGACACACCGGTCAAGACGGCAGAGTTCAACATGATCTATACCGACCTGAACGACTTCACGCGCAACCACATTTGGATTGTCTATGGCTATTTCCTTGGCGATAAGTTCAACCTCATCGTACAGACCATCCCCTGGGAGGATTCGGAGATATTCATCGACTACACGCAGACCGTTTCGTGGAAAGACGGAGGCGCGCCCTCGTGGACACCGACACTGACCGACGAAAACTCAGGAACGGAGACTTTCGAGGAGCAGACATACACCGTGATCTACACCAATGGTGGCGATACGCCTTCGCTCTCCTTCACGCTCGACTCACCAGAAGGTTGGGAATGGGTGGCCACGCTGGAACCTCTGACCGATGGTGCTACCAATTTCATCAGCTTCGCCGATGGCAGCACGGTGGCTACCGGTAATGTAGGTCAGTCTTCTACGCTAAACTTCAGGATAGCCACGACATCAACCTCGGTCAATCACCGTGCACGGTTGCGCCTCTTTGTGCGTACTACATCCGGCGACCAGTCGCTCGAGGTGCAGAATGTGAAGTATATCATCTCAAGAAACATCTAACAGTAACATAAATACATATACGTTATGATTAGAAAGCATTTCCATGACATCAAGATAGTAGGAGTCCTGACCGCTTTGCTGGCATTGGCTTCATGCGCTGGCGATGAGTTCGATTCTACGAAGAATGCCGACGGTCCGAAATTCGGCCTGACCGTTGTCACCAACGACCAGGTGTCAACCCGTACACCTGGCGATGACAACCTGAACGAGAACAGATTCGTCTCCATCGACTATTTCTTCTTCGCACAGAATCATGATGAAGACGTCTTGTTGCTGCACAAGACAGAAGGCGTGCGCAACGACGCCAACAATACCACGCTTGACAACAGTACACACACCTACAATGGTCCATTGTCAGCAAGTGACCTCATCGCACTCTTCGGCGACACAGATGTGGAAGATGGAACCACGTGTTATGTCTATGTGCTGACCAACCTGCTCCCCAGCACTCGTGCTGCCATAGAATCGGAGAAGACCACATGGGGAGAAGATTTCAGCCTCGGCATTCTCAAGCGTATTAGCTTCCAGGACACGAACATCAGTGCCAATGGCAAGCAGGAGTGCTTCGTGATGTTCGGTGGTGGTGAGGTGTCGCTGACCACCGATGCAGATACTAATGTGAGAACCATCAGCGGTAACCCCATCCGTGTGACGCGCGATGCGGCCAAGGTGGTGCTTACTGTCAGATCTTTGCAGGAAGAAGTTGAGGTGAAAGACGCCGACGACAATGTGGTAGCCAAGTGGAAATCAGTTCCCGACCAAATGCACGTCATGTTCTACAATGGTAAGAACAAATCGAACGTTCACTCCCAGATCAACGCTGGCTTGCACTACGTGCCAGAGGTGAACGATGATTGCTATTTCGACCTGACGGCGAAAAATAGTGGTTGGCGCAATTTGACGGCTGCCAGCAATGATGAGCCTTATAAGAACCTGACACATGCCTATCCCTTCTACACCTATCTGTCAGACTGGACGGAGGTTTCAGGTGCTGATCCCGATTCATACATGATTCTCGTGGTGCCCTGGCAGCAGGTAGATGTGGAAACGGGCGAAAACATCAATGCACCAATAGCCACTTATTACCAGATACAAACAAGTACGACCGATACTTACTACGAGAACTACTACTACCACATCTTCATCGACGTGGGTATCTTGGGTAGTTTCGAGTTGCCGGAACCTGAGGTGATCGAAGGCTCCTATATGATTGTGCCTTGGGGTGAAAAGAATATCGATGCTACTATGCGCGAGCCCGTCTACCTGATTGTTGAGGAGAACGAGTACACCATGAATAATGTGAATTCGGCCAGCATACCGTATATTTCGTCGCACGAGATAACCCAGGCGTATGTCACAAAGATTGAGTATATCAATACTGGTAACTTCCAAAATGTGACTGTAAACCATAACAATACAAATAGTGTTTGGACCACCAATACTTATGTGAATAATGAAATATTTGAGGTTACTACCGACAACAATCTTTTGACATTGACACATACCATTTCTCCCGACCAGTATACCCGGTATTTGGTAACTGTAAGAATTGTGAATTCAAAAGGTCTTCAGGAAGATGTAGTATTCACCATTTATCCCGCTATCTTTGCTGAAATTGAAACTGGTGGCGATGTCTTCATCAATGGACGCTTTGCGCATGTACAAGGCGCTGTGGGAAACAGAACGGGAAATAATTACCCGTGGTATGCTCGTGGCGGTTATAATTGGTATACGAATAACAACCAAAACTCAGATAATTTCTATGTGACCACAGGGTATGGTTCACTTCGCTTCAATCTTGGTACGGGTGTGAACAATCAATCTATGACACGTATTACCGTTACCAGTTTTAACGATGGTGATAATACCTATAATATCCGAGCCAATAACGTAACCACTCAGTACACTTTTAAAATCGCCGACCCACGTGTAGAAAGTACTATAAAAGGAGATCTTACTAATTATATTGTAACCGCTCAATCCAATAGGGGGGCATTAACTTATGCATCTTGGGCAAACGTGCCAGGTTCTATTATGGTGGGTTCTTCTTCAAACGATGCCATTGCACCAGAATTCTTGATTTGCTCTGGATGGGGACGTACACAAGGAGAGAACGCCCAAGACTTTACAACCTTCCAAAGGAGATGTGCTTCATATCAGGAACAGGGCTACCCTGCCGGTCGATGGAGACTGCCTACAGAAGCAGAGTTGGCTTTCATTTATAGACTGCAAGCTTTACAAGTTATTCCTGTGTTGTTCCAAGAAACCGGAAGTGCTTATTGGGCTAGCAGTGGTAGAGCCGTAGAGAGTTATAATGCTGCAACTCTTACTGCCAATTTCACTAATAATCCAAATGTTGGTGGAGCAGGAAGGGCTGGTGTCCGTTGTGTTTATGATATTTGGTACTGGGGAGAAGAAACAATGACCACTAATGAGTATCATCCAAATCCTACGAAATAATAGTAATGCGATATGAAAAAATTGTTCTATATATTAGCAGGTGTACTGCTGTTGAGTTCGTGTAGCGACTCTTTCTTCGAACAGAAGGAAGAGGGCGACGAGGTGACATTAAAGTTCAGCATCAATACCCCAGAGGATCAGGTGATAGAAACCCGTGCCTTGGGCGATATGTCAGATGATATCCAGGAGAGCCTGAACCTCTGGCTCATGGTGTTCGACGAGAATGGCATCTTTGTTCAGGCTGCCAAGGCCGTGGTGGGTGAAAACTTCCAGCACGATGGGCATACCGACACCCAGTTCACGGTGACGCTGAACAAGACCAGTGCCACGCGCGTCATCCATTTCATTGCCTACGATGGGGATGAAAACGACGGAGTGGGAGCCCTGATTGGCAATCTTGCCAACCAGTTTGGCACAGAGGCGTCTATGGTGGCGCAGCAGCTCTTCACCACGGGAGGTCAAGCCGCTTATTGGCAGCGCCAGACTGTGGTGGGCATCACCGAGGAAACTACTTTCTCATGTGTGCCGTTGGTTCGCAATTTCTCAAAGGTCACCATCTTGAAGAAAGACGGTCTGAACTTCACCATCGATGGGTATGCCATTGTGAACAACCCCTCGCGAGGTGCTGTGGCTCCCTACTATGGTGCTGAGTTTATCGACTATATCAACGGCAGGGCAAACAAAACCTATGAGCAGCTGAGCGACTATCCTGGTACTGTTCCCACAGGCACGACCTACAGTGTGCCGGCAGAGGCTGACTTGCAGACATCGGGATCGCTTTATCTCTATGAAACGCCCAATGCCGCAGGCGATGACAAGGGCCGTACGTCGCTCGTCATCAAGGGTAGGGCCGGTAATGCTGCCACATCGACTTACTACAAGGTGGACCTTATCTACAACGATGCCGACCATGAGGAGTATGGCAATCTCTACTACAACTTCTTGCGCAACTTCGAGTTTAAGGTGACCATCGATGAGGTGATTGGTTCGGGATATACGACGTTGGCTGGTGCCGTCAACGGTGCCGCCAGCAACAACCTGTCGGCTTCTACAGCCACCTCCAGCCTGTCGCACATCAGCGACGGCATACAGATGATAGAGGTCACCAATATCTATTATTGCTACACTGAGGGAGGCCTCAAACAGCAACTTAAGTATCGTTTCCTATACAACACGGGAGGAGACAACTGGGTGACCAACAACGACCTCGTGAATGTGACAACCGATAACGACGATATCTTCACCTCTGCCGGTTGGAGCGTAGCAACCACCGATGATGCCGATGGTTGGCGCACCATCACCATGGACCTGAAAGATCCTACTGCACAGACACTGAGCACCATCTTCCACATCTATGCCAGCTTGAACAAGATTCAGAATTCAAATCTTTCAGCCGACTTGAAAACAAACCTGACTTCAGGTGAACAGCTCTACCGTGATGTGCGTGTAGACCTACGCAACCAATATCGCCTGATTGTCGACTGCCCATCCTATGTGCCGGGCGTCGAGGGCACGGGCGTCAGAGTGAACCTGCTCATCCCGCAGGACATCAACGAGGCGCTCTTCCCCATGGATTTCTACATTGAAGACTTGTACAAACACATTTACCCCGATGCTTCGAGTAGTGTAAAACTGCCGGTACACGTAGGAGAAACTGTCGTGGCTACTCAGAGTGGTTCTTCGTTCCAATACACCCGCACGATAACCAAACAAGAATACAAGGACTTGGTGGCCAGTACGAATCCTGAAGACAAGAAGACGGTAAACGGCGTCAACTACGTCGTCGTGCCCTGCTACTTCAAGACGAACGTCGCCGCCAGTGCGACCACCATCTATGCTGGTAACGATTATTTCACCTGTATACCTGATAACTTCCTGAATGTGGCTGTTGCCTTTACCGATGATACGGAATTGACCATTGCCAGTGACTGGACCGAATACTTCGGTAGGAAATATCCTGTGACGCTGACGTTCAGCGTGACGCAGGAGGCTGTGGCGGCCAACACGCCGTTCACCATCAATGTGACAGAAAACGGAACGACCTACCCGTACACCGTCAGACCGACATCGGCTGGAACGTATACCTACACCTACTATACGCAAAGCATGAACGGCAGTAGCATCAGTGCCACTGTGACGGCTCAGATTACAGGCCGTGATCCGGAGGTGTTGTCGGCTACACTGCCCATGAACCGTCGCTACTTCGTCATCAAAGCATATAGCTTCAACACCAACATCACTGACTTCCTCGATACAGGTCAGACGGGTGACGGTTCGCAAATCTACGTGGATGGTACCTATGTGGGATGGTTTGGTCGTGGACTGAGCAATGCTTCAGACGGCTACCTGACCAATGCTGGTCCAAAGTTAGACTACATCATCGACCGCTCTTACCAGAACAATGCGACACTGACTGATGATATGGTCGTGAGCTTCGAGGTCTACAACCCGAATAAGCATATCACCGGCGAGACGACAGTCAAGGATCTCGACGATGCCCGCAACGGCGACTTGACGAATCTGTCAATCACCTTCGTCGACCATACCCAATAATAATCGGGGCTCCTTTCCCCATTGTTGGGAAAAGATATATGATGAACAGGCGCTGCAAGTGAAGATGAACCTTGCAGCGCCTGTTGTGTATTCGTATGTTTTCTGTTCATAGAGATTCGCTGGTTAAGATGCCATTCATGTTGTTTTCCAAGTCAGAAAACATTATTTTCCAAGTCAGAAAATGTTGTTTTCCAAGTCAGAAAACGATGTTTTCCGCGTCAGAAAACAAATTGAAATGATATTGCAGGGAGTGCTTATGCGTAGGAGTGCATGCCACCGAGGAAATAGTTCACGCCGAAATAGGTCATGAGGAGCGTGAGGAAAGCCAGGACCATGTAAAGATGGTAGTGGCGCGGGGTGCGCAGCCAGGCGATGGAACGGTTGTGGACGGCGACAGCATAGACCATCAGCGTGATGAGTGCCCACGTTTCTTTCGGGTCCCAGCTCCAGTAGGTGCCCCATGAGACGTTGGCCCAGATGGCACCGATGAAGATACCAAAGCCAAGGCAGGTGAGGGCAGGGTAGAGGAATAGCTTGGAGAGTGCTAATAATTGAGGTGCGTGGAGTGAGGAGCGGGGGGTGAGATTTGTTAGTAACCCCACGACTCCGCACAGGAAAGTGAGCGACAGCAGGGCGTAGGCCATCATGATGATGCTCACGTGGAGAGTGAGTAAGGGCGAGGAGAGTACGGGCATAATGTACGTAATCTGCGGGTCCATTTGCGAGATGTGGCTGACCAGGAGGAAGAATCCCGACATCAAGAAGCCAAACACCATCATGATGGGCATGCGTCGCACCATCAAGAGGCTAAGCAGCAGGATAATCCAAGCCATGAGGAGCATCGTTTCGTAGCCATTGGCCATGGGAATGGTGCCGGAGATAATCCAGCGGATGGCGAGACAGAGGGTGAGGGCAAGGAAAGAAAACGTTAGGATGATTCGTGGAGCGAGGAGTGAGGCAGCTCTCCGCTCCCCGCTCTTTGAAACTTTATTCCTCGAAAACACCCTTACTCCCACCAGCAAGAATGCCATAGTGAGGTTCACCATGAAGAGGATGGTGGCGAAGGGCACACGGTTGTAGAACCGCTCGGCCTGCGTTTGCAGCGAAGTAGGCAGCGAACTGCCGCCGTAGCGCACCTGATATTTCTGCATCTTCGTCAGATACTCGTTCATGCGGTCGAACCGCCCGGCATGGGCTTCCTCGTTGAGCAGGGAGAAGACGTTCTTCATGTATTCCTGCTGTTCGGCCTGAATGTCGTCGGGGTAGCGGTCGACAGGGCTATACCATGTGGTGGCGTGTTGGGTGTAGGGAAAGACCTTCAGGAGTTTGCCCTGTCGGAGTTCCATGATGAGCTGTAGCTTCTCGTCCACCTTGCCCACCTCCTGATGGAATTTGTCGTGGTTGCCGTGGTAGTATTGCTGCACGTAGGGCCCTAAGGTGTAGCCACCCATAGCGGGGTTGAAGAAGGAGTTGACGCTGCAATACTTCGGCAACTGTAGCGTGGAGCGCAGCGGTCCGCCTTTCACTTTGATGATGGGTTCGTTGCACCACTCGTCGCCCCAGAAGATGAAGCCCGTTAGCACCTGCTCGGCGGAGTATTGACCATAGTGCGGTTTGCCGTAGAGCTTCTTCGTGAAGTCGATGGCGAAGGTCTGCAGGGGGCAGATGCGCCCGTTGTAGAGGATATTCAGTTTGCCGAACTCGCGGGCGGTTTCAGCGGGGAGAGTTGAAAGCCCACCAACGGCGGCCTCACCCCCGGCCCCTCTCCAAAGGGAGAGGGGAGTGATTAGTAATAGAGAGAGGGATAAAGCGAGGAGGGAAGAAACCCAAAACCACGTTTTTCTGCCATGAGAGTATCTACGCCCCTCTCCCCTTGGAGAGGGGTTGGGGGTGAGGCCGGGGGTGAGGCTGTTTGGGGTGAGGCCGTATCTTTTTTTGATGAGCATCCACAGCAGACTGATGAAGAGCAGGGCATAGCCCGTGTAGGTGACGGGGATGCCCCACGGGTCGCTGTTCACGCTGAGGAGGGTGCCTCGGCCGTCTTCGTCGTAGCTGCTCTGGTAGAAGCGGATGCCGCGATGTGCGTAGATGTTGTTCATTGACACCTCGGCATGCTCTTGCCGATTGCCGTCGGTGATGGTCAGCTGCGAGACATAGTCGGCGGCGGAACGTGTTCCTTCGTGGTAGTCGATGTAGAACGTGTCGAGACGGACAGTGAAGGGCATTGGCTGATTGGCACTTTTCCCATCATGGGAAAGGAGAAACTGGTTGGCTGTTTCACCTATCCTCAGATGAATCATCCCTATTTGTCCTGTCAGATGGGTGAGCAAGGCACCTGCCAGAATGACCACAAACGACAGATGTAGTACGACGACGAACGCTCGTTTTACCCGTTGCTTGATGAAATAGGCCACACCTGCGGCGGTGAGCATAGCCCACAGCAGCGAGAACCACCAGGCTCCGTAGATGTTCCGTTGCACGAAAGCCGTACCTTCGTATTTCTCAACAATCGTGGCCAAAGCCATGCAGACGATGATGGCCACATACAGGAAAACAACCGTTCGTCGTAGTGTCATATTCGTTAAGATTAGATGGCGCGGAGGAATTTCACCACGGCATCGCGGTCTTTCTTCGGCAGGTTGTAGAACTTCAGGGTGCTTTCGTAGGCATCCGAGTTCTTGGAATAGCCGTGCCAGAGAATGGCTTCAATCTCGTTGCGTGCGCGGCAGTCGTGCAAGCGGTCCTCGGCACCAGTGTTCACCATGCTTAGTCCGCGTCCCCAGAGGGGTGTGGTACGGCACCAAGAGCCGTGAATGCCGTTCTTCATGTACAGGCGGTGTTGCACCATGTCGGTATAGGGCCAGATGGTCTGATGTTGATAGCGGGGCAACTGCAACTGCTGACTGGTGATGATTTGCGGGCTCCAGTAGTCGTCGGTCGTGGTCTTCCACGACGGGCGATGGCAGGTGGCGCAGCCAATCTGCATGAACACCTCCTTGCCGCGCTGCACGTCAGGATCCTGCAGGTTGCGGGCGCGGGGGATGGCCAGACCGCGATGCCACACCTGGAAAGCCCAGAAGTTGTTGTCCGACATTTCAGGCTGGAAGTTGTGCCAGGGGTTGTCGAACTGGTTCGTGGCGGGTGACAGCAGGTTGAGCACAGCGTCGGCAATGCCCTCGTCGGTACCGTCTGCATGGTAAGGCGACGTGGGGTCGGCCTTGATTTTGGCAATGACCTGCGGGTTCTCCGACATGGCCTTGGCCCAGGCTGCCGTGGTGTAGAGTTTCGGGCGGTCGCTGCGGCTGACGTTGGTGATGTTCCAAATGGCGTTAGCACCCGCTCCGTCCTGCAGCGAGCCACGCGTCATGGCGTAGGTGAACTTCTTGATGCGGTTCACCTTCTCCAGTCCGCTCGATGCGTTCACATACATGGCAGTGGCGGCCCAGTCGTTGGCTTCCTTGTCCCAGAAGGCAGGGTTCAGCTCCACGTAGGGAGCTTCGCGCTGGTATTGTGCCTTGATGGAGTCGTCGGGGATGGCATCGAGCAGTCCTGTGCCGATGATGCCGATGGTGGATTCCAGACGGAAAGCCACAGCGCCGTTGCCCGTTTCCCACGGTGTGGGGTCAGTGTTGAAGGCCTCGCGGTCGATGCTTAGCTCCGGATAGATGAGCTGATAGCGTTCGCCGTCAGGGAACTGCGTGGCAGAGATTTCGCTGCCCTCGCCCATGGAGGTCAGCGTGAGCCATGAGAGGTGAATGCCACTCTCGTCGATAGGTGCCAGGAAGGGGCTCACGGCACGCGTCTGTGGCATGCCCGTCACCTCGCTGACGTAGGGTCCGTCGTCGCTGTTCAGGCCGTCGACTGGATGATAGACCACGAGCAGATAGCCGTTGCCCCACTCGGCTCGATACTGGTCGACGCGCTTGCCGTGACCGTAGCCCGGGTGGCAGTCGAGGCACGACTTGCGTACGTATGCCGGACCCAAACCGTTGAACGGAGCCTGAAACTCCGTTACGTTGCGCTCGAAGAACTGCTCTCCGCGGTTGAATGCCTCGGTCAGTCCCATCTGTGTCACGGCGGGTGTCTCGTCTTCGTAGCATCCGGCGGTGACATTCATGGTTGTTCCTAATTCTCCGCCGACATACCATTCCTCGGCAGAGAAGTTGCCCACGGCCTTGCCGATATAGGCCGATTCGTTGACGGGCTCCACCGGCGTGGGCTCGTCGTTGTTGTCGTCCTTACACGAGGTGAGGACGGTCATTCCCAATGCTGCTGTCAGCATCAAGAGATTCTTCTTGTTCATCATACTCATGTTTGTAAAGATTGGAGGTTAGTTGGCTGCAATCCATACAGCTACTTCGTTGATCTTCTCGTCCAGGGCGTTGATGGCATCCATGGAGGCCTTGGCATTGGTGCTGTGGGAGTCAACGACGAAGGGTGTTCCGGCCTTGGCGGTGGTCAGGGCGCTGAGGGCAGCGTCGAGGCTGGCTTGCAGGCTGTTGGCTAAAGAAGCATTGTACTTCTTTAGGTAGGCCATGATGGAGTTGTCGTGGGCCGTGTTGCTTTGCTGTCCGTTCAGTGAATACTGGATGCTGGTGATGTTGTCGAAGAAGTCGAAGTACGACCGCTGGCTGTAGGGCGACTCAATGTAGTTGGGGTCGCTGCCGGTGTAGGCCTGGCCAATCTTCTGTCCGGCCACTTCCGCACAGATATTGCTGCATCCGGCCACGAGGATGGTGGCCATCACGCTGCGCCAGGTGGCGTAGGTGCTGCCGGCCTGTGTGGCATTGAGCAGGTTCTCGCCGTAGGAGAGGTCGCCTCCGGCCACGGTGGTGTTGAACTCACATTCCTCCACGCGTTCTTGGTGAGCCTTGGCAGCCTTGTCGCCCAGCCAGCTCACTTCCAGCTGGAAACACTTGTCGCGCAGATCGCCAGCCACGGCTGCTGCAAACACCAGCTCCTCCTCGCCCGTGATGTTACGGCCTTGGAAAGCCTCATCGGTCTCCACACCGCTGAGGGCCTCTACCGTGCGGTTCTGTCCGTTGCGGAAAATGATGAACTCGATGCCGTGGAAGCCTAACTGCTGCTCGCCCACCAAGGCGCGGGCGTTGTCGATGCCGCCATCCTCGAGGTCATCAAGGTCGGCAATCACCTCCTTGTTGGCCAGCTGCTTGGCAAGAGCCGTGCGGTCAAGGGGCCACGTGTCGATGTGCGGGTCGATGCCGAAATCGGTAGCGGCGCCGTAGAGGAAGGCCTCACTCTGTTCCCATGCCGAGCGAGCGTCGATGAATGTCTGGCAGATCTTGTCGATGTCGCCTTGGGCCAGTGTGCCAGCGCGGAACTTCGCCTTGGCCTCTACCAGCTGGTTGAACAGTTTGTCGGTCTGGTCGGCCAGCGAGGTGTAGATGGGGAATACCACGTTGTTCACATACTGCGCCGTCAGGTCTTTCATGGCCTGCTCCTTCTCGGAGAGCTGGGTGGGGTCAACAACGGGGTTGTCATCGTCGTCGCTGCCACAAGAAGTCAGCGACAGGTTTGTGGCCAAAGCCACAGCGATAAACATCGCATACTTGAAAATCTTTTTTGTCATATGGGTTATAGTTTTAATGGTTTAACGGTACTTTCTGTCACCTGGGAATATATGTTCTTCTGTTACTTTGTCTAAAGAGTGTTCCTTTGTTACTCTGTCTAAAAAATGTTCCTTTGTTACTCTGTCTAAAAAATGTTCCTTTGCTATTCTGTCTAAAGAGTGTTCCTCTGTCTCAAAGGAAGAAACCCTCGTAGGCGATGCCAAGGTTCAGGCTCGGCTCGTTGTTGTAGGGCGTTTTCAGCAACCGCGTGCTGTAGTCGGCCTTGATGGCAATCTGTGGCAGCGGGTGGTAGTTCAGACCGAAAGCCAGGCGAGTGACGTTGGTGTAGTCGAACTGGTCTTTGTTTGCGGCAGGGATATAACTGTCGTAATACTCATAGCGTCCGAAGACGAAGAGTTTCTGCCGCTCAGCCCGCAGGCGTGCGATTTGCGAGAAGATGTCGTAGCCCGCTTCGATGCCCACGCTCACGGCATTCTTGCCAATCATGGCACTCTTCACGGGCGAGTTTGAGGCATGTGCCTTGGCATCCTTGATGGTATTGATGGCATCTACGTCGCCAATGTAGCCGTAGTCAGCCTGTCCACGGACTATCCAGTTCCAGCGGTTCAGCGTCATATCCACCGAGCCGATGGCCACCGTGCCCTTCACCTTGTCGTATTTCTTCCCCTCGCCCTTGATGTCGTTGGGGAACGTGTTGTGCACGGAGTTGCCGTAGTAGCCGCTCAGGCCGAAGCGCAGGCCTGTTGTGGGGTAATAGTCGATGCGGGCTGCACCACCCAACTGGTTGGCAGGCTTAAACTCGAAGGGCGACCCTGCCCCGTGATGGATCCAGCGGTCGCGGTTGAAAAACATGGCATTCAGGCCCGCCACGAGCTCCACCTCGTACTTAAATCGTCCGACGCGTCCCCATAGCGAGAGGCCCGTGTCGTGCCAGGTGGAGGGAAGAATGGTGTTCTCGCCCTCCGGACGGTAAACCGTGAAATAGTTCAGTGGCTCGTGATGGGCGTTGTTCAGGCCTACGGGCACGATGATATGGCCCACCTTAATATTCAACGCGCGCGAGAACTCCTTGTTGATCCAGAACTGTTCCAGCTCCACCTCGCCGCCTTTCTCTTGTTCCAGCTCCCACTCGGCGGCTTCGTCGGCCTCGTTCTCAACGGCCGAGCCAGTGCCGGTGTGCTCGAACTCTATCTCCGTGCCCAAGGTCCAGCCGCGTCCGAAGTCGTAGCCTAAGTAGATGACGGCGTGGGGAATGTCGAAGCGCCCGTGCGAGGGGTCGTCCTTGTAGTTCTGCGGAGTGCTGTAGCGGTTCACGTGGTCGCTATAGAACATACGGCTCAGGGCCACTTCTCCATAGCCGCCAATGCTCAGACGCTTGCCTGACGCGTGGTTCATCACGCTGTCGGCCGCCGAGCTCTGTGCCCAGGATGCGGTGGTCATGCCGCTTAGGGCAAGGGTAATCAGGGTAGTGAGGATTGTTTTCTTCATAATGCTCTTTCTAAATGATAATGATTCGGACTGCAAAGGTACGGGGTTTTCGATGTCTGTACAATACCCAAATTATGGTATTTTCGCCAATACCTACTTTTAGGTATCGGGTGTGTGGAAACAAAAAAAAACGTAATTTATTTGGTGGTTTACACGATTTAAACTAACTTTGCACCGTGATGAATGAAGATTTTGACATTCGGAACCAGACGCTTTCCCCAACGGAGAAGGAGTTTGAGAATGCGTTGCGCCCGTTGAGGTTTGAGGATTTCAGCGGTCAGCAGAAGGTGGTCAGCAACCTGGAGGTCTTTGTTGAGGCCGCCAAATACCGCGGTGAGCCGCTCGACCACACACTGTTGCACGGCCCTCCAGGACTGGGCAAGACCACGCTGTCGAACATCATAGCCTCGGAGCTGGGCGTCGGCATCAAGATAACCAGTGGCCCCGTGCTCGACAAGCCAGGCGACTTGGCGGGTATTCTGACCTCATTAGAAACCAACGACGTGCTGTTCATCGACGAGATTCACCGTCTGTCGCCTGTGGTGGAGGAATATCTCTACTCGGCGATGGAGGACTACCGTATCGACATCATGATCGACAAAGGGCCGTCGGCACGTTCCATACAGATTGATCTGAACCCCTTTACGCTGGTGGGTGCCACCACGCGCAGCGGCCTGCTGACGGCACCGCTCCGTGCTCGATTCGGCATCAACCTGCACCTGGAGTATTACGAACCGGAGACCTTGGCGAAGATCATTCGCCGCAGTGCGCAGATCCTGCAGATACCCATCAGCGACGATGCCGCCATGGAGATAGCCCGGAGGTCGCGTGGCACGCCACGTATCGCCAATGCGCTGCTCAGACGTGTGCGCGACTTCGCCCAGGTGAAAGGCACCGGACGCATTGATACCGACATCACGCGGATGTCGCTCACGGCCTTGAACATCGACCAGTATGGTCTGGACGAGATAGACAACAAGATCCTGCTCACGATCATCGACAAGTTCCGCGGTGGGCCTGTGGGCCTGAGCACCATTGCCACGGCCATCGGCGAGGACACTGGCACGCTGGAGGAGGTCTACGAACCCTTCCTCATCATGGAGGGCTTCATCAAGCGAACCCCGCGCGGACGTATGGTCACCGAACTGGCCTACCGGCACTTCGGACGTACCATCTTCAACGACGGCACGCGCCAGCCCGATCTCTTCTCTCTCTGATTTCCCTCAGTTCAGTACGTCGCTGTATCACAGCGACATGAAACAATAACCCATCAACACCCCAAAGACAATGAAAACTAACAACACCACCAGAGCCTTGATGGCAATGGCCATCATGCTCGCAGCCAGCACCACAGCCAACGCTCAGCTCGGTAGCCTTATCCGCAAGGCAACCAACACCGTGAGCAATGTTTCGGGCACGGTATCAGAGATAGAGTACTCGGTCGGTCAGGTGAACCACGTGGCCGGAAAGGTGAAGGAAGTCAAGGATGCCGTGACTCCCAACAACGATGCCGACGGTCAGAACGCCAATGCACAGCAGGCACCTGCTGCGAAAGACAATCAGCAGATGAGAATCAAGACCGATGCCTCTGGCCAGAAGACTTGGCACTTCGGTTCGAAGGCTCCCGCCGCTGCTGCCGCAGAACCGGCATCGACCCCCGCCCGCCCAGTGACCACTACCCCCGTTGCCACCCAACGCCCAGTGACCACCACATCGGTCCCTGCCGCAACGAAGTCGCAAACCGTCAGCAGCTCTTCATCGTCCTCTCAGCAACAGAAGGATATGGACCTCTACTACAACGGCCGCCGCATCGGTGAGATACGCGCTAATGGCGACATCTATATCAACGGCTCCCGCGTGGGCGAGGCCCGTTCCAACGGAGATGTCTACGTCAGCGGAAGGAGAAGCGGTGAGGTGCGCTCCAACGGCGATGTCTATCAGGACGGCCGCCGCGTGGGTGAGGTGCGCTCCAATGGCGATGTCTATCAGGATGGCCGCCGCGTGGGCGAGATCCGCTCCAATGGCGACATCTACAAAGACGGACGCCGCATCGGTGAGGCCAGAAACCTGGTCAAGAAAGAATGGGCGGCCATCATCTACTTCTATGACTTCTTCAGTTTCTGATGTTTTAGTTGCGTATGCAGCGGTTTTGTCGCTGCCCATATCTCAATAACCATGACCGCAATATTCACAGGGAGTTTCGACCCCTATACCATCGGACACCATGACATTGTGCGTCGGGCATTACCCCTGTTCGACCAAATTGTCATTGGCATCGGCGTGAATGAGCGTAAGCAGTATATGTTCTCCAAGGAACAGCGGCTGAAAGCGATCGGCGAGGTGTATGCCCATGAGCCAAAGGTAAGCGTAGAGACCTACAGCGACCTGACGGTTGACTTTGCTCGTCGCGCGGGCGCGCATTATATAATAAAAGGTGTGCGGTCGGTGAAGGACTTCGAATACGAGCGTGAACAGGCCGACATCAACCGGCAACTATCGGGCGTGGAGACGTTGCTGCTCTTCGCATCGCCCGAATTGGCCAGCATCAGTTCGTCGCTGGTGCGCGAGCTAATCCATTTCGGCAAGGACGTTTCTCACTACTTGCCTATCCCTTCTCACCCCTCTCATCCCTCACTTCTCACCCCTCACCTCTCACCTCTATAATATGATAACCTATAACGCAGAGGGCATCGCCATGCCCAAGATACGGCGCCGTGACACAACGGCATGGATACGTCGCGTAGCTGCCACCTACGGCAAGAAGGTAGGCGAGGTGGGCTACCTGTTCTGCAACGATGAGCATATCCTGGAGGTCAACCGCGAATACCTCGGCCACGACTATTACACCGACATCATCACGTTCGACTACGATGAGGGCGATACCCTCAATGGCGACATCGTCATCTCGTTAGACACCGTGCGCTCCAATGCCGAGAAGTTCCACAAGCCCTACGACGAGGAACTGCATCGGGTCATTATCCACGGCATTCTCCATCTCTGCGGTCAGAACGACAAAGGTCCTGGCGAGCGCGAGCAGATGGAGGCCGCCGAGAACCGTGCCCTTACACTGCTATAGGCTTTTGACGCATGGAAAAACTGCTCCATTACTGCTGGAAACATAAGAAATTCCCGTTGGGTGAACTCTTCACGACAGACGGACGTCGTGTGGAAGTGATAGACCCAGGGCTGCACAACCGCAATGCTGGGCCTGACTTCTTCAACGCGAAGGTTAGGATAGATGGCACGCTGTGGGTGGGCAATGTGGAGATCCACGACCAGTCTTCCGACTGGTATGCCCACGGGCATGATCGCGATGCAGCCTACGATAATGTGGTGCTGCATGTGGCAACGGTGATCGATACGGAAGTGCGCACCCATGAAGGCCACACCGTGCCGCAGCTGCAAATGGATGTGCCGGAGGAAGTGCGTGTGCATTACCATGAGCTCATCACCACCGACGAGTACCCTCCCTGCTATCGGATCATCCCCGACCTGAGTCGGCTGACCGTCCACGCGTGGATGAGTGCGCTGCAGGTGGAGCGGTTGGAGCAGAAAACCCAGGACATCGCCCGACGCGCCAAGCAGTGCAACGGCTCGTGGGAGGATGCGTATTTCGTGACGATGGCCCGCAATTTCGGCTTCGGAATCAACACCGATGCCTTTGAGATGTGGGCGGGTTATATCCCGCTGCAGGCGGTGGCGCACCATCGCGACGACCTTTTCCAGATAGAAGCCATCTTCATGGGACAGGCGGGACTGCTGGCAAATGTCAGGAACGGAAAGGCCGACGACTATTTCCTGCGCCTGCAAAAGGAATACAATTATTTGGCGCATAAGTTCTCCATGCAGCCGATGGATGTGAATATCTGGCGCTTTCTCCGCCTCAGACCGCAGAATTTTCCGTATATCCGCATCGCGCAACTGGCCCAACTGCACCATAGCCGCAAGGCGGGACTGAGCCGACTGCTGGAGTGTACGACCTTGAAGGAACTGCAGGCATTGTTCTCCACGACCGTGACGCCTTATTGGGAAACTCATTACATCTTTGGCAAGGAGAGTGCAAGAAACACGAAGAAGCTCTCGCAGCACTCTCTTCTGCTGCTCATTCTCAACACCGCCATACCCGTGCTTTTCGCCTATGGCCGTAGCCATTCACGAGAGGAACTGTGCGACCGAGCCTTCGACTTGCTGGAGCAACTGAAGCCGGAAGACAACCACATCGTGCGCATGTGGCAACAGTGCGGCCTGGAGGTGCAGACAGCTGGCGACAGTCAGGCGCTGATCCAGCTCAAAAAGCAATACTGCGACCGCAAGGACTGTCTGCGGTGCCGCATCGGACATGAGTACCTCATGGGAGAAAGGAAGTCCCCTCTTATCCCACCAAGGGGGTGTCTGGAAGATGGAGTTAAGAATAAAGAATCATAAATAATGAGTCCAGAATTTGTATATGAAACCCGGATGCAGGTGCGCGACTATGAGTGCGACATTGAAGGCATTGTGAACAATGCCAACTACCTGCACTATGCTGAACATACGCGCCATCTGTTTCTGAAGGAGCGCGGATTGAGCTTTGCCGAGATGCACCGAAAAGGCGTGGATGCCGTGGTGGCGAGGATGAACTTGCAGTTCAAGACGCCCTTGCAGTGCGACGATGAGTTCATTTCCAAGATAGCCGTAGAGAAGGAGGGCATCAAAATTGTGTTCCATCAGTATTTCTATCGTGCATCGGACCTTGCACTTTGTTTCAGAGGACGCATCGAACTGGTGTGCCTCATCAATGGGAAACTAGGCGTGAGCGAGGAGTACGAACATGCCATCCTTGGCGTTTAGCAAAGTTAAGCGACCCTTCCTGTCTGGTTAAGTAAAGTATAGTAAAAATGCAATATTCACCGATTTCATCGAAAGAGACGCTCTATGCAATGGCGCTCACTCGCATGAACTACTTCAATCTGACGGCCCTTCGCGGATTGTACGAGGCGGCAGGCAACGCCACCGCTATCATGGAGAACCGCCAGAACATCCGCGACATCCTGCCTGATGCCTCGCCGCGGCTTGTGGAGCAGCTATTGAGGATGGATGAGCCGTTGCGAAGGGCGGAAGCAGAAATGGAATACGACGCTGCGCATGGCATCACGCCGCTCACCATTAGCGATAACCGTTATCCACAACGGCTGCGCGAATGCGACGATGCGCCATTGGTGCTTTTTTACAAGGGCAGTGCCGAATTGAACCAGCAACGCGTCATCAGCATTGTGGGTACGCGTCATTGTACGGCCTACGGACAGGATTTGGTCAGACGTTTCATCACCGACCTGCGACAGCTGTGTCCGCGTGTGCTCGTGGTCAGCGGACTGGCCTACGGCGTTGACATCAATGCCCATCGTCAGTCTTTGGCACAGGGCTATGAGACGGTAGGCGTATTGGCTCATGGACTGGACGACCTCTATCCGCCCCGCCATCGGCAAACGGCCGATGAAATGGTAGAAAATGGCGGTTTGCTGACAGAATATTTTACGATGACACAACCCGACAAGGTGAACTTCGTACGGCGAAATCGCATCGTTGCCGGCATGTGCGATGCCAGTATTCTTGTGGAGTCGGCCGCCAAAGGAGGAGGATTGATCACGATGCGTATTGCCCGCGAATACAACCGCGACACGTTTGCCTTCCCAGGTGCCGTGGGCGCGCCCTACTCGGAAGGGTGCAATAGCCTGATTCGCGACAACGGTGCGCAACTTATCACTTCGGCACAGGATTTTGTCGATGCCATGGGGTGGAACGATGATGCCACGCTGATGCAGGCAAAGAAGCAAGGCATAGAGCGCCAGATATTCCCCCAGCTGTCTGCTGAAGAGCAGATGGTGGTGAACTGCTTACGTGAACAAAACGACCAGCAGATAAATATGCTCACCGTGAAGACCAATTTGCCCATAGCCCGGTTGTCGTCGATGCTTTTCGAACTGGAGATGAAGGGCGTGGTGCGCAATATGGCCGGTGGAACTTATCATTTGATGATGTAGCGTATGAATATAGGTAGTATAGCGTTTGGGCAGTATCCCGTATTTCTGGCGCCGATGGAGGACGTGACCGACATTGGTTTCCGCATGTTGTGCAAACGTTTCGGCGCTGCGATGGTCTATACGGAGTTTGTCTCTGCCGAAGCCTTGGTACGCTCCGTGAAGACGACGGTCAACAAACTGACTGTGGCCGACGAGGAGCGTCCCGTGGGTATTCAGATCTATGGGCGCGACGTTCCGCAGATGGTGGAAGCCGCACAAATCGTGGAGGCTGAGGCACATCCCGATGTCATCGACCTGAACTTCGGTTGTCCCGTGAAGAAGGTGGCGGGGAAGGGCGCAGGTGCTGGTATGTTGCAGAACATTCCGCTGCTGCTCGACATCACCCGTGAGGTGGTGAAAGCTGTCAAGACACCCGTTACGGTGAAGACACGCTTGGGGTGGAACAGCGAACAACTCATCATTCCTACCTTGGCCGAACAACTTCAGGACTGTGGCATACAGGCACTGACCATACACGGGCGCACCCGTTCGCAGATGTACACGGGCGAAGCCGACTGGACACTCATCGGTGAGGTGAAGCGCAATCCGCGTATCCACATCCCCATCATCGGCAATGGTGACATCACCACACCCGAACAAGCGCGTTCGGCTTTTGAACGATACGGGGTAGATGCCATCATGATAGGGCGCGCCACCTTTGGGCGACCCTGGATATTCAAGGAAGTGAACGACTATCTCCAGTCTGCGGAGGATTCGCCTTCGTGCCACTCTGAAGGTTTGACTGTATCCGAAAAGCTCGATATCCTGATAGAGCAATTGCGCATCAACATCGAGCATATTCAGCGCACGCGGGGCGGCGATCCACGCGAATGTGAGTATCGTGGCATCCTGCATACGCGTCGCCATTTGGCAGCCACTCCCTTGTTCAAAGGCATTCCGAATTTCCGACAGACACGCATCGCCATGTTGCGGGCAGAGCGGGTGGAGGAGTTGCTCCAGATTTTGGATGAGGTCAGGCAACTATTGGTGGGAAGTCAGCAATAATTGCCGATTTCATCGGACATAAAACCATAAAAGGGAAAATAAATGGAAAATATTTTTCAAAGGGCAGAATTACTCTTGGGGACCGATGAAATGGCGGTTTTATCGCGATTGCGCGTCATTGTGTTTGGTGTGGGCGGTGTCGGCTCATGGTGTGCTGAGGCACTTATCCGCACGGGTGTAGGCCATCTGACCATTGTCGATTCTGATGTGGTTTGCGCCAGCAACGTCAACCGCCAGTTGATGGCCACCACGCGAACCATCGGCAGGCCTAAGGTGACTGTACTCCGCGAACGACTGCAGGATATTAATCCCGAAGCCGACATTACGGCTATCCAGCGGGTCTACGATGAAGAAAGTGCCGATGACTTCCTGTTCGATGATTACGACTACGTGATTGATGCCATCGACTCGCTGAAAGATAAACTGTTGCTTATCCGCCGTGCCACTGAGTCGACCGCCGTTTTCTTCTCGTCGATGGGGGCTGCCCTGAAGATCGACCCCACACGTGTCCGTGTGGCCGAGTTCTGGAAGGTAGAGGGTTGCCCGTTGGCCAAAGCCCTCCGCATGCGCTTCAAACATCTCAAAGAGCGACCTGCCCGGAAGTTCTTGTGTGTCTATAGCGATGAGCATCAGGAAAACTGCGGCTCGCAACCTGCTGATGCCGAAAAGAGGGTCAACGGTTCATTGGTGCATATCACCGCGATCTTTGGCCTAACGCTTGCTGGTTTGGTCATTCAAGATGTACATCATGTTTCACCTTGACATTATATAAAAGATGGTAGAGGAACCGAACTTTGAATACAAGTACGACTTGGTCTACACGAAGTCGTTTGCTGTCAGGCTCAGTTTCGCTATTCTGATGATAGCGGCCTGCGTCTTTCTCTTGGCCGTTCTGGTGTTCTTCCATTTCACTGAGGAGAGCCTGACCATTCCCTTGAGTGGTAAACTTTTGAAATATGGTGCGGGCATCTTTATCGTGGGTTTGCTGGCACTGTTCACAGGCTGCACCATTGCCATATTCCACTTAGTGCGCCCCTTGCGGCAGTTTGCCGATGCTGCTGTGAGCATAGCCGAAGGAAACCTCGACACACCTCTGCCGAAGATTGATTCCAACGATGAACTGCTGCAGTTGCGCAATTCGTTCGAGTATATGCAGACATCACTGAAGCAGCATATCGAGGACCTGCAGGTGACGACTGCGGGCAAGGAGCGTATGCAGAGTGAGCTTGTCATTGCCCGCGACATTCAAATGGGCATGATTCCCACTGTCTTCCCCGAACGTGACGACCTGGAACTCTTCGCCTCCATGACACCCGCCAAAGAGGTGGGGGGCGATCTTTACGACTTCATCATCGAGGGCGACGAGCTCTTCTTTATCATCGGCGACGTGGCGGGCAAGGGTGTGCCGGCTTCGCTCTATATGGCCGTCACCCGCACCCTGTTCCGCAATTTGGCGGGCAATTACCAGAGCGCTGCCAATATCATGCGAGAAATGAATCATGCCATAGCTTCTACCAATGACTCGATGATTTTTGTCACCGCCTTTGTGGGCGTGCTCGACCTGCGCACCCATCACCTTACTTATTGTAATGCGGCTCATAATGCGCCTGCGCTGCTGACGAACAGTGGCGAAGTGAGCCTGCTTGAGGTGGACAGGAATCTGCCCATCGGCATTGAGGATCATTATCAGTACGAAGAGCAGCAGATGGACTTTCCGGAAGGAACGGCCTTGCTGCTCTATACCGACGGACTGACAGAGGCCATGTATCTGGGCGCGGATGGCAAGCGCCGACTTTTCGGCGAGGAGCGCGTGCTGCACGACTTGAAGAAGAATCGGACAGCTTCGGCTATCGAAGTTATCGATTTCCTGAAACAACACGTCACCGTCTTTGCCGATGGCACCGTACAGGGCGACGACCTGACGATGTTGTTCATCCGCCATGGAGCCACCTGCCGGGAAAGCTCTTCGGCACCGCGCCGTATCATTATGAAGAACGAGATGACGGAGGTCAGCCGTATGCGCGGCTTCTTCTTCTCTGTCTGTCGTGAGCACGGCATCGGCGACGACGTGGCCAAGACCTTGAATCTGGCCATCGAGGAATGGGTGGCCAATGTCGTCAACTATGCCTATCCGAAAGGAACGCGCGGCCATGTGGAACTGACGGCAAGGGTGGAAACACCCCTTCCGTCCACTCAGGAAAGCGAAACCTCTCATCCCTCAACTCTCACCCGTTACCTTTCCATCATCATCAAGGACCACGGCACGCCCTTCGACCCCACGCAGTATTCAGAAGCCGACGTGGAGGCTGAACTCGACGACCGTCCCATCGGCGGTCTGGGCATCCATCTGGTACGCAACATCATGGACACGATGCATTACGAGCGCACCGCCGACGGCTACAATGTCTTGACGCTGACGAAGGCGATTCCCGATGCCGTTTGATGCAGATGCCGACCGTACGTTATTAACCTACGCAGCGTAGGTTATTAATGTAGGCTGCGTAGGTTATTAATGTAGGTAGCGTAGGTTAATAATGTACGGTTGGTGTTTGCGTCAAATGAGAACGCCGTTTGGCATTACCAGCATCGCCGATAGTGTCTTTTTGTTTTCTGGTGCATATGGCAGTTTCCCTTTTTTTTGAACATTATTCCTTAATTTCTTTTGCTGGATGAAGAATAATGATTATCTTTGCAACATTAATACACCTTTTGACATGATGGAATCAATCGTTTTTCTGGGGTTCAACCTCTATGCCTGGATAACCATTGTGACGGTGCTGAGCATGTTTTCCGTCCTGTTATTCACGAAATTGCGTGCCGACTTGGTGTTTCTTGGAGCCATTGCCGTGCTGTTTGTCACAGGGGTGCTCGATGCGAAGGAAGCCTTCACGGGCTTCAGTTCCACATCGGTAGTCATCATCGGTGTGCTGTTTGTCGTCGTGGCGGGTCTGACGCACACGGGCGTGCTGCAATGGATTGTGAAGCACCTGCTGGGGCAGCCCAAGAGCTATTCCAAGGCGGTGCTGCGCCTGATGTTGCCCGTGGCTGCGCTTAGCTCGTTCCTCAGCAATACCACCGTTGTGGCCCTCTTCGTCGGTATTGTGAAGATGTGGTCGAAAAAGCTGAACATCTCGCCATCGAAACTACTCATCCCGCTGAGTTACGCATCGGGCATGGGCGGGGTGTGTACGCTCATCGGCACGCCGCCAAACCTGATAATCTCTGGTCTTTATGCCGACAACACGGGTAAAGCCATGAATGTGCTGGCAACGACTTTGCCCGGTCTGTTCTGCCTGTTCGTCGGGGTGCTGTCAGTCATCGCCATGCGCAAGCTGTTGCCCGACCGCAAGGCTCCGGAATCAGCCTTCGAGTCGACTGGCGACTATACCATCGAACTGCTTGTTCCCTCCGACAATCCCCATATCGGCGAGACCATTGCCGAGGCGGGGCTTAACGAAGTGCGGGGCGGCAGTCTGATAGAAATTGTGCATTACGACGATGTCACTTCGCCCGTTCCCGACGATGAACTTATCATGGGCGGCGACCGATTGGTCTTTGCCGGGCAGATAGACGAGATGCTGAATCTGAAAAAGAGCCACGGATTGGTGAACGCCGACCACCACATATTTACAATGAGCGAGGTGGATAAGAACCGCCAATTGCGCACGGCATATGTCGTTTTCGGCAGTAGCCTGATCAACACCACCATCGGTGGAACGACCTTCGAGCGCGACAACAACATGACACTTGTGGCTGTGGCCCGCCGTGGCAAGCGCATCAACGAGTCGCCACGCAATGTGATGCTGCAGGCTGGCGACACCCTGCTCTTTGAGTGTCCGCCTAAAGTCAATATCCACACGGAGCGTCTCGCCTCACAACTGCAGTTCTTCGACTCTGCGCAGGTGCCTAACATTGGCAAGAAGACGCTGGTGTCTACTACCATCATGATTCTGATGGTGGTGCTTTCTGCCCTCAACATCATCCCGCTGCTGCAGTGTGCTTTCTTGGCAGCCATCGCCATGCTCCTGACACGCTGTTGCAACGTAGACCAAGCCATGAAGGCCATCAATTGGGACATCCTCATGGTGTTTGCCGGATCGGTGGTGCTGGGATTGGCCATTCAGAAGACAGGCATCGCCGAGCGGATGGCCTTTGGCATCCTTGATGTCTGTGGCACGAATCCCATTGTGGTGATGGCCTCCATCTGCTTCGTGGGAACATTCCTCACAGAGTTTATCTCCAACACGGCGGCAGGAGCTATGTTCTTCCCCATCATGTATGAGGCTGCTGAGAAACTGGGCTATGAGCCTTACCCCTTCCTCATCGCGTTGATGGTGAGCGTCAGTTCCAGCTTCGCCACACCCATCGGCTCGCCCACCCACATGCTGGTGTATGGTCCGGGAGGCTATCGCTTCAGCGACTTCATGCGCATCGGTCTGCTGATGAACCTCATCATCCTTGCGGCCAACATTTTCATTGTCAACATCATCTATCCTTTGACTCCGCTTGCTGGTGGATGATGATGACAAAGCGTGATGTGCCCCTATTGAAATGAAGGAATAAAAAAACGAAAGAAGCTATGAATATTGAAATTAAAGAGCAGGGTGGCAAGTATGTAGGCATTCTCTCTGGATGGCTCGACACGGCGGCTGCCACACAGTTTTTAGATGATTTGCAACAGCTGAAGGCGCATGCCGACCACGAGATAGAACTCGACTGCGAGCAGTTGGAGTATATCTGCAGTCTTGGCCTCCGCGGTCTGCTCACCTTGAAAAAGGAAAGTGCCGCGAAGGGCGGCACTTTGGTGTTGAGGCATGTAGGAGGTGAGATTCAGAAGATACTCACCATGACAGGCTTTATCAAGCTATTTGATATCCGCTGATGGTTATTTCATCAGGTGCTTGAAGGCGCCTTTCTGTTTGAAGAAGTCCTGGAGCACGTAGAAAGCCTGCTTCGTCTGCCCGCGCTCAGAGATGATGCCCTTGCGGTTGAAGTAGTTCTGTGTGTCGTGGTTGAGGCGGCGTGGGCTGTGGAAGTCCATCAGCACCCATGGCGACACACCCACGAAACCTGGCTGGCGGCTCCACATGGCGAGCTGACGGCGGAACACTTCCGCCTGATATTCCTCGGTCCATTTCTCCGTACGGTCGCCGAAGCGTCCGGCCACGGCACCCGCTCCGAACTCCGTCACGATGATGGGTTTCGTGGTGGGGATGTTCCATTGGTGGCGGTTGCAATCGTCGGCCGTGCCGCCATACCAGCCAATATACTCGTTCACACCGATGATGTCGACCACTGGGAGCAGGTTGTCGTTGATGGTTGAGGCATTCTCGCCCGCACCATCGATGGTCATGGCCATGCTCAGCAGGCGCTCTTTGTCGTTGGCCTTCACCTGCTGGGCCAGCCGTTGCAGGAAGGCGTCGCGTGCCTCGCTCTTGGGCGTCTCGTTGCCAATGCTCCAGATGATGACGCCGCAGCGGTTCTTGTCGCGGTTCATCACCTCGCGCAGCTGCTGCGAGGCACAGGCATAGGTTTTGTCGTTGGTCCAATCGAGGCTCCAGTAGACGGGAATCTCGTTCCACAGCATGATGCCAAAGCGCTCCGCCATGCGCACCATCTTCTCGTTGTGCGGGTAGTGGGCCAGTCGCAGGAAATTGGCTCCCAGGAACTTCGACCACGAGATGAGTGTGGAGTCGTCTTTCTCTGAGATGCAGCGCCCTGTGCGATAGGGGGCCTCTTCGTGAACGGACACGCCGCGCAGGAAGATGGGCTTGCCGTTGAGCAGCAATTCGCTGCCACGCACATCAATATGGCGGAAGCCTATCTGGTCGGTTATCTTTTCACCGTTGCATTTCAGTTCCACGTCATACAGTTTTGGTATCTCTGGTGTCCAGAGAATGGGGGCTTTCTTGTCGTAGGTGAACGATGCCTCGCCACGCGCATCAGTGACGAGCTTCTGGTTGAGTTTCAGATCACCGATCTTCACCTCCACCTTCACATCGGCCACAGGCAGATTGAGTTTCACTTTGCCCGTGATTTTTGTCAGCGAACCCTCTTCGAGCTTGATTTCATAATCGTCGATGTGAGCCATCGGTGTTTCCACGAGCATCACGTCGCGCGTCAGGCCGCCAAAATTCCACCAATCGGTCTCCATTGCCGGCACAGCATCGGGACGGCGGCGGTTGTTCACACGCACCACGACGAAATTCTCGCCTTTGTGCACAAGGCTCGTCACGTCGAAGAAGAAGGGTGTGAAGCCGCCTTCATGAGTTCCTACCTTCTGTCCGTTCACCCACACGTCTGTCTGGTAATTGGCTCCTCCGAAGTAGAGGTAGAGCAGACGGTCGCGCTTCAGGTTGTAGTCGAACGTGCGTTTGTACCACACCGTTCCCTCGTAAAAGAAGAGGTCTTGGCGCTGTGTGTTCCAGTCGGCCGGCACGTCGATATATTCCTTGCTGGAGAAGTCAAACTCGGCATGGTCGCTCTTCGAGGCAGGCTGCGCGTTCTTGTAGATGCCGTAGCCCATGCCCACATCGTAGGGATCCACCACGATCTGCCACCAGCCGTTGAGTGATTTCACATCTCTGCCATACACATTCTGCAGCACGTCGGCGGCCATCAGTTGTGCGGCCATCCACATGCCCATTGTCAATACAAATAATCTTTTCATGAAACAGTCTAATATTAATTTGTGTGCAAAGGTACGAATAAGCGAGGAAAACGCAAAAAGAAAATTTAATTTCTTTTTCGTTTTCGAGCGAAAGTACCTTCTTATTAATATTGCAAAGAAAAACCGCCGGCAGCAACGAGGCTACCGACGGTCTTCACAATGAGAAAACTATTTACTCGGTGATTGAGTCTTACTTAATAACGACAGTCTTGCCGTTCACGATGTAGAGACCCTTCTTCGGGTTCTGTACACGGCGACCCTGCAGGTCGTAAACCTGGTCGATGGTCACCTCGCCAGTCTCCACGTCCATGATGCCCGTGGCAATGTCCTCACCGTCACCGATGACGATGCGCATGGCATTGGCATTGTTGGGGGCGTTGATGTAAGCGTTGTAGGGAGCTACCGTACCAGCCTCGTTGAAGAGGAACTTGTTCTGGCTGGCATCCAGGAACAGACCGCTGGTTGTCAGTGAAGCGTATGTACCGATAAAGGTCTCATTGCTGAAGGCTGTAACAGGTACAGTGACATTCAGACCCTTGAAGGTCAGTTCCTTGCCAGCGAGATTCCAGCTGTCACCCCAACCTTCACCCGGCACCTGAATGATGTACGGTGTGTTGGCTTCGAAGTTCTGAGCGTAGTCGAAGGTCAGCGCATCGCTTGTCACATTGGTGAGCTCCATGAGCCAGAAGTGGCAACGCTTGTCAGTAGCCGACTTGAACCACTTCAGGTTCTTCGTACCCTGCTTCACATTGTTCACTTCGAACGGCAGCACGATGGTGTACCAGTAAGGAGCACCATCTTTTGCAATGCCATTGGTGAATGTCTTGGTGAAGCTAATCTCTGTAGCTGTGAATGCCTCAGGAGCATAGAACGGTTTAGCTGAGTTGATGTTAACTTTAGCTGCTGTGCCACCAAAAATCTTATTTGCGCTTGAGAATTCAGAATCGAGGCTCTGGTCGGTAGACAAGTAGAAAAGACAGTTACTATTGTCTGTCATGCGAATATAATCCTCGTTAATGCCACGAAGGTCGATAGCAACAGCATTGGCTTTGGCATCAGGATCCATCATCTTTTCTTCTGTATAAAAGCTTGTTGGTTCCTTGGCTTCTTTCACCGTTCCATCTGCATACCAGTAGCGGAAGTAGGGCTGGAGCGTCAGGTTCTTCGAGGCAACAACCGATTCATTCCTGTAGAGTCGGATGGTATAGGTGTCACCCGAAGTCAATCCATTTACAGTACCAAGGTCGAATTGTACCGTTTCCGTGCTGTTTGCAGCCACAAACGCTGTGGCTGTAGCGTTGGAGTAAGTGGTTGAGCCTTTTTCTACAGCGATGTGATAGGTAAGCGTATAATCATGGGAAGAAGTATTGGTCACTTCGAATGAACCTGTAATGGGTTCGAGTGTTCCGTTTACGCTCTTCACACTCAAGGTTGTAGCACCTTCCTGACCATCGAATTCGAAATTGTTTTCATGAATCAAGTTTGCGTCCTCTCCAAAGCCAATGTACATCTTACCTGTTCCGAAAGCATTGTTGGAAGAGTTGTCGCCAAACATAAACCAAAGGTTATACTCGCCCTTGGCTGCTTTAACCGTAAACTCATGAGTCGTTTCACCAGGCTTCAATGTTGCAAGCATCGAAAGAACAGATGAAGCAGTGCTGCCTGTTCCATAGCCCATGCTAATCTTTCCGAAATAGTCGTCGCCAGTGTTCTCAATGGTTACAATCACCTTGTTCTCCACATTAGCTTCCATAGATCCTTCAAACTCGATGTTCTTCACGGAGAACTGTGAGTTGCTTGCGTCAACGGGATGAACAACCACATTGGTTACCCTTCCATTAGCTACGGTAGCAGTAATGTATTGCTTGTCGGTACCATTATCGGCATACCAGTTTTCGGTGCCACTGATTCGAGATACATGAATAAGATCGTAATCTCCATCTGCCTTTGAAGCAATGCCGAGATCAGACATGTAAGTATTGACACCATCGGCAACTTGAATAGAATTGAATGCTTTGTTATTGTAGTCCTGCTTCAGGAATTCCAAAGTTCCGTCAGTATTACGAATAGCCCACCCTCCGTCGAAGTTCAGCGTGCTTCCATATACATTGTACGTACCGTAAGCAGATCCATAAATGGTGCTTGTATAAACGGAGCTCTTGCTCTTCCAATAGAAGTTCAATGCAGGATGAATGTCTGTAGGCGCATTATAAGAAATATTGATGACAGCCTGTTGGTTGTATTTGTATTCTGCACCAGTAGGATCTGAAGCTGAACCTGATCCTCCACCACCAGGTTTTAAGACGGAAAGGTTGAAGTAACCGTCATACTCAGTATTGTTAATGGCTTCTGCCAATCCCCAGCCCCAGTTCACGTGGAAGAGTCCGTCTTTATATCCATCAAGCACAAAACAGTGTCCTTCTGACGAGTAAGCTGTACCTACAGTGGCACCATATACAACTGCACGGCCATTGGCAAACTCATTGTAAAGTAAGTCTTCCCACTCCTGTGATGTGAAATAAGCACGGTCAACACTCTGAACGTAGGGATTCATGTTCAGATACTGACACATGGCAGGAGGTACGTCAATGACCAGTGCGGCCGAAACATCGGAGTACTCCATCTTCACAGCACGGCCACAATACTGCATAAGGCGTCCTACAGCTTGCTCTTGCACTGGAGTTATTTCGTTATTGACAATGGAAGAATAGTTGTCAACCATATTTGCCCAGTCGAATGTAATGGAAGGAAGGGCGGGCAATGTGTGTCCTGTCAAAGAACCCTCATCTGGGCTGTAGGCAGGAATCTCATTGGTCTGAAGGGTTGGCCAAGAATTGTATTTGTTATAATAGTTTTTTGCTTCGTTGTAAAGCACCTGTGCCATTGCCGTAGCCACGCAACCTGTTAGAATTCTGTTCTTGTAATATGAAAGGTTATCAGGTTCTCCTTCTTCATCTACGTCATCGAGAAGCATACAGCTATAAGAACCAGATTGATCCCACTTCGTAGTCATCAGTTTCTCTATATTCTGCTTCGCATTGCGACGAGGAGCGTTCTGCATGTGACTGTCACCGAGAGAGTTAATGTGGTC
>Ga0310695_10003150_pt1 | contig 33017 bp, 29 predicted proteins | sample RumenRJG_04DNA_FD_203882 | JGI IMG/M metagenome (GOLD analysis project Ga0310695, IMG submission 203882) | Bovine rumen microbial communities from Lethbridge, Alberta, Canada - RJG_04 (v2) (version 2) | ecosystem: Host-associated > Mammals > Digestive system > Stomach > Rumen | place: Canada... | reverse complement strand
TTTACATTTTTTATCGCACCTTAACGGATGCTCCAAAAAATGCTATCACTTATACCTAAAAATTACCGTCCGAAAATCGTCCGAGTAAATTTAAAAAAATAGGGTTATTTGTCTGATAGCCAAACAAATAACCCGTTTTCTGCGGAAAGGGAGGGATTCGAACCCACGGTACGCAAAGCGTACAACGGTTTTCGAGACCGCCCCGATCGACCACTCCGGCACCTTTCCAGTCTTGCCCTCGGGATTTATTCCCCAAAGGCGGGTGCAAAATTAGGACAAATTTTTCACCCGACAAAATATTTTCACAGATTTTTCAATCCCTCAATGGTTTTGATGGGGTCTTCGGCGCCAAAGACATAGCTGCCGGCGACGAGGATGTCGGCACCGGCCTCAACGAGTTGGGCTCCGGTGATATCGTTCACGCCCCCGTCAATCTCGATGAGGGCATTGGAGCCGTTGAGGGTGATGAGTTGGCGCAGTTCGCGCACTTTGTTCAGCGTCTGCACGATAAACTTCTGGCCGCCAAAGCCAGGGTTGACCGACATGAGCAGCACGAGGTCTACATCGCAGATGATGTCGCGTAGCATCATCACCGGGGTGGCGGGGTTGAGCGCCACGCCGGCAAGCATGCCTGCGTCGTGTATCTGCTGCACCACGCGGTTGAGGTGGATGCAGGCTTCCTGGTGCACGGTCATGATGCGGGCACCGCAGTCACGCACCTGGGGGATGAACTTCTGGGGCTCGACAATCATCAGGTGTGCGTCGAGGGGCTTTTGGCACAGGCGCTGCACATGCTTGATGACGGGGAATCCGAACGAGATGTTAGGCACGAACACGCCGTCCATGATGTCGAGGTGCAGCAGGTCGGCTTGGCTGCGGTTAATCATGTCGATGTCCTTGGCCAGGTTGCCAAAGTCGGCCGATAACAGGGATGGGGATACTTGTGTCATGATGCTATGTTATTTGTTGTCAATATCTTTGGGCAATTTCGCAGGCTTTTTTCTGATGGCCTGATAGGCGAGGAAGAGGACGATGAAGATGGCGAGGGCATAGCCGGCCCACGACAGGTAACGGTTGTAGTGCTCAAGCTGGACGAGCAAGTCTTCCTCAAGGACATTTTGGCTGAGCCAATAGCCCAGGGCGGCCAGCACCACATTCCAGATGCCGGCACCCAGCGTCGTGAACAGGGCAAAGGTGCCGAAATTCATGCGCGACAGGCCGGCGGGGATGGAGATGAGCTGGCGGATAGCGGGAATCAATCGGCCCAGGAAGGTCGAGATGGCGCCGTGGCGGTCAAAGTAGGCTTCGGCCTTCTGCACCTTCTCGGCATCAATCAGGCACATGTGACCGATGCGGCTGTTGGCGAACTTGTAAACTACAGGTCGCCCGATGAGCAGCGACAGCACATAGTTGATGGCGGCTCCGATTAGAGCGCCCAGTGTTGCAACCACAACAATCATCACTACATTCATGTCGCTGTTGCGTGCTGCAAAGTAGGCTGCAGGCGGGATGACAACCTCGCTGGGGAAGGGAATAAACGAACTCTCGATGATCATCAGCAGCAGGATGGTGCCGTAGGTCAAGTGCTCCTTGTACCAGCTGTAGATGGTCAGGATATCGTGAGGCATATACTTGAGGATGGCAACGACAATAGCCGCCAGCACCGCCAGTATCATAATCAGTTGTATCGTGTCCTTTTTCATATCAAGGGCAAAAGTAGTGAAAAATCACCAATTGATAATCCTAATGGCGGTTTTTCTTGATGTGAAGCGCTCGGTTGTGATAGTTTTTGTAGTGCAAGCCATCTGCTTGTATCTGCTGCCGGGTTAGGCTTGGCGGGCGAGGGTGAGGGTCATCTCGCAGTTCTTGCAATCACAGGTGACCTTGAGCATGGTCGTGCCGGTTTTCAGGTATAGGTCGCGGGGCAGACGGTTGGCATTCTTGCCCTTGAGGCATGCACCCAGTTGGCGGCGCAGGCAGTAGCGGGTGTGCATCAGCGGCGTGGCCGTGGTGAGAGGGGCTCCGGCTTCGAGTGCAGGCTCAATCCTGCTCACGCCATGGTCGCGGTAGAGTTGCTCGGCGAGGTGGTTGGCTACATTGTCGGCAGGGGTGAGTTCAGGGGTAGGGCATTGGGTGGTTTTGTCTTCAGGGCGCCTCTTGTCCACGGGGCGGGTGATGCAGTGGGCTCGGTCGAGCAGCTCGACGGTCTCGCGGCGCACTTGCGAGAGCAACGAGGCGGGGATGAAAACATCGCCGGGCACTTTTGCCTCACGCAAGCGGTAGACGGTGCCGCCCAGTTTGCCCAGTTCTGCCCTCTGGCGGTCTCCCTGCGGTTTGGCGGCGTTTTGCAGGTCGCAGGGCAGGGTGTGTGTCACGCGGTTGCCTCGCTCGTCGGCAAGCGACAGCGAGAGCAGTCCTACTGTGTAGCGCAACTCGGCATCGACGGCGATGTAGCGGGTGGCCGATACTTTCGCCAGCCGGTCGCTAAAGTCTTTGTCGGCAGTACGGTAAACCAGCGTGCCGCGTGTGATGGCAGCCGGTTCTCGCAGCAGCACTGTGCCGTTGCTGGTAACGCGGTTGACGCGCACTCCCGTGAACTCGCCTTGGGCATTATAGTAACTCAGGCCGTCACCGTTGGCAAGCGTCGCATGTGTGTCGATGGTGAGCGCGTTGCCGTTGCAGCGTGTCACGCGGCCTAGCCGTTCGCCTTGGGATTTAGGCGTGTCGATGGATGCCATCGACAACCCGTCGGCAGGGTGGCGCTCATCAAGGAAATAATGCGTGAAGCCGCGGTTGAAACTCTTCTCCAATGCGGGCTCAAAGGTGAATTCCACATTCCCTGACGAGGCGCGGCGGTAGCGGTCAGGTTGCCTGTCAATCACCTTGTCGATGGCACGGCGGTAATAGGCCACCACATTCTTGACATAGCCGATGTCCTTTAGGCGTCCCTCAATCTTGAACGACGAGACGCCGGCGGCCATCATCTGCTCCAACTGGTCGTGGCGGGCCATGTCGCGCAGCGACAGCAGGTGCTTGTCGGCGACGAGGACACGGCCTTGACCGTCCACAAGGTCGTAGGGCAGACGGCACATCTGGGCACACTCGCCGCGGTTGGCGCTGCGGCCCTTGATTGCCTGGCTGATGGCACAGCGCCCGCTGTAACTCACGCAGAGAGCTCCGTGCACAAACGCCTCGAGCGGGATAGTGGTCACGCTGCGGATGGCCGCTATCTCGTCCAGGGTGAGTTCGCGCGCCATGACCAGTTGCGAGAAGCCCAATGACTCAAGAAAACGCGCCTTCTCGGGTGTGCGCAGGTCGCATTGCGTACTGGCATGCAGGGCGATGGGCGGCAGGTCCAGCCTGAGTAGACCCAGGTCCTGGACGATGAGCGCGTCCACGCCGATGCGGTACAGGTCGTGAACCAGCTGCTCTACTTCTTTCAGCTCATTGTCGTAGATGAGTGTGTTGACCGTGGCATAGATGCGCCCCCCGAAGCGGTGGGCGTAATCACAGGCGCGCTTTACATCGTCAAGCGTGTTGGTCGCGTCGGCGCGCGCTCCGTGATGCGATGCACCCATATACACGGCATCGGCGCCATGGTCGATGGCGGCGATGGCGATGGCGGCGTCACGGGCTGGCGCCAGCAGTTCGATGGGGACAGGCTTGTTCATTAGTATAAGAGAACACCGGGAACTCAACGGTCTCGATGTGGGCTCACTTTATCAGATGTTGAGAGTAAACGAGTCGGCATCGCGCCAGGCGGGGAATTTTTCCCTGAACTGTGCCAGTTGGGCGGGGGAGAGGTCGGCCGTGATGACGGGGCTTGTCATGCGTTGTGCGATGACTTTTCCCTTGAAGTCGATGACCAGCGACGAACCCTCGGGATATTCCACACCGGCAGGGTCGGTGCCGCAGCGGTTCACGCCGCACACATAGCACTCGTTCTCCATCGCGCGGGCGGCAAGCAGCGTGCGCCACACCTTCTCGCGAGACTTCGGCCAGTTGGCGATGACAACAAGCAGGTCATAGTTGTTCTTCACATTGCGGCAGAAGACGGGAAATCTGAGGTCATAGCACACCACCAACTTGATGTTGAAACCGCGGAAACGCACGATGGGCGCCGCTGTGTGGCCCTGGTTGAACACCTTGTCCTCGCCACCAAATGAGAACAGGTGGCGCTTGTCGTAGTAGGTCTCGTCGCCGTTGGGCTCGATGAAAAAGGCCCGGTTGTAGAGTTGGGCCGCTGTGTTGGCCAGGAAACTGCCGATGATGCCCACATGGTACTCGCCGGCAAGCTTGCGCAGCGTGTGCAGCGTGTCGCCGCTGTTCCACTCGGCCACGGCAGCCGCCTGTTCGCGGTCACCTGTCATGAAACCGGTTGTGAACTGTTCGGGCAGAATCACCAGGTCGGTGTCATCAGGCATATTGCGCAGGTTGCGCTCCAGCTGCTTGATATTGGCTTCGCGGTCACCCCACACGATGTCGTCCTCGATGAGTGTGACGCGCAGATTGCGTGATATCATCTCTCTCAATTATTAGTAGAAACGCATGGTTTTGCGTTTCATGGGTTTAGTGTTAAACGGTGCCGTGATGTCACGGCAACCCATGCCTATTCCAGCCCCGTGTCAAATTTTTCAGGGTAACGGCCCTTGAAGGGCTGGTAATATTGCTTGATGCGCAACAGGTCGGCCTCGGCATCGTCGCTGAGCTCAAATTCCTTGTCGATGCACACCACCTTCTGGCTGTAGTCAAAGTAGGCGAGCACCAGAGGCACCTGTGCGTCGCGCGCCATGAAAATGGCACCCTTGTGCCAATGGGGATTGGCGCTGCGGGTGCCTTCAGGTGTCACGCCGATGGCGAGTTTGGGTGTAGAGTTGAATGCCTCAACGATGGATTGAGTGAGGTTGCCGTGATGGCGGCGGTTGACAGGAATGCCACCCAGTCCGCGCAACAGGTAACCCAGCGGGAAGAAAAACCATGTGTCCTTCATTAGGAAACCAGCCTTCATGCCCACCGAGTGGATGCCCAGCTCTCCCAGGATGAAATCCCAGTTGCTGGTGTGCGGGGCAATGACGATGATGCACTTGTCGGGCATCGTCAGGTTGACCTTGAAGGTCCAACCAGCTTTCTTCAATATCCAACCAGAGAGGTTCATGCAACAGAGATCACTTGTTGGAAGGCATGAGCTCGTTCATGCGCTTGGCGATGTTCTCCACCTCGGCACGGAAGTACTCGCTCAGCTCCTTCTCGCGCTCCTTGAAGAAAGCGCGGCGGGCCTTCTTGTACTCCTTGCGGTTGGCAAAGTCTTTCACCTTCTTGCCGAAACGGTTGTTCACACGGTTCACTGCCTCTTGCTGCAGCAGGGCGGTGTCGATGATGATGCTGTCCCATTCCTCGATTTTGTCAGCGCCAAATGCTGATTCTGCAAAGATGCACTCACCTGCGATGTCGCCACAGGCATTCTGGATAGCCTTCTTGATTTGTCTCTTGTTTGCCATAATGATTAAGTTTATACAAATGATAATGTTTGTAACAATGCGCTAAGGTACACAATTTATCCCATTAATGGGGGCTTTTGGTCTAAAAAATGCCGAAAACCGCCAAAAAAATGCGTTTTTTGTTATTTTTTGAAAAAAAGTGCTCAAAAAATTTGCCAGTATCAAAAATGGCAGTAATTTTGCAACGCTTTTCGACGGAGATATCGTCTAGTGGTCTAGGACGCCGCCCTCTCACGGCGGAAACCAGGGTTCGAGTCCCTGTTTCTCTACAAGCGAAGCCTTCACCCGATTGAGCGAGGGCTTTATTTATCGACGGAGATATCGTCTAGTGGTCTAGGACGCCGCCCTCTCACGGCGGAAACCAGGGTTCGAGTCCCTGTTTCTCTACCAAGCAAAGCCTTCAGCATTCGTGCTGGAGGCTTTCTTGTTTGTGGCTGTAAAGCATCGGCCAGGTTCCCCGTGCCCGGTCCCCCGTGCCGCAACTCAGTTGCGGCCTCGTTAGCCACCCCGGTCACCTTGCGGCCCTTCAGTCACCCCTTCTTGCAGATGTAAACAACCCGCTGCCCGTCGGCTCTCGTGGTGCCGAAGATGTACCAGTCGCCACCGTCTTGCAGCCGCAGGCGCTGCCGCAGCTGCTGGGCCGTCATCGGGAAGTTGCGTGTGGCGACATTGGCGCGGGTGATACCGTTCATGGCCCGGGACAGTTCCTTCTTGTTCATCGTTGTGACTTCGGTGATGACAAAACGGCGCCCTGGGAAGCCGTCGACGGCATTGCTCGACACGAACAGGTGGCTGTCGGCAGCCAGGGCCTTGACTGGATAGTGTTGCGTGAGGATACCAAAGCAACCCGCCTTCATGATTGAGGCGTTAGGCTCATACAGGAAGTTGGCGCGCTCGTCATCCGCTATGCTGGGGGGGCATTGTTCCCCATGATGTGGATAGATGAGCCGCTGGTCGTCGTTCACGCAGTGTATGTCGGGCGCACCAGTGTGGTCGGCGCTAAGGAGGATGAGCAGTTCTTTGCACTCGTTGGCGACACTCACGATGTGCACCTCGGCAACATGCTCACCCAGGTCGCTCACCGCCTTGTGCCAGTCAAGCATGGGTGAAAGTTTGATGAGGATATAGCGGGCCGCACGGAACAGTGGGTCGAGCAGTTCCAGCACATTGGGCGTGCAGTCGGCGATGGCATAGGTGCGGTTGCTGTTGTTGTCGCGCCGTGCGGGATCCAGATAGATGAGTGTCGAGGCCGGATGGACATTCCTGAAATAGTGGCTTGGGGCGTTCATCACCCCTTCGGCGTCAGCATTAATCACCGTTGCATGATTCAGCCCGAGTAACTCACAGTTGTGGCTTGCTATCTCACACAGGTGTGCTTGGCGCTCGACATAAAACGCCTGGCCGAAATTCTTGGCAAGAAAAGCAAAGTCTACTCCGAAACCGCCTGTCAAGTCAATCAATGTCTCACGACACTTCTCTGGCAACCGTTCTACGATGCCACATTTATATATAGCGGTGCGCTCGCTCGAGCATTGCTCCATCGACAGGTGGGGTGGATAAATGATGCCCTGGGTGGCTGCCCACGACGGCAGCTTGCGGCGTGCCGTCTGCCAGCCCTGAATCTGGTCCAGCGCCCACGGCAGGTCTACTTCACCGTTACCTCGTTCCTTGAGGGCTAGCGCTCGCACATCATCCTCGCGGTGCTCTGTTACAAACCTTATCGTTGCCTCGTTCATCATTTCTGGTTTCTGTCTTTGAGGTAGGGCTGCAGGAATTCGTCGAGGGTGTTGGCATGCAGTTTATGGGCAATCTGGGTACGCTTGTTGGACACCGTCCTCAGGTTCCGGTAGCGCATGCATATCATGATGACGGTACGCGAGAAACCGTGGCAGTGCAGTGCAATCATGTTGATTTCGTCCTCGCGCAGTGTGCCGTCGGCCGCCTCTTGCGCCTTGACCAGCACATTGTCATATAGCTCGTTGGCCAACGATTGCAGGTTGTCCCAGTAGGATGCGCCCACCTCGTCGGGGCCACGCATCGTCATCAACTTGTTGAAACGGCGGGCAAAGGTCGTCTCGTTGCATTCATAGGACCATTGCAACAGCTGGTGGACAACCTGTATCTGGTTGTCTACGATGGCTTTAAGTTCATCGGACTGTTGCTTGGCGCTTTCTCGTTCGGCAAGCATCCCATGCATCTGTTGCAGGCTCGTGATGGACTGGTCGAGGTCAGACTTCATCAATTCATATTCAGCCTGTTGGATTTTCAGCTTGTTGCGGTAGCGCCACATCATGAAGGCCAATGCCCCGGCCGCCAGTGCCAGCAACGCAAGACCTAGCAGGGTTCCCCTGAGGCGGGAACTCAACAATGCGTTTTCAAGTTCGGCCTGTTGCATGTCATATTTCTTTTCTACTTCCAGCAGGCGGTGGTTCAAGCTGCTCATTACCACCGAGTCGGCAAAATTATGCGTCATGTTCAGGTAGTTGATGGCATCATCGATTTTGCCGTCGTGGCGAGCGAGGTCGGCCAGTAGCTGATAGTGCATGATGCTGTCGGCTGCCGTCACCATCGCTGGTGCGTGTTCCAGATAATAACGCGCTGAATCCACACGACCTAGGTGCAGATAGGCCGATGCGGCACAATAGTGTATGCGGGGATGAATCCTGCCCTTGCCACTCCAGCTGATGGCTTCGACCGCATCATCCTTGGCGCCCTGGTAATTGCCGCGTGAGGCACGGTATTCGGCACGGCTGAAGAGGTTTGCCATCACGCACTGGGGCTCAACTTCCTGCTTGGCAAGGGTTATGGCAGCATTGATGTAGAGCAGGGCGCTGTCCTCTTTCTCCTTGTTGATGCGGTACAGGCCGCCCAACTCGCTCAGGCAGATGATTTGGTGATGCTTGTCGCCCAGCTTCTTGAACAGGGCAAGCGCCTCACGGTATTTTTCCGCGCCCAGGGTTTTGGCACCGATGACTTGGGACTGGTAAAGTTCGCCCATCATCATCTTGGCCATGGCACGGTTCTTCAGGTCGTCATCACCTGCAATGTCCTCGGCTTGGCGCAGGCAGGCGATGGCCTTGTCAAGGTTGCCCAGTTGCTTGTTGACACATCCTTGACAGATCAGGCCTCGGGCGTGTTTTTCCTTATCGCCATGTGCCTGGAAATATTTAACCGCTTCATCGATTTCTTTGTCGTCGGTCTGGGCCATGTGGTTGTTGAGATTGGCCTGGGTGGTCAACAGGGCAAGATATGCCTTGTCGTTATGATTGAACGAGGAGGTGTTCAGTATCTGCAGCATCTGCAATGCTTCCTCGTCGCGGTTCTGAGTAAGCAGCGAATCAACGGCAATGAGTTGATCGTTGTCGGCAGGATGTCCACATCCTCCCAGAGTAATCAGGAGGATGACTGAAGTGAGGGCGAACAGTATATGTTGGGTAGTTCTCATCAATTGGTCATTTTTGGGATTAAACACTGCAAAAATACGCCTTTTTGGGGAGGTAAAGTGCACCCTCGATTAACAAATTACCCGAAAATGACTTTTTTGTTTTGTAAATAACTGAAAATGAGTGTTTCTTGTTTTTTAAAATGACCATCGAATGTTAGCGGTTTTTGGCATTTTTTCAAAATTCGGTTGTAACTTTGCAATCGAGAAATAACCCCGAAAATTTGATTGTATGAAACACGGTAAATTTATTTGCAACACGCTCAAGGCGATTCGTCTTGATCTTGCGCGCGCCAATGGTATTGAGTACTCACCTTGCGAGTGTCACCACAAGGGTGATTGCGCGGGCACCTGCCCCGCCTGCGAGAGTGAAATGCGCTACCTGGAGAGCGAAATCGCCCGCAAGCGTTTGTTGGGCAAGGCCGCCCTTGTGGCCGGCGTGAGTCTGGCGGTGTCGAGCCTCACGGCAACGGCGTCAAACAGCGCCTCGCAACAGGTCACTTCACATAACCATACCATTCATGTCAATGACACGACTAAGAGGTTCGAAACCGTTGGTGTTGTTGAACAGATGCCACACTTCCGGGGTGGTGATGCCGCTCTGATGAAGTACTTGAGCGAGAATATCCAGTACCCGCCCGAGGCCGTTAAGGATAAGGTTCAAGGCCGCGTCGTTGTACAATTCATGATTGAAAAAACAGGTGAAATCGGGGAAGTGAAAGTTGTCAGTTCAGTGCGTGAGGATCTTGATGCCGAGGCTGTCCGCGTCGTCAAGACATTGCCCAAGTTCTATCCCGGTTATTTAAATGGTAAAGTTGTCAGCATGTGGTACACCCTGCCCGTTACCTTCGTGTTGACCGAAGAAATCAATGAAATCGATGAAGAATGAACGATAAGGAACTTATCGCACCCATCATAGCGGTGGCTCGTCATCGCCTGTCGGTTGACGGCCAGGGGGTGACGACACTCGTCGCCTTCCATGGTTGCACACTGCACTGCCAGTATTGCCTGAATGCCCAATGCCTGCGGCCCGATGGCGTGTGGCGAACCGTGACGCCCGATGACCTGCTAGACGAGGTGAAGGTCGACAACCTCTATTTCCTCGCCACGGGCGGGGGCATCACCTTTGGCGGTGGGGAACCGGCCATCCGCAGCGAGTTCATCCAGGCCTTTTGCCGCATCGCACTGCCCGAGTGGCACTTCACGATAGAGACCGCCCTCAATGTTGACCGTCAGCACCTTGAGCGCCTCTTGCCACTCATTCATGAATACATCATCGACATCAAGGATGTCAACCCCGATATCTACCAGCGCTACACGGGCCAGGACAACCGGCGTGTGCTCGATAACCTGCAATGGCTCTTGAGCCACGACGGCATGGCCGACCGCATCGTCGTGCGTGTGCCGCACATCCCCGATTTCAACACCGATGAGGATGTGCAGTACACCCGCCGGCATCTTGCTACCATGGGCGTCACACGATTTGACGAATTCACTTACCTGTGTCGTTAATTTTTAAACTTTTTTGCTCAGTTCGTATCTAAATTGTATCTTTGCAATCACGAACCAAAATGTTTAATTAATAAATATAATGACTATGAAGAAATTATTATTGATGGCAGTGTTGTGTTGTTTTGTAGCAGCACCCGCCTTGCATGCTCAGGAGCCGGTAACCCCCGACCCCCAGCAGCATCAGATGATCAAGAATGCTGAGGCTGAGCGTATGAAAGCCAACAATGGCAAGGGCAACACCCTTAAACAGACCGACTTCAACAAGATGGACCAGCAGAATAAGCGTGACCAGCAGGCGTTGAAAGACCAGGAGAAGCAGGCCAAGGTAGCTGCCGAGGAGGCCAAGAAGCAGAAGGAGGCTTACAAGGAGCAGGAGAAGAAGGCTAAGGAAGCAAAAAAAGCTGCCGAAAAGCAAGAAAAAGAGGCTAAAAAAGCCGAAAAAGAAGCCAAGAAAGAGCAAAAGGCTATCCAGGAGCGAGAGAAAGCACAGGCCAAGTACCAAAAGGCTCAGCAGCGCTTGCAGAAGGCTCAAGAGAAATACAAAGATGCCCAGGACAAGTTGAGCAAACTGCCCAGTGAGCAGGCTAAAGAAGCCGAGAAAGTGCGCAAGAAAATCGACAAGATGGACGATCCCTTGAAGAAAGAGACCGAACAGAAGAAGTTTGACGAGAAGGTCGCTAAGCAGAATCTCAAGGCTCAGAAGGAGTACGAGAAGGCCTTCCGTGACCTTGAAAAGGCCGAGCAGAACCTCAATAAGGCTCAGCGCGAGTGGGAAAAGCGCCGCTAATTCCGCTGAATGGATTACATAATACGAATTTCGCTAATTGACAGCGGATTCCACGAACTTTGGTTTTGTGCAATTCGTTAAAATTAGCGAAATTCGTGTATATTATTGTGGACTGATGGTAGCTGTCAACCGATACTACCATTTTTTTCATTATCTTTGCACGATTTTTATAGCAAGATAACCGAATGGACTATCAACTCATAGCCACTCCCGGCGGCACCAATGCCCGCGCTGGCCTCATCACCACCGACCACGGCCAGATCGAGACTCCCATCTTCATGCCTGTGGGCACGGTAGGAGCCGTCAAGGCCGTACACATGACTGAACTGCGTGACGATATCAAGGCCCAAATCATCCTTGGCAACACCTACCACCTGTACCTGCGTCCCGGCATGGACATCATCGAGCGGGCAGGCGGTCTGCACAAGTTCAACAGTTGGGACCGTCCCATCCTGACCGATAGCGGCGGCTTCCAGGTGTTCTCACTGGCAGACAACCGCAAGTTAACTGATGAGGGTGTGACCTTCCGCAGCCACATCGACGGCAGCAAGCACCTGTTCACCCCCGAAAAGGTGGTGGATATCGAGCGCAGCATCGGCAGTGACATTATGATGGCGCTGGACGAGTGCCCGCCGGGTACCAGTGACTACAACTATGCCCGCAAGTCATTGACGCTGACCCATAATTGGCTCGCCCGTGGATGGAAGCACTTCAAGAACACCCAGCCCCGTTACGGCCACAGCCAGGCCTATTTCCCCATTGTGCAGGGGTGTGTCTATAAGGACCTGCGCCAGGAATCCTCCAAGTTTGTAGCCGACTTGGGTGCCGACGGCAACGCCATTGGCGGTCTTGCCGTCGGTGAGCCCACCGAGGTAATGTATGAGATGATAGAAATCGTCAACGACATCCTGCCGCAGGACCGTCCCCGCTACCTTATGGGTGTGGGCACGCCTGCCAACATCCTCGAGGCCATCGACCGCGGCGTGGACATGATGGACTGCGTGATGCCCACTCGCAATGGCCGCAACGGCATGCTCTTTACCCGTCACGGCATCATGAACATGCGCAACAAGAAGTGGGCCGATGATTTCTCCCCCTTGCAGGAAGACGGACCCTCGGTTGTCGACCAATTGTACAGCAAGGCCTATGTGCGCCACCTGTTCATTGCCCAGGAAATCCTGGCCATGCAGATTGCCAGCATCCATAACCTGGCCTTCTACCTGTGGCTCGTGGGCGAGGCCCGCAAGCATATCATCGAGGGCGATTTCCCAGCTTGGAAACGACAGATGCTCCACGATGTTCAGCAACGCCTGTAATAAGAAGTGATGGAAGAAGAAATCCGCGACATAGAGCAGCAGCCCATCCAGGAAGTCAAGGACCCCCAGCCCGTCCAGGATGTCCAGCCGGTCCAGCATGACCAGCCCGTCCGGGACACCCGCAAGCGATACCCCTGGTATTTCGTGAAGCGCTTCGACCGCTATATCATCAAGAACTTCCTGGGTACCTTCTTCTTTGCCATCCTGTTGTTGTTTGCCATTGTGGTGATGTTTGACATCAACGAGAAACTCGATGCCGTCCTCACCGCACCATGGAAGGCGACCGTCTTCCAGTACTTCATGAACTTTCTGCCCTTTGTGCTCAGCCAGTTCAGTCCGCTGTTCACCTTTATCTCGGTGATTTTCTTCACCTCGCGTCTTGCCGACCGCAGCGAGATCATCGCCATGCTCTCCAATGGCATCAGTTTCCATCGCTTGGCGGTCCCCTATATCTTCTCGGCTGCCATCATCGCAGCGGGCAGTTATCTGCTGGCCGCCTACATCATCCCGCCTGCCAATATCGAGCGCATCGCTTACACCAACAAATGGGTAAAGAACAAGGCGGTCATCTACGGCGACAATATCCAGTTGCAGGTCAAGCCTGGCGTGATGGCCTACATGGCGCGCTACGACAATACGACCCGCAGCGGTTTCCGCTTCTCGCTCGAGGAGTTTGAGGGCAACACGCTCAAGTCCCGCCTCACAGCCGAGTCGGTCAAGTACGACTCCGTCGGCCTGTGGACAGTGCGCAACTACACCATCCGCAACTTCAAGGGACTGAAAGAGACCATGACCAAGGGCACGGTGATGGACACGCTGCTCAACATCGACCCGCGCGATTTCCTCATCTCCAAGAATGACGAGCAGACCATGACATCGCCCGAACTCAAGGAGTACATTGCCAAGCAGAAGGCTCGCGGTGTCGCCAACATCAAGAACTTTGAGATTGAGTATGAGCGACGCATCGCCATGACGGCTGCCGCATTCATCCTCACCATCATCGGGTTGTCGCTGTCCTCTCGCAAGGTGCGTGGCGGTATCGGCCTCAACATCGGACTCGGTCTGCTGCTCAGTTTCTCCTACATTCTGTTCATGACCGTGACTTCTACATTTGCCGTTTCAGGTTATACTTCACCCCGCATAGCGATGTGGATTCCCAACTTTGTCTATATCATCATTGCCGCCGTCCTCTATTACAAGGCATCCAGATAATGCTCTTTTTGACGGAATAAGTGGTTTTTCGAGAATTTTGTTGTTTTGTTTCCGATTTTTCTTTCTAATTGAAGGCAAATCATTATATTTGCGGGCAAAATGCAAATAACGGGTCTTGCCTGTGCCCGTTATCTGGCATGATGAAATGTAATTATATTCTGATATATGTTCTTAAACCATTTTTAAATAATCATTAAACCGTATCGCTTATGAAAAAGTTATTGACTTTTGTTTGTATGGCTATCTTTGCCATGAGTACAATGATGGCCAATTGGCAACCCAGCGACATCAATGCTACCAAACTCGACAAAGAAGGCGCTAGTGGCCAAGTGCAGATGAAGACGCTGCGCACCGATGACGGCAACATCATTCTGACCTGGTTGCGCGGTGAACGCGTCAACAGTGTTTTCTCCTATCAGTTGCACCTGCAGTTGTTTGATGCCAACGGCAATCCACAGTTTGGCGACGAGGGCATTATCGTCTGCGATAAGCGGACGCGCACCTGGACAACCGACTATGGTCTGGCATTGGCTCCTAATGGTGACATCCTCTTGGCCTATACCGACATCAGGAATGACCCCAACGAGGAGAACGCCGAGACATACCTGTATCGCTACACCCAGCAAGGTGAGCCTGTGTGGGATGCTGACGGTATCCTGTTCCCCTCCGACAAGATTCATGAGAATGCCTTGTCGGTCGAGGATGTCGCTCCGGCTATCTGCGTCAGCGGTGGCAACATTTTTGCTGCTGCCAATCACACCGAGTATTACATGGAAGAGGCCAACGAGGACAACTGGTCGCCTTCACCCTGGTTCCCCAACCAGCAGATGCCCGACTCGGTACTCGTGAATAACAGCGAGTGGTTGATTGTTGCTCTGGACAATGACGGCATGATGATTAACGAGGCTCCCTTGTCACTGCAGTCTAAGATAGTTTCCATGGATCCTGCTCCCAACGGGAACATCTACTTGCTCTACGATAACAGTGATCTCGGACTCGATGCGCAATTGCTGACTAATGAACTGAACAATCAGTGGGACAGCCCTGTGACTGTCGAGGATAGGCCTCTGTCGAGCGGAATGTTTATGCCCAAGCCGCTCACCACTCTTGCCGAGGACGGCGTATTGTTCATCTCTTATAGGGTGCTGTCTGATTTCTATGGCTTCCAGGTGGTCAACTCCCTGAGCCCCAATGGAGCAACCGCTCCTGAAGGCGTGAGCCTTACCGGCCACATCGATGGCGACGCCGGCACGGCACAGATGGGCGTTAAGAACAATAGGGCATGTGTCGCTTGGGAATATGCTTACTCTGCCAGCGAAATCTATATGAATGTGAATGTTGTTGACGAGAACAACAACTATTGCTGGACCGATGAGTGCATGTACGGTTTGTCCCTCGATATGACCGAGGATTGGGGCTTCACCCCTGTCAAGGTGATTCCTGCAAGTGATGGTTGGGTGGTTCTCTATGGCATCAGCACCAGCTGGAACGGTGCCGACTTCATGGTAGAAAAACTCGATGACTATGGCGCTACCGTTTGGGCTAAGCAGATTTGTGAGGAAGATTTCAAGTCTAGTGGCTTCTCAATTACCTATGATGACAGGTATGCCTACATCTTCTACACCCAGGAAGAACAGTACGATGACGATTGGAATGTTATTCCCGGCTCTGGCGGCATGTTTGTCATGTGTGTTGATATCAAGGGTCAGCAGACTGCTATCAACGAGGTTGAGACCAGCGAGGGTGAGGTGTCGACCGAGATTTACACCATCGATGGCCGTCGTGTCAACCAGTTGGAGCAGGGCGTTAACATCGTTCGCACTACCGATACCAATGGCAATGTGAAGACCACCAAGGTGCTCCATTGATGACCCGGCCTGCTGCTTCAGGCGGCAATAAATGATACAGTATGCCTTGTCATTCCCCAGGGGGAGACAAGGCATACTTTTTGCAATTACTAGATGCAAAACCAAAAAAAATGAGGGAATAAACTTTTTTTAACGGTTTTTGTAAGAGTATTTTGAATTATTGCGTATCTTTGCATTTTAAATATGAACCCAAAAGTATTAGGTATATGAAGAAGTTTTTTCTTACTTTGATTGTTTGTCTGATGGCTGGTTTCGGCATCGCCCAGGCTCAAATTCCCGCTGTCACGCTCAAGAGTATTGACGGAACCACGGTTCAGAGCGAGACGCTCAGTAACGACGGCAAGCCGTTCATCATCGATTTCTTTGCTACTTGGTGCAAACCCTGCAACAGGGAACTCTCGGCGATTGCCGAGGTCTATGACGAGTGGAAGGAAGAGACTGGCGTGAAAATTTATGCCGTAAGCATTGACCAGGCTCAAAACATCCACAAGGTAAAACCGCTGGTGGATCAGAACGAATGGGAATATGAAGTGCTGCTCGACCCCAACAGCGACCTGCTGAAGGCTATGGGCGGCCATATGATTCCCTTTGTCGTCGTTGTCGACGGTGAGGGCAAGGTCGTGTCAAAACATAGCAGTTACACCGACGGGGCCGAGGAGGAACTCATCGAGGAGGTGCGCAAGCTTCTATCCCAAAACCCTGAGTAAGTATGGCTAAACCGTTTGTATGTCTGTTGCTGTTGCCTGTGCTGTTGATGACGGCATTTAGTGCTTCGGCCCAGGTGACGGTATCTGGCAGTGTGCAAAGCGACATCCTGTTCCCGCAGGACGATGAGAAGATCGGTACCGAGCACACCGATGATAAAGTGCTGACTAATACCTATGTGGACCTGAAATTAGGCAGCAAGTATGTCGAGGCAGGCACCCGGTTTGAGTTTCTACAGCATCCACTGCCCGGCTATGAGCCTGATTTTAAAGGGTGGGGCTTGCCCCACATCTATGTGAAGGGACACTACAAGAATGTGGAACTCACGGCGGGTGACTTCTATGAACAGTTCGGGTCCGGCTTCGTGTTGCGCACCTACGAGGAACGCTCGCTGGGCATCGACAATGCCCTGCGTGGCGGCCGCATTGTCTATTCGCCCGTTCCCGGCACGACCATCAAGGCCTTGAGCGGCAAGCAGCGTCGCTATTGGCATCACAACGATGCGCTGGTGAGCGGTGTTGATGTTGAAGTGGGTCTGGAGCAGTACATCAAGTCGCTCGAGTCTCATGGCACACACATCATGCTGGGTGGCTCTTGGGTCAATAAGCACGAGAGTGCCAGTGATGATGCCATCTTTGTCGATGTCACCCACAAGTTGAACTTACCCGAGTTTGTCAATGCATGGGATGCCCGCTTGAACTTGACGCACAAGGGCTTCAGCATCCTTGCTGAATATGCCCAAAAGACACAGGACCCTTCCTTTGATAACGGTTACCATTATGGCAAGGGCAATGTGGCTATGCTCAGTGCTTCCTACTCCCAGAAAGGTATGAGCATCCTCTTGCAGGCCAAGCGCAGCCAGGGCATGTCGTTCCGCAGCTGCCGCAGCATGAACGGTACCTCAAGTTTCATCAACCACCTGCCGGCATTCACACACGACCAGACCTATGCCTTGGCAGCACAGTACCCCTATGCCACCAATCCTGATGGCGAGTGGGCTTTCCAGGGCGAATTTGGATACTCGTTCAAGAAAGGGACCGCTTTGGGCGGCAAGTATGGCACTAAACTGAAACTGAATGTGTCTCATGTGCGCGGTTTGAAGTATGACGGCATCAAGAGTCCCGTTACCGAGGGGCGCATCATGGGTAGCGACGGCTACAAGTCCAGTTTCTTCAAGATGGGCGATGAGACTTATTACCAGGATATCGACATACAGATAGATAAACGGTTCACTCGTGATTTCTCGTTGATATTCATGTATATGAACGAGCGATACAATATGACTGTCGTCGAGGGCCACGGCGGCATGATCAAGAGCAATATCCTGATTGCTGACGGCAAGTACAAGTTCTCACCAAAATTGACATTGCGTTGTGAACTGCAGTATCAGTTCTGTGAAGGCGACGACGGCGACTGGGCGTTTGGCTTGGCTGAACTCTCATGGGCTCCCCACTGGATGTTTACCGTGAGCGATATGTGGAACTGCGGTGAGACCAATGTCCACTACTACCAGGCCCTGGTGACTTACAGTCTCAAGGCTCATCGCATCCAGGCCGGTTATGGCCGCACCAAAGCCGGATTCAACTGCTCGGGTGGCGTGTGCCGCTGGGTGCCTGCAACCCGTGGCTTCACATTATCTTATAATTACAGCTTCTAGACGATGAGAAAGATATATCTGTTTTTACCGGTATTGTGCCTCTTGGCTCTGGCGTCTTGCGATGATGTGCCAGTCAACGAGCGTTTGACCTATGTTGAACCGCCTGAGGTGGGACGCGCCGTCCTGATAGAGGACTTTACGGGCCAGTACTGTGTGAATTGTCCGCGTGCTACTGAGGAAATCGAGCGATTGGTTGAGCAGTATGGCGATTCGGTCATCATTGCCGTAGCGATACATTCGGGTCCCTTCTCCAAGAAGAATGGCACTCCTTCACCGCTTTATACTGAACTTGGTGACATGTACTTTAACAAATGGGGGCTCTCGGCTCAACCTGTTGGATTGGTGGACAGGATGTTTGGTGGAATGGCACTCAGTTTCACCGATTGGGGTGGAGGTGTGAATTATGAACTCACTCAATCAGCTACGCCCAAGGCTCCTGTGGCATTCCTTACCGCTACTACTCTGGACTTTGATAACCGCCAGGCTTCCATCGAGGTGCAGACTATCGGACTCGATTCGACAAAGGTCAGCGGCAATTTGCAAGTGTGGTTAGTCGAGGACAGCATCGACAACTTCCAGCTGATGCCCGATGGTTCGACACAGGAACATTATAACCACATGCATGTGCTGCGTGCCAGCGTCAACGACCCGTGGGGTGAAAGCTTAAATGTTTATCGCGGTGAAGTTGTTACCAAATCCTATAACATCACCTTAGATCCCGCATGGGTGCCCGAACACTGTTCGGTTGTCACCTTCCTGTATGATGAGAGTGGTGTCCGTCAAGTGTCTAAAACCAGATTGACTGATTAATATTAACTACTGAATAATATGAAAAAAACGATTACTTTATTTTTGCTTGCATTCGCTTTAGCAGCCGGACCTTTGCAGGCCCAGGACATTAACGAGACTTTCCAGTTTGTTGATGCCGATGGTAATGTCATCGAGAACGAATCGGTCATCACCCGCGACCTGGTAGAAACCGACGACGACGGGAATGAGATGATTAAATCTGGCATATTTGTCAAGAACATGACTGGATCGTCCGACTTCCTCAAGGTGTATTATGAGATTGAACTTATCGCGAACGGTGCCTACCAGATCTGTTTCCCCGCGACTTGTAACACCCAGGACGAGCCTGGCGGTTACGAGACCGCAATCGGGCAACTCATGGGACAGGTGCAGGATATCCAGAGCGAGTGGTTTCCTGAGGACGACGGCGAGTGCATCGTCACGCTGACCATCGAGGTCTTTGCCAAGCAGGGCGGATTCCCGCCCACTTATGAGAGCATGGGCATTGGGCCGACCATCACTCTGGACTTCGTCAAGGGAAAGACGCCAGAACTCTTGCCTGGTGATGTCAATGGCGACGGTGAAATCAATATCGCCGATATTAATGCTGTTATCGATATGATTCTGTCACAGAACATCACGCCTTCAGGTGATGTGAACGGTGACGGCGAGGTGAACATTGCTGACATCAATGAAGCTATCGCCATGATTCTGAGGCAATAACTAACTAGTAAAATAAAAAACTGACACATGAAAAAATTACTACTTCTTTTGTCTGCTGCCTTGTTGCTGCCGATGGCCGTCGGAGCACAACCGGTACAGAAAATAATGGGGCATTACGAGAACGACAGCATCAGCCCCGAGGGTACTACTGTGACCCAGTCTGGCACTCGTTCGATTGCCATCATGCTGCACCCCGAGGAACTGGAGATTTATCAGGGTGGTAAGATTACAGCCATTCGCGTCGGTCTGTCCGAGCCGACGCTGATTTCCAAGGTGCTGATTACACCAGTGACGGGTGATGACCAGTATGGTGAACGCGTCGAGTGGGATTGCGAGATGAATGCTGATGGCTGGAATGTATTTGAGTTGCCCACGCCTTATGAAATCAATCTCGGAGAAAATGATAAATTGTTGGTAGGTTTCTTTTTTCAGCAGGCGGCAGGTATCAGCCCCCTCTCGTTTGTGAATATCGGCGAGGCCTACGACACCTATTCCTATACTAAAGTTGGAAGTCGCTTCAAGTGGAAACCGATTAACACGACTGAGTACGGCAACTTGAGTCTACAGTGTATCGTCGAGAAGGACAGTTATCCCGATTACAGGATTTTGGCAAGCAATTTGCGCACCTTATCCATGATTCAAGAGGGTGACTCATTGCCTTTTGCCCTGGATGTTCATAACCGTGGCATCAAGCAGATTGGTGCTGGCGGACTTTTGATGGATGTCGATGTTGATGGTGAATTGGTAGCCAATATTACCAATGAAAATCCCTTTGAGAATGGATATTGCACCATCATAGATGCAATCCCGACCGACGGTCTGGAGTCGCGTGAGCATACCCTTACAGTGACCCTGCAAGCGGTTGACGGCATTGCGCTCGATGAGCCCATTGTGTTGGAAACCAAGTTCTTATCTTATAAAAACAGCTATCCTCGACAGAAACACCTCGTTGAGCAGCTCACTTCAACCTATTGCACCTATTGTCCGCTGGGTAACTCGATGCTCAGCATCCTCACCTCGCAGCGCGACGACATCATCTGGGTGGGTATCCACGGCAATTTGGGCTCGGGTGTTGATCCCTTCCGCTCCAACCAGGCCGACTCCATCATGGTCTACATGACGGGCGGTTCAATCTCTTATCCTTCGGGCGCATTCGACCGTTCGACGGGATGGAACGATGATGTGAATATCGTCAACGGCCTCGGTTACTATGAGGAGTATCACCAGTTGGTAGCAGATTATCTGGGTGAGTTCTTTGATTACATCACCGAAGCCAATCCCTGCTTTGCCGAGATTAAAGCCAATTGCTCGTTCAACGAGTCAACCCGCATGGCCACTGTGTCGGTACATGGCAGGATTTCGCCCGACTTTGACCTGATGGTGGGTGACGACGCTAAACTCACGGTCTATCTCACTGAGGATAGCTTGACGGCAAGGCAGTTGGACAATGGCACATGGATTAGTAATTATGTGCACAATGGCGTGTTCCGCATGGCCCTCGGTTCCGTCATGGGCGAAGACCTGAATCGCTTTGGCGGCCAATACAAGAATGTATACAGGTTCCAGGTGCCCAGTGGATGGAATTGGCACAACTTGAATGTCGTGGCCTTTATCAGCCGCCCCTTGAGCAATTATGTCAACGGTTTCACCGATATGGCGGTTAATAATGCCGAAAAGTTCAAGTTCCAGATCAGCGATGCTGTCGAGGAAATTGAAACCGATCCCAATGCTGTTCCTGTCAGCTACTACGATATTACTGGTCACCAGTATGATACTTTACAGCAAGGCATCAATATCGTGAAGATGAGTGACGGCACTACCCGAAAAGTGTTCGTAAAGTGAGAAATCTTGTAATGACGACTATTCAGAACTGAATCGTCGCTGTCAACCCATAGGCCCGGTCACCAAAGGTGGTCGGGCTTATTGTTACCTCAACATCTTTGACAAATGGGCGTGTGAAGATATAGGCACTGCCGGCACCGATGGCGGCTCCGCCCAGCACATCCCACCAGTCATGGCGGTCGGTGTGAACGCGTCCCCAAGCCACAAAACTTGATACCACATAGGCGGGGACTCCCCATTTCCAGCCGTAGCGTTTCATCAGGAAGGTTGAGCCGTTGAAGGCGACTGCCGTGTGGGTGCTGGGAAAGGCGTGGTGCCCGGTGCCGTCGGGGCGGTCTTTTTTGATGCACAGCTCCAGTCCGTAGTTCACGGCGAGGCAGGTCGCTGTGCTCAGGCCCAGTTGCTTGAGGCCTTCGGTGTCATGCTTGGCAAGGGCGACACCCACCGCGGTAGCGTCTGGAACAAGGCACAACACATCGGTCGTGTGGCGCAGCGCGTCGTCATCGGCATGGCTGACATTGCCCGTGGCTAGCAGCAGCACTGCAAGGATTATTCTCAAGGATTTCATCGGGTTCAGTTTGTCTAAATGCTAAAAGCGGATTCAAGGGTACAGTTTGCGCAGCAGGTCGCTGCGGTGGATGCGTTTCAGCGCTGCGGTGATGGCGGCGCGGTTCTTGCGGTCATACCAGAAGAAGAACAGCCGCTGGGCTTGCTTCTCCATCGGGGTCTTGGCACAATACACGGGTTTCAGGGTGTAGGGATTGAAGCCGGTATAGTAGGTCTCGGTCGAGATGGTCATCGGCGTGGGCGTGAAGTCCTGCACCTGTTCCAGGCGGAAGTCCAGCTCTTTGGTGATGGCGGCGAGTTCTGCCATGTCGGCCTCGTGGCAGCCGGGATGTGAGGAGATGAAGTAGGGGATAAGTTGCTGGCGCAGGTTGTATTTCTTGTTCACGCGGTCAAACAGCGCCTTGAAGCGCCTGAACAGTTCAAACGAGGGCTTGCGCATGAGCATCAGCACATCATCGCTGGTGTGTTCGGGTGCCACTTTCAAGCGGCCCGACACATGGAAGCGGATGAGTTCCTCGTTGTACTGGGCGTTGACTCGGTCCACGCGCGGGTCGCCGGTGCGGTGCATCGACAGATCGTAGCGCACACCGCTGCCGATGAAGGATTTCTTCACCTCGGGCAGCGCATCCACGGCATGGTAGATGTCGAGCAGTTGGCTATGGTCGGTATTCAGGTTGCTGCACGGCTGGGGATGCAGGCACGAGGGGCGCTTGCAACGCTGGCAGCGTTCCAGGTCCTTGCCGTGCATGCCGTACATGTTGGCACTGGGACCGCCCAGGTCGCTGATGTAGCCCTTGAAGTCTTCCATTTGTACCACCTGCTTGACCTCCCGCAGGATGGACTCCTTGCTGCGCGAGGCGATGAACTTGCCCTGATGGGCGCTGATGGTGCAAAACGCACAGCCGCCAAAGCAGCCGCGGTGCATGCACACCGAGTGCCTGATTATCTCATAGGCGGGAATGCGCTTGCCCTGGTAGCGGGGGTGGGGCAGGCGGGTATAGGGCAGGTCAAACGAGGCGTCAATCTGCTCTGTCGTCAATGGCGGGTTGGTGCGGTTGACTTTCACGGCGATGTCGCCGGTGGCTTGCCACACATTGTGGCCGTGCCACAGGTTGCTCTCGATTTCTATATCCTTGAAATTCTCGGCTTGGGCCTTTGGGGACTGCTGGCATTCCTTGTAACTGTGCAGAACGATGTCGGTCTCGCTGTCACCTGCGGGCATCTCGCTCAGGGGGCGGCGCACCACGGTCTGCGGAATATCGGTCAATTCCTCAATGCGCTTTCCTGCAGCCAGGGCATCGGCAATGGCGATGTTGGGCAGTTCACCCATGCCATAAATCAGGATGTCGGCGGGGCTGTCCATGATAATAGACGGTCTTAACTTGTCCTGCCAGTAGTCATAGTGGGCCAGCCTCCTCAACGACACCTCGATGCCGCCGGCCACGACAGGAACATCGGGGAACAGACGCTTCAATATTTCGCTGTAGACGATAGTGGGGTAGTCGGGGCGGGCTCCGGCACGGCCGTCAGGGGTGTAGGCATCGTCGCTGCGCTTGCGGCGGGCAGCGGTGTAATGGTTCACCATCGAATCCATCGCACCTGCCGACACGCCAAAGAACAATCGCGGACGGCCCAATTTCTTGAAGTCGCGCAGGTCATCGCGCCAGTTAGGCTGAGGCACAATAGCCACTTTGTAGCCGTGAGCCTCCAGCACACGCCCGATGACGGCGCTGCCCATCGACGGGTGGTCGATATAGGCATCACCGCTGAACAGGATGACATCGGCCTGATCCCAGCCCAGATGTTCCATCTCCTTGCGCGTCGTCGGCAGCCATTGCCCCTTGATGCGGTGGTCTTTATGTCCCTTCTCCTCCTTCAAAACAGTTATATCTTTTAACTCTTATCTGATAACTCTTCTCTTTCTTTCAGCATTTCCTCCAGTTTTAGGATCTCGTCGCGGTACTGTGCGGCCTCGAGGAAGTCCATTCGCTTGGCGGCCTCAATCATCTGGGTTTTCAGGCGGTCGATGGCAGCCTGCATATCCTTGCCGCTCATGTAGGCGACTACGGGATCGGCTGCCACACCGGCGCTGCCGTCAAATTCCTCGGTATAGCGCATGTGCGATGTTGGCGGTTCCGGAACAAGGCCCTGGCTGTGGCGGCTCGGTGTTGTCGGGTGGTGCATGTCGGTGTCCTGACCGATAATCGCCGTGCGGGCCTTGATGATTGCCGTGGGGGTGATATTGTGCTCCTCGTTGTATTTCAACTGCAGGGTGCGGCGCCGCTCGGTTTCGTCGATGGTCTGGCGCATCGAGTCGGTGATGTTGTCGGCATACATGATAACGGTGCCGTTCAGGTTGCGCGCGGCACGGCCTGCCGTCTGGGTCAGCGAGCGGCGACTGCGCAGGAAGCCCTCCTTGTCGGCATCGAGGATGGCAACGAGCGACACTTCGGGCAAGTCAAGGCCCTCGCGCAGCAGGTTCACGCCCACCAGCACATCGATGGCTCCGGCGCGCAGGTTGTCGATAATCTCGATGCGCTCCATGGTCTCGACATCGCTGTGCATATAGGCCGTGCGGATGTCAAGTCGCTTCAGGTAGTCGCTCAACTCCTCGGCCATGCGTTTGGTCAGCGTGGTCACCAGGGTGCGTTCGCCGCGCTCGATGCGCAGTTGGATTTCCTCCACCAGGTCATCGACCTGCCCTTGTGACGGGCGCACGATAATCTGCGGGTCAAGCAAGCCTGTCGGGCGAATCAACTGCTCGGTGATGATGCCTTCGCTCTTGTTCAATTCGTAATCGGCTGGCGTTGCGCTCACATAGATGGTCTGGTGGGTCATGGCCTCAAACTCCTCAAACCTCAACGGTCTGTTGTCCAATGCGGCCTCCAGACGGAAACCATAATGCACCAGATTGGTCTTGCGTGACTGGTCGCCGCCGTACATGGCACGGATTTGAGGCACGGTCACATGGCTCTCGTCGATGATGGTAAGGAAATCGTCAGGGAAATAGTCCAGCAGGCAAAAGGGTCGCATGCCGGGACGGCGCCCGTCAAAATATCTTGAATAGTTCTCGATACCGGAGCAGTAACCCACTTCGCGCATCATCTCCATATCATAGGTCACGCGCTCGTTCAGTCGCTTGGCCTCGGCAAAGCGGTTCTCACGGGCAAAGGCGGCCACCTGGTTCTCACGGTCCAGGTCAATCTGGCCCATAGCGGCACGCATGCGCTCCTTGGTCGTGACAAAGATGTTGGCAGGGAAGATTTTGAAGCCCTCCACATCCTCGGTGGGCATCTGTGTCTCGCTGTCCAGAATCTGGATGCGTTCTATCTCGTTGCCCCAAAAGATGATGCGCAGCATGATATCCTCATCGCTCAGGAATATGTCGACCGTGTCGCCCTTGACGCGGAAGGTGCCCATTCGCAATTCGGTGTCGCTGCGTGAGTATAAGGCATCTACTAGGCGGTGCAGCAGTTCGTCGCGTCCGATGACTTGTCCCACCTTCAACTCGATGGCGTTGGCGGTGATGTCCTCGGGGTTGCCCATGCCGTAAAGGCACGACACGCTCGATACCACCACAATGTCGCGGCGGCCCGACAGCAGTGCCGTCACCGTCGAGAGCCTCAGGCGCTCAATCTCGTCGTTGATGGCGAGGTCTTTTTCGATATACTTATCGGTCGAGGGGATATAGGCCTCGGGTTGGTAGTAGTCATAGTAGGACACGAAGTAGTGCACTGCATTCTCGGGGAAGAAACTCTTGAACTCGGCATACAACTGCGCCGCCAGCGTCTTGTTATGCGACAAGACCAGGGTGGGACGACCGGTGCGCGCGATGACATTAGCCATCGTGAATGTCTTGCCCGAGCCCGTCACACCCAGCAGCGTCTGGTAGGGAACGCCGTCGTTCACGCCGCTAGCCAGTTCGGCTATTGCCTGCGGCTGGTCACCCGTGGGTTCATAATCACTATGCAATCTGTACTCCATCGCCCTCTTCACTTGTTTAAACTACAAAGATACAAAAAACTTTTCACATCTTGCTCACCATCTCCGGTAATTATAACAAAACCCCACTGCTGAACTGCAGTGGGGTGAAAATCCGCGCGTGGCGCGTCATGTTGGTGTATTGCAAGCCTGGCTTGCATGAAGGGGTTAGAACTGCCTGGCAGCGGTCAGCATCACCTCGCTCAGGGTGGGGTGGCCGTGGATGCTGCGCGACAGCAGGTCGACTGTGGCACCGGCGTTCATGGCGGTAACCACTTCCTGGATGAGGTCGGCAGCGTGTGCTCCGCAGATGTGGCAGCCCACAATCTGGCGCGTCGCGTTGTCGACAATCATCTTGATGAGGCCGTCGGTCTCGTTCATGGCAACAGCCTTGCCGTTGCTGCGGAAGAACGACTTCTTCACGGTTACATCAAGGCCTTTCTCGGCGCACTGTTCCTCAGTAAGGCCCACCATGGCCAACTCGGGTACGGTGAACACGGCGCTGGGAACGATGTCGAGTTTGATCTCGTCAGCCTTGCCCAGGATGGCGTTCAGGGCACGCTGACCTTGTGCGCTGGCGGCATGGGCGAGCATCATGCGGCCGTTCACATCACCGATGGCGTAAACGCCCTTGACATTGGTCATCATGTTGTCGTCCACCTCGATGCCACGGCGACCCACGGTGACGCCTACAGTGTCAAGACCCTGAGGCAGCACGGGCTGGCGTCCAACGGACATCAGCACCTTCTCGCAGGTCACGCTCTGGGGCTTGCCCTTGAGTTCATAGGTCACGGTCATGCCGTCCTCGCCCTTGGTGATGCCATTGACGGCGGCGCTGGTGATGATCTTGATGCCACGCTTGCTCAGCACGGTCTTCAGGCGCTTGGCCACATCCTTGTCAAACGGCGGCAGGATTTCCTTGCAGTACTCGATGACGGTCACCTCGACGCCGAATGTGCTGAACACAGCGGCAAACTCCATGCCGATGACACCTCCACCCACGATGCACAGGCTCTTGGGCAGCGTTTCCATCGCTAGGATGTCATCGCTGGTCATCGCCAGGTCGGCACCCTCGATGGGCAGGCCGCGGGGGGCGGAACCGGTGGCGATGATGATGTTTTTGGCTTGGTATTCCTCGCCGTTCACGACAACGGTGTTGGCGTCCTTGAGGCTTGCTTCACCCTTGATGGCGGTGATGCCTGGAGCACCCATGAGCATCTCCACTCCTTCGCGCAACTGCTTGACGACAGCCTCTTTGCGCTCAAATACGGGGGCATAGTCAAATGCCATCTCACCCGTCTTCACGCCCCAGATTTCGGCCTCGCGCATCAGGTTGACAACCTCGGCATTGCGGCACAGGGCCTTGGTGGGGATGCAGCCGCGGTTCAGGCAGGTGCCTCCCATCTGGTCACGCTCGACGATGCCGACCGTGAGCCCGTGGGCAGCGGCTTCAGCAGCGGTTTCATAACCGCCGGGACCGGCACCTATAATAATAATGTCAAACATAGTCTGTTCAAATATGTAGTGTGTAATACTAAAGACAAGAAAGACAAATAAGACAAATTTTTAAAAAGGAAATTGTCTTTCTTGTCCTTCTTGTCTTCTAAATGAGTTTACTGGTTGTCGGCAACGAGTTCGCGCCAGGTAACGATGGGATGCAGCGCTGCCTGGGTGTCATCGAGACGACGAACGGGCGTGTTGTGCGGAGCGGTCTTCACCATCTCGGGATCATCCTTTGCTTCCTGGGCGATAACGCGCATGATGCGGATGAACTCGTCGAGGGTCTGCTTGCTCTCGTTCTCGGTGGGCTCTACCATCAGGGCCTCGTGGAACAGCAAGGGGAAGTAGATCGTGGGGGCATGGAAGCCGTAGTCCAGCAGGCGCTTGGCCACATCGAGCGTGGTCACACCGGTGGACTTGTCCTTCAAGCCGTCATACACGAACTCGTGCTTGCACACGCCGCCGATAGGCAACTCATATACATCCTTCAACGACTCCTTGATATAGTTGGCGTTGAGCGTAGCCAGCGGGCCGACCCACTTCAACTGGTCGCGGCCCAGCGTCAGGATATAGGCCAGAGCGCGCATCATCACGCCGAAGTTGCCCAGGTGACCGCTGATGCTGCCGATGGACTTGTCGCTGCACTCAAGTTTGAAGTAGTCGTAATCCTCCTCTTCAATCTTGATGACACGGGGATTGGGGAGCAGGTGCTCCAGACCCTCGCGCACGCCGACGGGACCACTGCCGGGACCACCACCGCCGTGAGGCGTCGAGAAGGTCTTGTGCAGGTTGATGTGCATGATGTCGAAGCCGATGTCACCGGGACGCACCTTGCCCAGCATGGGGTTGAGGTTGGCGCCGTCGTAGTACATCAAGCCGCCGCAGTCATGAACGGCCTTGGCAATCTCGCCGATGTTGTGCTCAAAGATACCCAGCGTGTTGGGGTTGGTCATCATCATGCCGGCGATGGTGTCGTCGAGCAGCGGACGCAGGTCGTCCACATCGACGGTGCCGTCGGGACGACTCTTCACAACCACCACATCAAGGCCGCAGACGGCCGAACTGGCGGGGTTGGTGCCGTGGGCGCTGTCGGGGATGATGACCTTGGTGCGCTTCACATCGCCACGCTCCAGGTGGTAGCCGCGCATGATCATCAGGCCGGTCAACTCGCCATGGGCTCCGGCATAGGGGTTCAAGGTGAACTCCTTCAGGCCCGAAATCTCGGCAAGGCTGGTCTGCAGGAAGTAGTAAACAGCGAGAGCGCCCTGGGTGGTCTCGGGGTTCTGCAGCGGGTGCAAGCCCGTGAACTCGCGGTGGGCGGCAATCTCCTCGTTGATTTTGGGATTGTACTTCATCGTGCAGGAACCAAGGGGATAGAAGCCCGTGTCCACACCGAAGTTGTTGTTGCTCATGTTGGTGTAGTGGCGCACAACGCTCAACTCGTCAACCTCGGGCAGCAGGGGTGCGTTCTCACGCATCAGGCCCTTGGGCAGGTCGTTCATGTTGTACTCTGCACACCTGTTCTCGGGCAGGGAATAACCCTGACGGCCATTCTGTGACAACTCAAATATGAGTTTACCGTAAAAAGTGTTATTCATAACTTACTTGCCCTCCTTTTCTTCGTTAAAGGTTACACATGCGTCAACAAGGTCGTCACAATCCTCACGGCTGTAGGTCTCGGTCACGGCGATCAACAGCGTGTCGTCGGCAATCTTGAGACCGCACTGCATGTACTCGTCATTGCAGTACTGTTGCAACTCGTCGATATTGAGTTTGGTCTTCACGGCAAACTCGTTGAGGAAGGGTTTGTCGGGATAAGCCATCTCAAACAGGCCTGTATTCACCAGACTCTCGGCCAGGTAGTGGGCGTTGCTGTAGCTGATGGAGTTAACCTCCTTCAGACCCTTGGCACCCATCAGGCCCATGTAGATGGTCACATACAGCGCCATCAGGCTCTGGTTGGAGCAGATGTTGCTGGTGGCCTTCTCGCGGCGGATGTGCTGCTCGCGGGCCTGCAGGGTGAGCACGAATGCACGCTTGCCGTCAGCATCCTTGGTGGCACCAACGATGCGGCCCGGCATCTTGCGGATCAGTTTCTTGGTAGTGCACAGGAAGCCTACATAGGGACCGCCATAGTTCAGGGGGATACCCAGGCTCTGGCCGTCGCCCACTGCGATGTCGGCACCCCACTCACCGGGCGACTTGACAACGCTCAGTGCGGTAGCCACGCAGTTCATAATGAGCAGTGCCTTGTGCTCGTGGCACAGGTCGGCAATGCCGGTAAAGTCCTCGAGGATACCGTAGAAGTTGGGGGTGGCAACGATAACGCCTGCCACATCGTCCTTCTCGAGTTCCACCTTCAGCGCGTCACGGTCCATCACGCCATCCTTGGCGGGAACCATGTCGATTTGGATGCCCTGGTACTTGGCGTAGGTCTTCACCACGCGCAGCACATAGGGGCTGATGGTCTCGCTCACCAGCACGCGTTTGCGCTTCTTGGCGTTGGCAACAGCCATCATCATGGCCTCGGCAGTGGCGGTCGTGCCGTCATACATCGAAGCGTTGCTCACTTCCATGCCGGTCAACTCAGCCATCATGCTCTGGTACTCAAAGATGTATTGCAGGGTGCCCTGCGAAATCTCGGCCTGATAGGGGGTGTAGGCGGTGAGGAACTCGCTGCGTTTCAGGATGTCCTGAACAACGGCGGGGCTGTAGTGGTCGTAGTAACCAGCGCCCAGGAAGGTGCGCATGGTAATGTTGCCCATGCCCAGACCGTCGAAAAAACGGCGTACCTCAATCTCGCTCATTGCCGTTGGCAACTCATACTCTTTCTTGAGTTGGAGTTCCTGGGGCACATCCTGATAGAGGTCATCCAACGATTTGACGCCGGCAGTCTTCAGCATGGCCTGCATCTCATCGTCGGTGTGCGGGAAAAATTTATAACTCATTATTGATTAGTTTACAGTTGTCGGTTATCTTTTAACTTCTAACTTCTAACTCCTAACTTCTAACTCCAATCACTCGCCGATCATGGCCTTGTAGGCAGCGGCATCCATTAGGCCTTCGAGTTCGCTCTTGTCGCTCATCTCGACCTTGATGATCCAGTTCTCAAAGGCGTCCTTGTTGATCAGGCCGGGCTCGTCCTCGAGGGCCTCGTTTACCTCAACAACGGTGCCGCTTACGGGCGACATCAGGTCGCTGGCAGCCTTAACGCTCTCAACAGCGCCAAAGTCCTCACCTGCGGTTACCTCATCGTCTACCTCGGGCATGTCAACATAGACTACATTGCCCAGCTCGTGCTGTGCATAGTCGGTGATGCCGATGAAACCGAAGTCGCCTTCTACCTTTACATACTCATGTGACTCGCTGTAATAGAGTCCGTCGATAATCTTACTCATTGTGTTATAAATTATTAATTAGTTAAATATGTTGTTGTTTTAAATCTCTTCTTGAAAATCACGCCACTATAATCTAAATCACTTCTTATAGTTGGGGGTATAGAAGCGTTTCTTTACCACGGTTGCGGGGAACACTTTCTTGCGGATGCGCACATTCAGCGTGTTGCCCAAGGCGCCAACGGCACGGTCAACCAGTGCAAATGCAACGCTCTTGTCCAGCGTGATACTGTGATAGCCGGTAGTGATGTAGCCCACTACATTCTCGCCGTCGAGCACTTCGTAGCCGTGGCGGGGGATAGCCTTGCCTTCAAGTTCCAGACCCACCAGTTTCTTGGGGGTGCCTTCAGCCTTCTGCTGGGCGCAGGCATCACGGCCAATGAAACCGCCTTCCTTGTCGAGTTTCACAAACATGCCGAAGGTGGCTGCGATAGGTGAAATCTCGGCGGTCAACTCGTCGCCATACAGGGGCAGACCAGCCTCAAAGCGCAGGGTGTCACGGCAACCCAGACCGCAGGGCTGTACGCCGGCTTCCATCAGCATATCCCACATCTTGCAGATGATGGCGGGATCGGCATACACCTCAAAGCCGTCCTCGCCGGTGTAACCGGTGCGGCTCACGATGATGGTCTTGCCGTCATATTGCAGTTTCTTGAATGTGTAGAATGTCAGGTCGGTGGTGTCGATGTTCAGCACTGCAGCCATCGTCTTCTCGGCATCGGGACCCTGAACGGCAATCTGGCCGTAGAGTTCGCTCTGGTGGTCTACCTTCACATCGAAGTTCTTGGCCTGCTCCATGATCCAAGCCACGTCCTTGTCGATGTTGGCGGCGTTGATGACAAGGAAGTAGTCGTTATCGTCAACGCGGTAAACCAGCAGGTCGTCAACAGTGCCACCATCGGGGTACAGCATCATGCCGTACAGAATCTGGCCGGACTTGATGGCGGTGATGTCATTGGTGAAGATGTAGTTGGTGAACTTGGCGGCATCGGGGCCGGTGATTTCCACCTCACCCATGTGAGACACATCAAACACACCCACCTTTTGGCGAACAGCGTTGTGCTCGGTGGTGATATCTACATACTGGATGGGCATGTCGTAGCCAGCAAAGGGGGACATGAGCGCGCCTTGCGCAACGTGCCTGTCGTGCAGACAGGTAACTTTGATTTCTTCAGTCACGGTTTTTAAATGGTTTTTAATTGGTTAATAGTGTTATTAATTGTTCGTTTGTTAAGTTCAGTATCCACTTGCCTGCATCAGCGCCGTCTAGGGCGAGGCGCAGGTCTTCGGCAGTGAGTCGTGCTCCGCGCAGCCTGTTAAGCAGCACTTTGTCCACATCCTCGCACAGTGGCAGGAAGTCGCCCCTCAGGTGCAGGTCGTGAACCGTGCCGCCCTTGAGCGACATGTCGGCATGGATGCTGCCCACGCCCTCGATGCGGCCGCCGCGGCTCATTTCACACCGTGGGTCGTTACCCCACAGGAACGACGGCTCCAGGTAGGGCAGGGTGAGCCGCTCAATCTCGGCGATGTCATCGGCCGTGAGCGCGATGTCGCCGTCACACAATGTCTCGCGCACATGGCGTTTGAACGACTCGATGTCCATCGTCAGGTGCTCGCTCAATGTCGTGATATGGCTCCTCACCGACTCAACGCCTTTGCTCGTCAGTTTCTCGCGCGAGGGCGTGATGGCGTTCAGCATGTGCTCCATGTTGGTGTCATACAGCATGGTGCCATGTACGATGCTGCGGCCTGGAATGTGGTAGAACGCGTTGCCGCTCACTTTGCGATTGCCGATGAGAACATCGTTGCGGTCGCTGGCGCTGGCATCGAGCCCCAATCCTTGCAGCATCTTGGCAACGGCGGTAGTGTAGGCGCTGAATGTCGTCTGCACCTCGTCGCTGCGGGTGATGTAACTGAACATGATGTTGTCCCTGTCGGCATACACGCAACCGCCGCCACTGCGTCGACGGTAGAAGGCGATGCCGTGCTCACGGCAATAATCCACATTCACCTCGTTCGCTATCAACTGGTTGCGACCGAAGATAACCGTGGGCTCCACCTGCCACATGAAGAAGATGTCATCCTCTCCAATGATGCGTGCAGCATACTCCTCCATTGCTAAATAGAACGGAAGAATGTGCGTCGTGTGGTCAGGCAGACTCAGGTATTTCATCATGTCTATCTAAACTACCCACAAAAGTAGAGCAAATTCCCCACATTAAA
>Ga0310695_10003148_pt1 | contig 33025 bp, 27 predicted proteins | sample RumenRJG_04DNA_FD_203882 | JGI IMG/M metagenome (GOLD analysis project Ga0310695, IMG submission 203882) | Bovine rumen microbial communities from Lethbridge, Alberta, Canada - RJG_04 (v2) (version 2) | ecosystem: Host-associated > Mammals > Digestive system > Stomach > Rumen | place: Canada... | reverse complement strand
TCGTCGTCAATGATGGAACAGGATATTGTCATGTTGTGATATGTATGTGTGAATAGTAGCTTTGGCCATCATCGCTGACGCCGCGTTCCCAGGTGTATCGTCCTGGATAGCACAGGTCGAGGCGCCGTTGTACCTGTTGCAGGCCTACACCATGACCACTGCGGTCTTGTTCTGATTTCGGGTGGTTGGAATTTTCTATCTCGCAGGTGATAAGTCGTCCGTCGGTATTCAGGCGTATATGGACGAAGTTTTTCTCCGTAGGACTGATGCCGTGTTTGAAGGCATTCTCGATAAGCGAGATGAAGAGTAGGGGCGCTACAGATGGTTTGGAGAGGTGGGGTGGGGTGGCCTCGAAGGTGACGTCAACGTTTTGTGGTAGACGTATCTTCATCAGGTTGACGTAGTTTTCAAGGAACTCCACTTCGTCGCCCCATTCTACGTTTTCGTGCTGATTGTCGTAGAGCATGTGGCGCAGCATCTTTGACAATTGCTCTATGGCTTTCTGAGCCTTGTCGCTGTCGAAAGCGGTCAGGGCATAGATGTTGTTCAGCGTGTTCAGCAGGAAATGGGGACTGATCTGGTTGCGCAGGTTGCGCAGTTCGGCTTCGGTGCGTGCTGTCTCGGCCTCGAGGCGTGCCTCTTCCGACTTGTGCCAGCGCAATGACAGATAGATTGTCGTGGCGATGGCAGCCGATATGATAAGGTTGAAGATGTCGCGAAGGATGATGAGCACGTTCTGGAGCATCGTCATTGAGGGACGGTCGTTGCCCGGCGTCTCGAAGAGGTCGTGGGCATAGGCCATCCAGAAATGGACTGCAATGCCCAGCCCGATACAGAGTGTTGCATTGATGATCCAGAAGAACTTCTTTTCGCCTTTGACAAAGAGTCTTGGCGTGAGCAACAGGTAGTTCAGATAGAACACCAGCATCATTGTCAGCGGTGACACGCTCACCATGAGGTATTGGCTGAGGCTCACGCCGTTGCCGTGGTACATGAACGACAAGGGCGCGAGAAACAGCAGTGCCCAGACGGCAATGTGAAGCAATATCTCTGTATGACGGTTCATAACTCAAGAACTCCTACTCATGTCGGATTGCCTCGATGGGATCCATGTTTGCCGCTTTCTGTGCGGGAATATAGCCAAAAAGAATGCCTATGCATACACAAACGAGGAACGAAACGTAGATGCTCCATGCTGGCACGCTGCTGGGCATGCCGAACAGGGGCAAGAAGGAGCTGGCTCCGCATCCTACCAAGATGCCAAGCAGTCCTCCTGTGACGCTTATGAGCACTGACTCGATGAGGAACTGCAGCGAGATGACCGGCCCTGTGGCACCTACGGCCATGCGCAGGCCAATCTCCTTGGTGCGCTCGGTGACGCTGACCAGCATGATGTTCATAATGCCGATACCTGCCACGAGCAGTGAGAAGGCTGCAGCTACGACGAGAATCAGCGTCACGGTGTCCATAGTCGACGACATCGTTTCCATCATCTCGGCCTGTGAGCGGATGGTGAAATCGTCGTCGGCTTCGCCCTTCAGCTTGTGGTTGTCGCGTAGTATCTGGGTGAGCTCCTCAATAGCGGCGTCGCTCAGTTCCTCGGTCACAGCCGAGCAGACGATGCTGGAGAAGAATGTCTGGGCGGCGATGCGTTTCATCACCGTGGTGTAGGGCGCAATCATCACGTTGTCCTGATCCATGCCCCACGAGTTGTAGCCCTTAGACTTCAGTACGCCAATGACGCGCATGGGGATAGACTTGAATCGGACGGTTTTGCCGATAGGATCGGTGTTGCCAAAGAGTTCCTTGACGATGGTGGCACCTATCACACATACTTTTGCTGCCTTCTTGATGTCTTCCTCGTTGAAACATTCGCCTTCCTCAACATCCCATTGCTTGATGTCGAGATAGTCGACCGACTCGCCGTACATCGACGTGTTGGTATTGTTATTGCCGTAGATGACCTGTCCGCTGGCAGTGACCTCGGGCGACACCTTCGTCACAAACTTCTTCTCGCGTAGGATGCGCTCATAGTCGGCCATTTTCAGGGTTTGCATCGATGACGGATCCTGACGCACGCCGCCACGCATGTCGGCACCCGGGCGTATGGTCAGCAGGTTGGTACCCATGGTCGAGAGTTCTTGGCGGATGCTCTCTTTCGAGCCTTGGCCTATCGACATCATGATGATGACGGCAGCCACGCCGATGATGATACCCAGCATCGACAGGAACGACCGCATCTTGTTGTTGGCAACGGCCTTCAGGCTTACTTTAAATAGATTGAGTATATTCATTTTTCACTGTTCATTTTTACCTTAATCATCTTGCGGCACCGGTAGTGCAGCCAGGGCCTCGGCAGCCGACTTGATGTTCTGGTTCTCCGTAATCTCGCGTATCTTACCGTCGCGAAGGAAAATGTTGCGCGAACTGTATTCGGCAATCTCAGGGTTATGGGTCACGAAGATGATGGTGTGGCCCTGGCGGTAGAGCTCCTGGAAAAGAACAAGCATCTCGAACGAGGTACGGGTGTCCAGATTACCAGTGGCCTCGTCGGCCAATAGCACGGCAGGCTCGTTGACCAAAGCGCGGGCAATGGCTACGCGCTGCATCTGTCCACCAGACATCTGGTTGGACTTGTGCTCCAGACGGTCGCCCAGACCTACTGCCTGAAGGGCCTTGACGGCAGCCTCGCGGCGTTGACGGGCGTTGTATTTCGAGTTGTACATCAGCGGCAGCTCCACGTTCTCTACGGCAGTAGTCTTCGGCAACAGGTTGTAGTTCTGGAACACGAAGCCTATCTTCTGGTTCCTCAGATGGGCGCGCTGTGTCTTAGACATGGTGCGAACGTTGACGCCGTCGAGGAAGTAGTCGCCGCTGGTGGGGGTGTCGAGGCAACCCAGCTGGTTCAGCAGTGTTGACTTGCCGGAGCCCGATGTGCCCTGAATGGTGACGAACTCGCCTTCGTAGATCTTGAACGATACGCCACGCAGGGCCTTTACCGTCTCGGAACCTACCTGGAAGTAGCGTTTTACGTTCTGGAGTTCGATAACGACTTTTCTATCCATAGGTTATCTCTTCTGCTGTTGCTGTTGTTTGTTATTTCTCCTTGGCTTCGGCATGAATGGGTTGCTTGCCTGCTCTGAAGCACCACTCTCTTCTTCGCCTCCTGAGATGGTGAAGTCGGTAAGCACATCGGTGCCGGCGGCTATACCACTAATAATTTCAGTAGATACTCCGTTAGAGGTGCCAATCTCTACGGCATGGGCCTTGAAGGTGTTGCCATCCAACGTCCACAGCTTGTGGTTGCCCGGACAGTCCTCAATCTTCTGGCCTTCCTGTAGGAGAGCCTCGTTAATGGTGAAACGCAAGGCCTTGGCAGGCACGGTAAGTACGTCGTTCTTCTCAAGCGTGAAGATGGTCACGTTAGCAGTGAGGCCGGGTTTCAGCTTCAGGTCGTTGTTGGGGGCAGAGATGACCACCTCGTAGGTGACGACGTTACTCTCAGTGGTAGCTTGCTGGCGCACCTGTGTGACATGTCCTTCAAACTGGTCGTCGGGGAATGCGTCGACGGTGAAGGATACACGCTGACCTTCCTTTACGCCTCCGATGTCGGCCTCGTCAATGTCAGCGATGACACGCATGTTGGTCAGGTCTTGTGCGATGGTAAACAGCTCAGGTGTGTTGAACGAAGCAGCTACCGTCTGGCCCTCTTCCACTGCCTTCGACAGCACCACACCGTCGATGGGGCTGGTAATCGTGGCATAGCCCAGATTGGTTTGTGCCTTCTGCACGCTCTGTGAAGATGTGGTCACCTGATCCTTAGCTTTCAGGTAGCTCAGGCGAGCCGTCTCGAACTCGTCGGCACTCACCAAACCTTTGTCGTAGAGCGTCTTGTAGCGCTGGAAGTTGTTCTGCTCATAGGCCAATGTGCTCTGGGCGCTGCTCAAGTTGGCCTTGGCGGTGTTCAGTTCACTGATAAGGTTGGTCTTGTCGAGTTCGGCAATAATCTGACCTTTTTTCACTTCAGAATTGTAATCTACGTAGAGTTTGTTGACGATGCCACTGACCTGTGTGCCGACGGTGACGCTGGTCACAGGCTCGATGGTGCCTGTTGCGGTAATCGACGTCTGGATGTTTCCCTTTTCCACTTTTGCCATAGAGAATGACGTCCGCTGTTCTTTCTTGCAGCTGCTCAGTACTGCGATGACAGTCAGGGCGATAAGCCCGATGTTGATAATTCTTCTCATATCTGTTGTTTTTTATTGTTTTCCACTATAGAACTTCAGCATCTGCTGGGCCAGCACGGTCTGGTACTTGCTTTGCAGGCGATTCTGCTGTGCGGTGAGCAGGCGGTCCTTGCCAGTCATCAGCTCCACGATGTTTTTCAGTCCGAGCTGGAACTGCTCCTGCAGGAGGTCGTAGCTCTGCTGTTCGCTCTCTTCCGTAGCGATGGCTGAGCGCAGCTTAGCCTGATTCGTCTCAGCGTCGAGCCAGTAGCCCTCGATAGTCTGATATAGTTCCTTTTGGCGGTCCTGCAAGTCGAGCTGGGCCTGCATTCGCTGTATGCGTGCCTTGTTTACCGAGGTCTTTGTCTGGCGCTGGTCGAAGATAGGAATACTCACAGTGAATCCTGCTGATGCATCGAAGTTGGTCTTCAGCTGCGAACCCCATGCGTTGTTAGAGAGCGAGTTGGTGCTCGTGCCCAAGCCTGCGGTCATGTTCAGTGTGGGCAGCCATCCGGCCTTAGCCATAGCAATGCTCAGGTTGCTGCTCTTAACTGACAGTTCGCTGCTCCTGATTTCCGGACGCGTGGTCAGAGCTTCGTTGTAAACTGTCTGAAGGGCGGGCACTTGGGACAGGGCCTGCTCGTCGGAGATATCGGTCAGGGCCACGTCGAACTCTTGCGTGCCATCCAACTCCAAGAGCTGCTTCAGCTGTAATTTATATTTAGAAATGTTCGCGCGCGATTCCACTATGTTATATTCGTCGGAGGCACGCTGAGCCGAGAGTTGGGCTAAGTCGGCTTTCGACATTTTGCCGACTTCAACCATTTCTTTTCCGCGCTCCTCATTTTTCTTACTGGTCTCAAGACTCTGTTCGCTTACCTTGACAGCCTCAGTCAGATAGAGAATCTGGACATAGAGCTGAGCTATCTGCTCCTGTATGGAGTTGGCCGTCACCTCGGCCTCCAGTCCTGCCTGCTCGGCAGAGAGACGGTTCTGCCGCAGTGTGTTGCGGTTCTTGTTGCCGTTCCATACTGTCCACGATGCGTTCAAACCGTAATTGCCGTTGTAGTAGCTCTTGTTCACTTTCGTGTTTACTTGTCCGTTAGTCACGGTGGTGGTGCCGTTGTCCTGCCAGGGACGGTAGCCTATGCTCTGGTTCGTTGATGCTGAGAGCGAAGGCAACAGGGCGGCTTGGGAACTTTTTACATCCTCCTCTGCCGACTTCTTCTGCAACAATGCCTTCTGGAGAGTAATGTTGTGCTCCTTGGCATAATTGATGCAGTCTTCCAGTGTCCACGCCTTCTGAGCCCAGGAACCCAAGGTGCAGAATAGTAGACCTGCCAAAAAAATCATTCCTTTTTTCATACTTTTGTATAGTTTTTGATGATGCAAAAGTAGACATAATATGTGAGATGGCGAAAAAAGATAGATATTATTTCCCCATTAGTAGACGTTTTTGTGCGATTCGTCTACAATTGTCAACAACATTAACATTTGTTTTGATTGCCAAAAGCGTGGTGAGCTGAGTTGTTACAGAGTGTTTGTTATTGAGCCCCAATAAAACAATAAAGCGATGGCCTTCACAGGCGACCGCTTTCATCTTCAATAGGTATTAGTTCTTTTAAGGTAAAAAGATTGTTTTCAGGATAACGATGCAAAGGTAAGGAAAATTTTTGACTTGGCAAAACTTTTCTTTGATTATTTTTACTAAAATTTGTTGTGTGGGGGCACAATTTCTTGATGTGCATCTATTTTGCAAAAATAACGTGTGCAATCGTTTATTTTTGTAATTTTTTCAGTCGTCGTCGTGCATCGGTGGCATCCGGATATAGTTCGAGTGCTTTTTGGTAGTTGCGGATGGCTGCATCGGTCATGTGCTCCTGTTCACATTCCTTGCCTAAGAGCGTGTATTCGGCAGCAAGTCGCTTAAGGGTCTTTTCACGTTCCTTCTTCTCTTTCAGCAACTGCTCGTTCTCGTGACGCAACTGGTTGATGGATTCCAATTTGTAACGTATGTAGCGGCGGTATAGAGGCTTCTCGATGTCGTAACGACTATGGATGGCGAGGAAGAAATGGTCGAGAAATGCGCTGTAATCACCTTTATCAAAAGCTTTTATTGCATCGTGATACTGGCGGTCGGCCTGTCCTTCCTGCATTGCTTGTCCGATGAGTTGCTGGTCATTGTAATGTTTGGCAAACTGCACCACCTCAGCACGGACGAAGATGTCCTGCTGACGAATGGGAGCCACGAGGGTGATACCTTCGAGCGAGGTGCAGCGTGAGAGGGCAACGTAGGTCTGTCCGCCTGCGAAGGCTCCACCTGTGAAGTCGATTTTCACTTGTTTGAAGGTGAGTCCCTGGCTTTTGTGTACGGTAATGGCCCATGCTAAGCGAATAGGAAACTGAGTGTATGTGCCTAAGAGCTCTTCTTCAATCTTCTGCTCCTTTTCGTTGAAGGTATAGCGCATGTTCTCCCACAATTCACGCTCTACGTCGAACTCGTGTCCGTCTTCGTCGACAATGCCGATGATTCCTTCTTCCTCGTCGATAGCGATGATGGTGCCAATCGTTCCGTTGACCCAACGCTTTTCCTTGTCGTTACGGATGAAGATAATTTGTGCACCGGGCTTCAGCGACAGTTCCATGGGCGTTGGTAGCGAGGATTCAGGGAAGTCGCCAGTGATGGTTCCCTTGAACATGCAGGGTTGGCCGTCAAGTTGTGCAAGTTGCTGCTCGTTGATATAGTCAACCGTGTCGCGCCGCGTTGCAAGGGTGATGCTTAATTGAGCGTTTTGAGTTGACCCAACCTGGGCGTTCAGCATCTTCAGGTCTTGTTGCGTGGCTTGGTTCTGACGTATGCGGTCGAGTAGGGCGATGAAACGGTCGTCATGCTGTCGGTAGACTTTTCGCAGTTCGATGCTGACAAGTTTCATCTGCTGCCATACTCTGGCATTGAAAAAATAGGCAGAGGGATAGAACGGTGTGAGTAGTTGGCGGTCGTCTTCCTTAACAACTGGTTCCAGCTGATAGATGTCGCCTACGAGCAACAGTTGTTTACCTCCGAAAGGCTCATAGTTGCGGGTGTAGATACGCAGCACCTTATCGATAAAGTCGATGATGTCGGCACGTACCATTGAAATCTCGTCGATGATGATGAGTTCTATCTCGCGTAGCAGCTTGCGCTGGGCACCTGTGTATTTCAGTGTCTCGCGTATGTGGCGACGGTCGTAGCTGGAGTCGTTGGGAAGCAGCGGATGGAAAGGCAGCCGGAAGAAACTGTGGAGGGTTGCTCCACCGGCATTGATGGCAGCAATGCCAGTGGGTGCAAGGATGACATGCTTTTTTTTCGTGTTCTCCGATACGTAGCGCAGGAATGTAGACTTACCCGTACCTGCCTTTCCCGTAAGAAAAAGAGAACGGCGGGTATAGTTGACAATCTGGAGTGCATCTTGCCACTCCTTGTTATCCAAGTCCAGTTCCATGCGGATGATACTCGGTTAGAATTCTTCCGATTCGTTGGTCACTACAATGACAGGTTCCTCAGCAGCCTTCTTGTCTTCTGCGTCGGGTGAGAGGTCAGTGTTATCGAGAATGGTGATACCTTCGTCGACACCGTCAAGGCTCAGACTATCGTTAGGAACGGAATAGGAGCCGCTACAGTCGTACATGAAACTGCGAATGTCATCGTCTTTGGGCTTTTCGAACTTACCATGATAGTGCTTGAAATTCTTATCACCCATTACCGACTCGAAGAAACCGCCACAGATAGGCAATGCCGTGCGTGAGCCTTGTCCCAGCTGACCTGTACGGAAATGGATGGCACGATACTCGCCGCCTACCCATGCGCCGCACACCAGCTTAGGACTGACACCTACGAACCAGGCGTCGGAGTGGTTGTTCGATGTTCCGGTCTTGCCGCCGAACTCTGTATCAGCATAGTTGCGTACGTAGCGCCATAGACTCATGCTCGTACCGCCAGGTACCCGCATGCCAGCCATGAGCATCTGTTGCATCAGGAAAGCGCTTTTGTAGCTGATAGCTTGTGACTCCTCAATTCTGGGCGGTAACAGATCCTTACCGTCGCGGTCGAGGATACGGGTGACAAATACAGGGCTATGATACTTGCCGTTGTTGACCACTGTGCCATAGGCATTGACCAGCTCCAGCAGGTTTACGTCGCTTGAACCGAGTGCCAGTGCCGGTGTCTCGTCAAGCGGACTCTTGATGCCCATCTTGTAGGCAGTATGTGCTATGCTGCTGACGCCCAGCTCTTGTCCGAGTTTCACGGCAACCGAGTTGACGCTTTGAGCGAATGCTGTCTTCAGCGCCATGTTGGCACCAGTGAAATAGCCGTTTGCATTTGTGGGCGACCATAGTACCTCCTTGCCCTTCTCGGCATCCCACACTTTGATGCCGACGTAAGAGTCCACGTAATGGTCGCAAGGGGTCTTGCCTTGGTTCATGGCCTCGGTATAGACGAAGAGCTTGAACGTGGAGCCGGGTTGGCGCATGGCTGTTACCTTGTCATACTTCCATGTGTCGAAGTCGATGTCGCCCACCCATGCCTTTACGTGGCCTGTCTGTGGTTCCATGGCCATAAAGCCGCAGTGCATGAAATGTTCCATGTAGCGGATGCTGTCCATCGTTGACATTTCCTTCTCGAAAGCCCCGTCGTAGCTGAAGAGCTTCACTGTGTGAGGACGGTTCAGATGTGCCCATACGGAGTCGGGTTGGTTGGGGAAGCGCTTCTCTAAATGCTTATAGACGGGCAACCGTTTGGCAATGCCCTCGATGAATCCAGGAATCTCCTGATGACGTTCGTCGCGCCAGGGATTCATGCCTGCCCAGTGATTATTGAAGTTCTGCTGCACCTGCTTCATCTGGTTCCATGCAGCCTCTTCGGCATATCGTTGCATGCGCGTGTCGATGGTGGTGTAGATTTTCAATCCGTCGGTGTAGAGGTCAACGCCGTTGTCGGTACACCAGTCCTTCAGTTGGTTAGCGAGCGCCTCTCTGAAGTAGGTGGCCTGTCCGTCGTATGCGTTCTCTACGCTGTAGTCAAGCTCTATTTCCTTGACTGACAGCGTGTCGTAAGCCGTCTGTGTCAGGTGTCCGTGCTGCATCATGTTTGTCAGCACCACGTTTCTGCGTCGCATGCTGTTTTCTGGATGCAGGCGTGGATTGTAGGTAGTGGTGGCCTTGAGCATACCCACGAGTATGGCGGCCTGATCAGGTGTGAGGTCTATGGGAGTGATGCCGAAATAGGTCTTGCTGGCAGTCTTGATACCAAACGAGTTGGAGCCGAAGTCGACGGTGTTGGCATACATGGTCAGGATCTCTTCCTTGGAGAAGTTGGCTTCGAGCTTCAGTGCGGTGACCCACTCCTTGCTTTTCATCACGAGCATCTTTACGCCGGGAATGTTGCCCAGTAGGCCTGTGCTGTATTCCGTTCTCACGCGGAACAGGTTCTTGGCCAGCTGTTGTGTGATGGTCGATGCACCGCGAGCATCGTGATGGATGACGAAGTCCTTGAGAGCTGCAAAGAATGCCTGGAAGTCGATGCCGATGTGGCTGTAGAAGCGTTCGTCCTCGGTATCGACGAGTGCCTGCCAGAACACCGGGTTGACCTCTTCGTATTTCACGGGAGTGCGGTTCTCGCTGAAGAACTTGCCGATGAGCACGCTGTCGGCACTGTATATCTCAGAAGCCTGTGCAGGTCGTTTATTGATGATGGTCTGCATGGAAGGCGATTTGCCGAAGAGCCACAGGAAGTTGACGTCGACGGCTCCCAGGTACAGGATGAATGCCAGGATGAACGTGACGATGCCGGCAACGATTCTGACATACCATGGGCGACGCGTGAAGAGGCCTTTGTACCATCGCCATGCGTTCCTGATTGAATAGATGATGCCTTCTGCTATATCGGGCAAGGCTCTGATGATTTTATGAAATGTACTCATATTTCAAGATGTGATTGATAATTTCTTCTGTCTGAAAGTCGGCCGATACCGTCTTGTCTGGCGTGAACCACCGCATCTGCGGGTCGCGCTTGAACCATGTGATTTGCTTTCGGGCGTAGCGTCGGGTGTTGCCTTTCATGCGTTCTACGGCTTCGTCGAGCGTCCAGGTGCCGTCCATGTAGGCAAACATCTCCTTGTAACCTACGGTGTTCAGCGCATTCTCGTTCCTGTAGGGCAGCAGGTGCCGGGCTTCGTCGAGCAGTCCTTGCTCCATCATCTGATCCACACGCCGGTTGATGCGGTCGTACAGTTCTTCGCGTTCGCGGTTCAGGCCGATCTTCACGATGCTGAACGCCCGTTTCTTCTGTTCGTTCTTCCGTAGCGAGGTATAGGTGTTGCCCGTCATGTGGCATATCTCCAGTGCATGTACCACCCGGCGTGGATTCTTCTTGTCGACGATGGCATAGTGCTCGGGATCCAGTTGGCGCAGCTCCTCGCACAGGCTTTCCAGTCCTTCTTCTGCCAGCCGGCGCTTCATCAGTGTTCGGGTAGCATCGTCGATGGTGGGAATGTCGTCGATGCCGTTGCACACAGCGTCGATATACATCATGCTGCCGCCCGAAAGCAGTGCATAGTCGCTATCCTTGAACAGCTTGTCGAGTAGCGTGATGACCTGCTCCTCGTACATGGACGCACTGTAGTAGTCGCTCAGGCTCAGCGTACCTACAAAGTAATGCCGCACCAGCCGAAGCTGTTCTTCGGTGGGTGCGGCTGTTCCGATTTTCATCTCGCGGTATATCTGTCTTGAGTCGGCATTGATGATGGGAATGTCGAAATGCCTGGCTATGTCGAGACAGAGTGCTGTCTTGCCGACAGCCGTTGGACCTGTGATTACGATGAGCGTCTTCTTCATCAACGAATGATTCCGCGCTTCGAGTTTTCGATGAACGAGCAGATGTACTCCACTTCCTTCGAATCGGGATACTTCGTGCGTGCCTCGGCAATTCCGTCTTTCAGGATGCCCTTGGCGTAGATGATGCGGTAGGTGTCATGAATCCTCTCGATGGTCTCGTTGTTGAAGCCTCTGCGGCGCAATCCGATAAGGTTGACACCAGCGAAGCGCACCGGCTCCTTGCCTGCAATGACGTAGGGCGGGATGTCCTGACTGGTACGTGTGCCGCCTTGGACCATCACATAGCCACCGATATTATTGAATTGGTGTACCAACACCTCGGCCGAGATGATGGCGTTGTCGTCGACGACCACCTCGCCTGCAAACTTCGTGGAGTTGCCTATGATGCAGCCATTGCCGATGACGCAGTCGTGGGCAACGTGCATGTTCTCCATGAGCAGGTTGCCCGAGCCTACTACGGTCTTTCCTTTCGAGGCAGTACCGCGGCTGATAGTCACGTTCTCGCGAATGGAGTTGTTGTCGCCAATCTCGCAGGTCGTTTCCTCGCCTTTAAACTTCAGATCCTGTGGCTTGGTTGAAATGGAGGCACCGGGGAAGAACTCGTTGCCATTGCCGATGCGGGCTCCTGTATGCACGGTGACGCTGTTCAAGAACGTATTGTTGTCGCCGATGACCACATTCTTGTCAATGACGCAGAACGGGCCAATCACGTTGCCGTCGCCGAGTTTAGCTTCGGGGTCGACTACTGCTAAGGGATGTATCTGATTCATGTTCCGATATTTCGTTGTTTCGTGATAACGTTGTTTCGTGATAACGGAATTATTTGTTCTTCACGATCTGTGCCGTGAACGTAGCCTCTGACACCACTTTGTCGCCCACGAAGGCATAGCCTCGCATCGAGGAGATGCCGTGGCGTAACGGTGCCATGAGCTCGACCTTGAAGAGCAACGTATCGCCTGGTACCACCTTCTGGCGGAACTTCACTCCGTCAATCTTCATGAAATAGGTGCTCCATCGCTCTGGCTCCTCAACGCTGTTGAGTACTAACAGGCCGCCGCACTGGGCCATTGCTTCGATTTGCAGCACGCCAGGCATGACGGGCTCCTGTGGGAAGTGTCCCTGGAAGAACGGCTCGTTCGACGTAATGTTCTTCACACCCACGATGCTTGTGGCCCCCAGCTCGATAACCTTGTCGACCAGCTGCATGGGATAGCGGTGGGGCAGCAGTTCGCGAATGCGGTTCACGTCCATCACCGGCTCCTCGTTCGGGTCGTAGGCAGGAGCCTGGATTTCGTGCTTGCGTATCTCCTTGCGAATCTCGCGTGCAAACTTGTTGTTGATGGTATGGCCGGGACGGGTGGCGATGATGCGTCCCTTGATGGGCTTGCCGATGAGGGCCATGTCGCCGATGACGTCGAGCAGCTTGTGGCGCGTGCACTCGTTCTCCCATACCAGCGGTTTGTGCTGGATGTATCCCAGTTCGGTGGCATCGCGATGCTCCACGTTCAGCATATCGGCCAACTTGTCGAGCTGTTCCTGCGAGATCTGGCGCTCATACATCACGATGGCGTTGTCCAGATCGCCACCCTTGATGAGGTTGGCCTTGAGCAGTGGCTCAATGTCACGCACAAAAGTAAATGTACGCGCGGGCGCGATTTCCTTGACGTAGTCCTGAATGTTGTCGAGCGTGGCAAACTGGCTGTTGATGAACTTCGAATTGAACGAACACATCGTGGTCAGCGAGAACTCCTCGTCGGGCAGGATGGTGATGCACGAGCCGGTCTCGTCATCCTTCACCTCGATTTTCTTGCGTATCACGTACCAGTCCTTCGGGGCATTCTGCTCCTCGGTGCCAATCTCCTGAATTTTCTCCACATACTTGATGGCTGAGCCGTCGAGGATGGGAAATTCAGGACCGTTTACCTGAATCAGGCAGTTGTCGACCCCCATGGCATAGAAGGCCGAGAGGGCATGCTCGACGGTCGACACGCGCACGTCGCCCTTGCCGAGTACGGTTCCGCGCTGGGTGTCGATAACGTTTTCGGCAATGGCATCGATGACGGGCATTCCGTCAAGGTCAATACGCTGGATTTTGTATCCGTGGTTCTCTGGAGCAGGATTGAATGTCACCGTGAGGCTGAGTCCCGTGTGCAGGCCTTTTCCGCAGAGCGAGAAGCTGCCTTTCAGAGTTTTCTGTTTCATCATGTCTATTTTCGGTTTACTGTTTCTCAGATTGCTGTTGTATTATTTCTTTTTCAGTTCTTCCACTTCCTTGCGCAGGGCGCTCAGCTCCTTGTACATGTCGGGCAGACGGCGCAGGATGGCCATTCCCTTGAAGTAGACCTTCGGATCCATGGCGGGCGAGCCGATGAGCTGTTCACCGTTGCCCTTGGTGTCGCCGATGACGCCGCACTGGGCTCCTACAAAGGTCTTGTCGGCTACGTTGATGTGTCCGGCAAAGCCTGCCTGACCGCCAACCATGCACCATGAGCCAATCTTCGTCGAGCCTGCCAGACCTGCTTGGGCTGACATGACGGTGTTCTCGCCAATCTCGCAGTTGTGGGCCACCTGGATCAGGTTGTCGAGCTTCACGCCCTTGTGGATGATGGTCTGTCCCATCGTCGAGCGGTCGATACATGTGTTGGCACCGATTTCCACATCGTCCTCGATGATAACGATGCCTATCTGTGGAATCTTATCGTAGCCCTCTTGGTTGGGAGCGAAGCCGAAACCGTCGGCACCAACGACGCTGCCTGCATGGATGGTCACGTTGTTGCCGATGATGCAGCCCTGATAGACGGTCACGTTAGGATAGATGATGCAGCCCTGACCTATCTGCACGCCGTCGCCGATGACGGTATGGGGGTATATCTGCGTACCTTCGCCCACGTCGGCTCCTTCGCCCACGACGGCATAGGGACCGATGTAGGCGTTGTCGGCCACCTTTGCGCTCTTGGCGATGAGGGCGGTCGGGTCGATGCCTGTCTTTTTCGGAAGCATCGAGGCGTATAGCTGCAACAGCTTGGCCACGGCCTCATAGGCGTTTTTCACGCGGATGAGAGTGGTTTCAACAGGATGTTCCAGCTCCAGGTCGTCGTTCACCAATACGATGCTCGACTTGGTTTCATAAATGAAATGGGTGTATTTCGGGTTCGATAGAAAAGAGATAGCTCCTTCGCGCCCCTCTTCGATTTTGGCAAAAGTACTGACGGTAGCATCTTCGTTGCCTTCTATGCGCCCGCCAATCATTTCGGCTATTTGCTTGGCTTTAAATTCCATTCGTTTTTGAGTGTTATTGCAATAATGGGTGCAAATATACTAAATTTTATTGAAACAACCGACAAAGCGTGCAATATTTTGTATTTTTTATGGAAGAACAACCTATTTATTGCTTCCTGTTGGTAAAAAAAGCCTGTTGCGCCCCTAAATTCGCTGGTAGCACAGATAGTATTTGCGTATCTTCTTCGAGAGCAGGGCAATGTTCAGGATTTCGGATGCCTCGGCAATGTCGCGTATGGTTCCGTCCTTGTAGAGGATGCCGATAGAGTCGTCGTCGACGGAGTACATGTCCTTCTGGATGGTGTTGACGCTCATCAGGTAGTGGGCATCCTCGCGGTCGATGCCCATGCTTGTGGCTATCTGGTCCTGCAATTCGTCGAGACGCTGCTGCGAGGGCGGCTCGTCGAGTACTTCCACGCGGAACAGGTGGCGGTCGAGCATGTCGGTGGCCAGCGTAGAGAGCAACTTGTCGTCGCAGGTCTTCCAAGCTTTCATGGCACTCCAGATGTCGCTGTCATCGAGTTCCTCATACCTGTGCAGGGCTTCTTCGTGCTCCTCAAACCAGTGGGCGTCGATGTCGTTCTGCAAGAAGTAGGCGAGGGCAGGGGAGGCGAAGACCGGCTTCCCCTGTCTGACCAGGTCTTTTGCCCGAGTGAGCATGTTGACGAGCACTTTCTCGCAGGCCACGGCTGTCTTGTGCAGGTAGACCTGCCAGTACATGAGCCGTCGCGAGGTGAGGTAGTTCTCGATGCTGTAGATGCCTTTCTGGTCGACCACGAGCCGGTCGTCCACCACGTTGAGCATCTTGATGATACGTGCCGAACCAATGTTCCCCTCAGTGACGCCGGTGAAGAACGAGTCGCGGCGCAGGTAGTCGAGCCGGTCCATGTCAAGCTGCGAACTGATGAGCTGGTGCAGGAATCGCTTGGGGTACTGATCCTTGTAGATGGCGATAGCCAGATTGAGCTGCCCACCCAGGTCGCGGTTGATCTGCTCCATCATCATCAGCGAGATGTCTTCGTGCGAGATGCCGCTGATAAGCGTGTTTTCCAGTACATGCGAGAACGGCCCGTGTCCGATGTCGTGCATCAGGATGGCAGCTTCAACAGCCTCGGCTTCGCTGTCGAATATGAACAGGCCCTTGTGCTGCAACGAGAGGATGGCCTCGCTCATCAAATGGAAGGCTCCGAGCGAGTGCTGGAAGCGCGTGTGGCGGGCTCCAGGGTAGACCACAGACGCCAATCCGAGCTGGTTGATGCGGCTCAGACGCTGGAAAAGCGGGTGCTTCACGATGTCGAGCAGCAGTCCGCGCGGTATCTTGATGAACCCGAACACAGGGTCATTGATTACTTTGAAGTCGTTCATATACGTTGCGCTTTTGTATACGTTTCATTCTTCTTTTGTGTTTGTCTCACGTGGTGTTTGCAAAGGTACGAATTATCCAGCTTATTACTGTATAAACAGGCAGATATTAAGAGATTTTAAGAAAAAAGTAGCTTCCCGGCGTGACAACCCCGATTTCCACGCGTCCCACCCATTGGGTACGCAATTTCCTAATGGGTGGGTCGTTTAATAAGTATGCTTCTTGGCTGTCATAAGTATGCTACTTGAGTGTCATAAGTATGCTACTTGAGTGTCAAAAGTATGCTTTTTGAGTGTCATAAGTATTGTCTTGTCTTGTTGGTCAATAGAATCATACTTCTGCATGGGCTTACCCTACATGCGGTGGGGGGAGATGAAGCCTCATCCCTCATATTGGAGTCCCCCTTATAGGGGGACGGAAATATGAAGGGGGATGGAGGCTTCAGAAGGGGGCTGGGCGGTAGATGTTACGATCATCGTACGTACAAAAGGTCGAAAAGGCTTTTTTTTGCAAATAATTATCCCAAATACGTTATCAGTTACAATTTTTTTTGTAACTTTGTACCCGTCAACTACTAATAGTTTTTCTCATGATGAATCAACGGTTTAGAATATTCGTTACGTTTGCCGTGTTCCTGCTGATGGCTACGCAGGTTCATGCTCAGTGGACGCGCGTTACCAACCTGCCTGCCATCTACCTGAACACTTTCGACGGCGTGGGCATCAACAGCAAGGATTACTACGTCTACTCGACCATGTACTATGTGGACGAGCAGGACCAGGTGACACAGTACGACTCGGTACAGGTTCGTGGCCGTGGCAACTCTACGTGGAACTTGCCGAAGAAACCCTACAAGATCAAGTTTAACCAGAAGGAGAAGTTCCTGGGCAAGGGCTATGCGAAGGCAAAGAAGTGGACGCTGCTGGCCAATGCGGGCGACAAGACGATGATACGCAATGCTATAACCTCGGCTATGGGCGAGTTTACGTCGCTGAAGTTCAATCCTGCCTACAAGTTTGTCGACTTCTTCCTGAACGGTTTCTATCAGGGCACGTACCAGATCAGCGACCAGGTGGATGTGCGCCCGCATCGCGTAAACGTGACGGAGCAGGACTACCCGCTGACCGACGAGTCGGACATCACGGGCGGCTATCTGTTGGAGGTCGACGGTTTCAAGGATGGCCTCTACTTCATCACCGAGCACTACGATGTGCCCATTCGTATCCACTATCCTGACGATGAGGAGATTATGGCATCGCAGTACTACTACATTGTCGACTACATCAAACAGTTCGAGGAGAAACTCTATGCCACGACTTTTGCCGACTCGCTGGAGGGCTACCGCGCGATGGTCGACTCGGCCTCGCTCATCGACTGGTATCTGTGCACGGAGATCAGCGCCAACATCGACGGCTTCTTCAGCACCTACTTCTACAAGGAGCAGCAAGACCCGAAGCTCTACTGGGGACCGCTGTGGGACTACGACATAGCCTACAACAACGACTACCGCATGAGGAACGAACAAGGGCTCAGCACCACGGCCTACAGCTTGATGTCAAACATAGGTTACGGAAAGGCCAAGAACTGGGTCAACCGCATGTGGGAGGACGAGTGGTTCATCAAGAACGTGAACAATCGCTACAACCAACTGCTCGACTCGGGACTTGTCGACTACCTGAACCAAACCATCGACAGCCTCGTTTTGCTGCTCGATGAGTCGAAGGAGCTGAACTACCAGAAGTGGGGCATCGACCGCCGTACGTATCACGAAACGGTAATCTACTCCTCGTACGACTCGTACATCGACGACCTGCGCTCGTTCATCAGCTACCACACCGACTATCTGAAGACTGCTTTCGCAGCGCGCAAGCCCGTAGAGCCGACGCCCCCATTCGTGGCCGACAACTACTATTACCGCATCGTCAACTCACTGACGCGTAAGCCCATGGAGCTGCTTGATGGAAAGGTGCAGCAGGCACCGCAGCAGGAGGAACGCGAGACGGCCGACTGGACAATCATTGCGACGGATGGTGGCCATTTCCGCATCGTCAACCGCAGCAATGAACAGGCGCTCAACGATCCTACCGAGGGAGAGGTCGGACCAGACGTCAACGTAGGTACGCACCTCAATGCAGCCGATGTCGACGAGGAAGACCCGAGGCAGCTCTGGGACTTGCTGCCACAAGGCTCGGAGGGCTACTACAACCTGCTTAACGTCTACACCCAGCACGTGGCCAACCTGCAGGGAGGCAACAATGCCGACGGGACGCCTGTACTGAGCTATACCAACAACGACCGCAATGCCACGAGCAAGAACCGACTGTGGTCTATCGTCTCGACTGGAGTCGTCCCCGAGCATCCTACGCTTATCGGCACGCCCGAGCCCGACGCCTATGCACTGGCTTACAACGCCGATCAGCAGCTGCTGCACTTCGGTGCCGAGGTGCCTTCGCAGTTGTCGTTTACGGTCAGCGTAACCAACGCAGCCGGACGACCGGTAGGCCACTTCCTCGCAAGCGAGTCGTTCTCGGTGTCGGCGTTGCCTGCCGGCGTCTACATCGTCAGCTGGAAGGTGGGTGGAAAACAGCGCAGTGCTAAGTTTGCGAAGCGGTAAGACCAGATTTTCTGCTCCCGTTTGCTTTGCGCCTTGAGATTATTTTCGTACCTTTGCAGCCAAATTCAAGATAAGAACCGAAAATGGCAGAAACAACCAACAGTATTTTAGAGAAACTCGACGGACTTGAGAGCCGTTTCGAGGAAGTGTCGACACTGATTACAGACCCCGACGTCATAAGTGACCAACAGCGTTTCGTCAAGCTGACCAAGGAGTATAAGGACCTGAGCGACATCATGGATGCCCGCAAGCGTTACATCGCGTGCCTGAACAGCATCAAGGAAGCCAAGGACATACTGGCTAACGAGGATGATCCCGAGATGAAGGAGATGGCCCGCGAGGAACTGTCTCTGAACGAGGAACTTCAGCCCAAGTTGGAAGAGGAAATAAAGATTGCCCTTATACCGAAAGACCCCGAGGACGCGAAGAACGTTCAGATGGAGATACGTGCCGGTACGGGCGGCGACGAGGCATGCCTCTTTGCCGGCGACCTGTTCAAGATGTACAAGAGCTTCTGCGACTCGAAGGGCTGGCAGCTGTCGGTGACTGATGTCAGCGAGGGAGCCGTGGGAGGCTACAAGGAAATCGACTTCGCCGTCAGCGGGGTCGATGTCTACGGTACGTTGAAGTACGAGAGCGGCGTTCACCGCGTGCAGCGCGTGCCTGCCACCGAGACGCAGGGCCGCATGCACACCAGTGCCGCTACGGTGGCCGTGCTGCCCGAGGCAGACAAGTTTGAGGTGCATATCAACGAAGGCGAGATTAAGTGGGACACCTTCCGTAGCAGCGGTGCCGGCGGACAGAATGTGAACAAGGTGGAGTCAGGCGTGCGCCTGCGCTATATGTGGAAGAACCCCAATACGGGTGAGACCGAGGAAATCCTCATCGAGTGCACAGAGACCCGCGACCAGCCGAAGAACAAGGAGCGGGCCCTCTCGCGTCTGTATACCTTTATATATGATAAGGAGCACCAGAAGTACATGGACGACATTGCATCGCGCCGCAAGACACTTGTTAGCACTGGCGATCGTTCAGCCAAGATTCGCACCTATAACTTCCCCCAGGGGCGCGTCACCGACCACCGAATAGGCTATACTACCCACGACCTGCAGGGATTCCTCGGCGGCGACATCCAGGCGATGATTGACGCGCTGACCGTTGCCGAGAATGCAGAACGAATGAAAGAAACGGAACTTTAAACTATGGGAATACTGAACGAAATTAAAAAAGAATGGACATGGGCCAACACCATTCAACAGTGGCCTGACTTCTTAGCTATACTGCCCGCTGTGTATTTTGCCGAACGTTATGGTAAACATAACTTTTGGGCCTGGATGCTCATTTGGATTCTCGTGTTCATTACTGCAAAATTCTGCATCCGTTTAATTGTTAAAATAATCAAGGAATACAAATCATGACAAGACAACAACTCATACAACAGATTCAGGAGAAGCAGTCGTTTCTCTGCGTGGGTCTCGACACCGACCCGAAGAAGATGCCACAGTGTGTCTTCGACCTTCACGACCCTGTCTATGAGTTTAACAAGGCCATCATCGACGCCACCGCTCCCTATTGTGTGGCCTACAAGCCAAATCTGGCTTTCTACGAAGCCTATGGCCTGAAGGGAATGGAGTCGTTTGTGAAGACCATCGAGTATCTGAAGGCCGAGTATCCCCACCATCTCATCATTGCCGACGCAAAGCGCGGCGACATCGGCAACACATCGCAGATGTATGCACGTACCTTCTTTGAGGAGTACGATGTCGATGCCCTCACCGTTGCACCCTATATGGGCGAAGACTCGGTGATGCCCTTCCTGCAGTACGAAGGCAAGTGGGTCGTGTTGCTTGCACTGACGTCAAACAAAGGCAGCCATGACTTCCAGCTGTTTGAGGACAAGGACGGCCAGCGCCTCTTCGAGAAGGTGCTGACGAAGAGTCAGGAGTGGGGTACTGACGAAAACATGATGTATGTAGTCGGTGCCACACAGGGCAGGATGTTCGAGGACATCCGTCGTGTGGCTCCCAACCATTTCCTCTTGGTGCCCGGCGTGGGTGCCCAGGGGGGAAGTCTGCAGGAGGTCTGCAAGTATGGCATGAATAAAGACTGCGGCCTGCTTGTCAATAGCAGCCGCAGTATCATTTACGCTTCGTCCGACGATCGTTTCGCTGAAGTAGCAGGTAACAAGGCCCGCGAACTGCAACGGGAAATGTTAGTTGAGCTCGAACGGTTGTGGTAATCAGTATTCAAATGTGCCGTACTCGCTACAGATGGTCAGCGAGCGCGCACCTTCTTCGATGTGACCTACTATCTGGGCATCGATGTTGAACGACTTCGAGATGCCTATCACCTGTTCTGCCACCTCTGGACGCACGTAGATTTCCATGCGGTGACCCATATTGAACACTTGGTACATCTCCTTCCAGTCAGTGCCTGAGCAATCGTGGATGGCACGGAAGAGTGGCGGCACGGGGAACATATTGTCCTTCACTACACGGCAGTTCTCGCCTACGAAGTGAAGGACTTTTGTTTGTGCACCGCCTGTACAGTGCACCATTCCGTGAATTTCAGGACGAAGCTCGTCAAGCAGCCGTTTGATGACAGGCGCGTAGGTGCGGGTGGGAGAGAGTACCAGCTGTCCCATGTCCGGCAGTGCTGTTTGTTGACATGACATGTCAACATACGGAACGTTGTCTGTCAGCTCATACTTGCCGCTATACACCAGCTCGTCGGGCACGGCGTGATCGTAGCTCTCAGGATATTTCTTAGCGAGATACTTGGCGAACACGTCGTGGCGGGCAGAGGTGAGTCCGTTCGAACCCATACCGCCGTTGTAACGTTTCTCGTAGGTGGCCTGTCCTGTGCTTGAAAGGCCTACGATAACGTCGCCCGGACGGATGTTCGCATTGTCGATGACATCGCTGCGCTTCATGCGGCACGTAACGGTAGAGTCGACGATGATGGTACGCACAAGGTCGCCCACGTCGGCAGTCTCGCCACCAGTAGGATAAATACCGATACCCATCTCGCGCAGTTCCTGAAGCAGTTCGTCGGTGCCGTTGATGATGGCCGAGATAACCTCGCCAGGAATCAGCATCTTGTTGCGTCCGATGGTCGAGCTGACAAGGATGTTGTCGACGGCACCCACACAAAGCAGGTCGTCGGTATTCATCACAATGGCATCCTGTGCAATACCTTTCCATACGGAGAGGTCGCCCGTCTCCTTCCAGTACATGTAGGCGAGGCTCGACTTCGTGCCTGCCCCGTCGGCATGCATGATGTTGCAGTACTCAGGGTCGCCTCCGAGTATGTCGGGTATAATCTTACAGAAAGCCTGCGGATAAAGCCCCTTGTCTATGTTCTTGATGGCTGAGTGGACGTCCTCCTTTGCGGCACTGACGCCACGCATCATATAGCGATTGTCCATTTCTTAAGATGAGAGATGAAAGATGAGAGATGAAAGATGAAAGATGAGAGATGAAAGATGAGGGGTGAGAGATTAGAACTTCACTTCAGGAGCTTTCTGTGCACCTGCCTCAGCCTCGAACTTCGCCATCTTGTCAAAGCCGAAAATGCCCGAAAGCAGCGAGTTTGGGAAGCGGCGAATCTTCACGTTATAATCCTGAACGGCAGTGTTGTATTTGTTTCGAGCCTCGTTGATGCGGTTCTCTGTACCTTCGAGCTGCACCTGCAGGTCGCGGAAGTTCTCGTTGGCTTTCAGGTCGGGATAGTTCTCCTGGATGGCGATGAGGCGGCCGAGTGCTGTCGACAGCTCGCCCTGTGCCTGCTGGTATTCCTTCAGTTTCTCAGGAGTCATATTCTCAGGGTCGATGTTGATGCTCGTAGCCTTTGAGCGGGCAGCGACTACGTCCTCGAGGGTTCCTCTCTCGTGTGCGGCATAGCCTTTCACGGTCTCAACAAGGTTGGGAATAAGGTCGGCACGGCGCTGATAGGCCGACTGCACATTAGCCATAGCCGTTGTGGCACTTTCCTGTACGCCCACCATTCCGTTGTAAGCACTTGCAGCCCAGGCACAAATAATGACGATGGCTGCGATAATTCCGATAGTTCCTTTACTAAGTTTCATATTCTTTGTTTTTTAGGGTTTTTCTTATGGGTATACTGATGGATTACCATCTTGATGTGGCACCACCGCCACCGAAGCTTCCTCCTCCGAAGCTTCCTCCTCCGAAGCCTCCACCGCTGAAGCCACCACCTCTGGAGCCGCCTCCGAAGCCGCCTCCACCGCTGAATGCGCTGGAATAATGCTCAGCGATGAACGGATTGGCCGTCAGCATTTCGCGTCCCTTCGTACCCAGGTACCTTTTCCGTAAGTAGGCTATCAGTACAAACCAGCCGCCAAGAAGTAGCATGAAGATGCTCATAATGGAGAGCATGGCATCATCTTCTTCTGCTTCATAGATCTCTGGTAACTCTTTCTTCTGTAACGTGTTATAGATAGCCTCCGCGAGATACAACATGCCGCTGTCAGGCTGTTCTGATTTCATGAAGGGCACAGCATAGCGACGTTCCAACTGGCCACATTCAGCATCGGTCAGATCGGCTTCAAGTTTCTTTCCAGGGGAAATATTGATAGAGTGGTCTTTATAGCCAAGAATAATAATCAGGCCGCGGTCATCATAGCCGACGTGATAGCTGTTTCCTATGTCCTGAGCCATACGGAAGGGGTCGTCGTTCTCAATGCGGTTCACCAACACTACGACCGATTGAATCCGCAGCGAATCTTCCATCTTCCGGAACCACTGGTTCAGCAGCATCTCGGTATTTGGCGAGACCACATGGTCTGGGTTCGACACGTAGCGCGAAGCATCGGTCAGGTAAGGAATGGGGATGTTCTGGGCGTTCCAGTAGGTGTCTTCTCCTGTCGCAGTGCTGCTCACGACCGGTGCTGCTTCTTCGGTAGAACTGGAACCTACGGCGTATGCACAGCATGTCAGCTGTAGTGTCAGTCCTGCACCGACGACCCATTTCCAGTATTTCTTGAAATGTCTGGTGGTAGGTGTCTCTTCAGCTAAGGAAGCAAGATAGTCGTCACATTCGTTGTTGAAGGCCGTCTTGTTCTCGTTATACAGCTCTTCGTATTTCCTTCTCAGTTTGTTGCCACCGAAGAGTCCTACGTCGCGCTTTTCTTTCTTGTAGTTTTGTTCTAACAGATAAATGGTCTGATTGTATTTGCCTGCAATCTTTCGAAGAGCTAAGGTCTTCTCCTTTTGTCTCCCCTCTAATTCCTTGTTCTTCTTTTTGTCGACAGCGAGTCCTCCAACGCAAAGCGGGATGAAAATGGCGCAGAACATCGTGAGCAACTCCCATGCCGCCTCAATAGTCCCCGAATTGGAGCCTGCTGTCATTCCTGCTACGATGCAGACAAAGGCTGCCACCGTACCAAGCATGGTCTTCGTTACACTTGATGCTTTTGCCATAGAAAGAAATATTTTATTCTTTGCCGTTCCAGAACTCCCACGAGGCAAAGGCCTGAAGCAAGAGCATCTCGAGTCCGTTTTTCACGGTGGCATCACGTTCGGCACCTTTGCGCATGAATAGCGTCTCGTCGGGATTATAGATCAGGTCGTAGAGGATGTTTCTTTCGTCCATCGCCTCGTAGGGCAGTGGCGGGCACTCTTCGGTTTTGGGAAACATGCCTAATGGCGTACAGTTGACAATGACGTTGTATTCCTTGACCACGTCGGGAGTGATGGTACCATATTGGATGGTGCCTGGGCGTTCGTAGCGGCTTACATAGACGGTTTCCAATCCCAGTGATTTCAGACCGTAGCTGATGGCCTTCGACGCACCGCCTGTACCCAGCACCAGTGCCTTCTTGTGGTAATTCTCGAGCAGCGGCTCAATGCTTTGAGTGAAGCCGATGACGTCGCTGTTATAGCCTTTGAGCGTGATTTTCTTCCCTTGATGTTCCACGCGAATCACATTGACAGCACCAATTGCACGTGCTTCTGGACTTACGTAGTCAAGGAACGGAATGACCTTCTCCTTGTACGGGATGGTCACGTTGAGTCCCTTCAGCTCTGGGTTTTGGCTGAGCACCGCAGGCAAGTCGTCGATGCTTGGGATCTCGAAGTTCAGATACTTGGCATTGATGCCTTCGTCGGCAAAACGCTGGTTGTGATAGCCGATGGAAAAGGAATGGCCGAGTGGGTAACCGATGAGTCCGTATTTATCCATAATCTACGTTTTTTTATTTGGTTGCAAGATACATTGTGCAGATGCCAAAAGTAAGTCGGCGGAACGTGGCTTCCTGAAAGCCTGCCTGTCCCAGTATGTCGACCATTCGTTCACCTTGGGGAAAGGCTTCGATGGTCTTGGTAAGATAGCTGTATGCGCTCTGGTCGCGTGAGATGATTCGACCATAGGCGGGGAGCACCGTGTGGGAATAGATGTGGAAGAGCTGCTTCATGGGGAATGAGACGGGTGTCGTCAGTTCGACAATGCTCAGATGACCTCCTTTGCGCAACACTCGGAACATCTCGCTCAGTCCCTTGTCCAGGTCGGCAAAATTTCGGATACCAAAGGCTGCTGTCACTGCGTCGAACGATTTGTCGGGGTAGGAGAGGTCCAGACAGTCTTCCTTTGCGAAAGAGATGACGTCCTGCAGTCCCAGCTTTGCCACTTTCTGTGCACCTACTGCCATCATACCTTCACTGATGTCGGCACCGATAAGCTTTTTGGGCCTTAGCATCTGTACTGCAAGGATGGCGAAGTCGCCCGTTCCTGTGGCAATGTCGAGTACCGTCTGTGGTTTGAAAGGCTCTAATTGCCTGATAGCTTTTTTGCGCCAGCCTCGGTCAATGTCCCAGGACAGGCGGTGGTTCAGCGTGTCGTAGGTCGGGGCAATGTTGTCGAACATTGCTTCTACCTGTGCGGCTTTCTCTCCACCGGCCTCGTAGGGCTTTATTTTCTCCTGCTGGTAGGTCATGGGGCTAATGGGACTAATGGGGCTAATGGGGCTAATGGGGCTAATGGGACTTATGGGGCTAATGGGGCTAATGGGACTAATGGGACTTATGGGACTAATGGGGCTAATGGGACTAATGGGGCTAATGGGACTAATGGGGCTAATAGGGCTTGGGGCTAATGAGCCTCATTAAGCCATGCGGCTACATTCCTTTCGATACGGGTGGCAAGGTCTTCGCTCGTTGCGGCCTTGTCGAAGTGCTCGCCGGTAATGTGCTCGTAGAGCTCGATGTATCTTTCGCTGACGCTGTCAGCATATTCATCGGTGATCTCGGGCATCACTTGTCCGGGCTCGTTCATGAAGTTGTGCTCGATGAGCCACTGGCGCACAAACTCCTTCGAAAGCTGACGCTGCGGTTCGCCCTTCGCCAGCTTCTCCTCATAGCCGTCGGCATAGAAGTAGCGGCTGCTGTCGGGGGTGTGAATCTCGTCGATGAGAATCACCTTGCCGTCGCGCTTGCCAAATTCATACTTTGTGTCCACAAGAATCAGTCCACGCTTGGCTGCAATCTCCTGTCCGCGGGCAAAGATCTTGCGGGTGTAGTCCTCCATGACAGCATAGTCCTCAGCCGATACCAGTCCTTGGGCAATGATTTCTTCGCGCGAGATGTTCATGTCGTGTCCCTCGTCGGCCTTGGTCGTCGGTGTGATAATAGGCTCGGGGAAACGCTCGTTCTCTTTCATGCCGTCGGGAAGACGCACACCGCAGAGCTCACGGCATCCGTTCTTGTACTCGCGCCAAGCCGAACCGGTGAGTATCGAGCGGATAATCATCTCCACACGGAAACCTTCGCACTTCAGTCCTACGGTCACCATGGGGTCGGGAGTGGCCAGCTTCCAGTTCGGACAGATGTCGGTCGTTGCGTCCAGGAACTTGGCAGCAATCTGGTTAAGTACCTGCCCCTTGAAGGGTATGCCTTTGGGTAGAACCACGTCGAAGGCCGAAATACGGTCGGTGGCTACCATCACCAACAGGTCATCGTTAATGTCGTAAACGTCGCGCACCTTACCGTGGTATACGCTCTTCTGTCCATCGAAATGGAAATCGGTTGTTGTCAATGCTTTCGCCATAATATATAATATAATGTGTATATGCCTGTTCGTGCCGATGACTATGGCCTTGCCATTCTCGGTTAAGATTTTCGTTGCAAAATTACAAAGAAATATTCAAAGTCGGAAAAGAAATGGTAAAAAAATCGTAGCACGCGTTCCACATTATTGGAATCGTGAGCACTAAAGCAGTGCTTTTACGTAGTCGCGTTCCCAGTCTTTCAGGTGGAAACGCTTGTCGTCGTATTGCAGCAGGTCCAGGTCAATACGCACGATACCCTCGCGCCGGTCTTGGTCGGTGCGTCCCATGTCTACTTCTGTTTGCTTGAACCATTGCTGCAGTTGTTCAACACTCAGCGTGGTTTCGCCTCTGGCTATCTGGTTCAGGTAGGGGTCGGGTCGTTTGGCACCGATGGGTTCCGTCCATAGCTCCCGACTGAAGGTTAAAGAAAAAAGAACCTGTGCGAGGCGTTGGCGCGCCTCGTCCAGATTCTTTTCTTGGTCGCGGTTTGCGGCCAGTGACAATAGCACCTTGTGCATTATTCTCAACCGTCAGCTTTCAGTCCTGTTAGCGATGCGGCTCTTGATCTTATCGACGTAGGCATCGATGACGGCTACGGCGGTGATGTTTACGACATCGCGCACCGAGGCGCCGAAGTCCACGAAGTGGATGGCCTTCTTCAGTCCCATTTGGATGGGGCCGATAATCTCGACGTCGGCATCGAGCATCTGCAGCATCTTGTAGCTGGAGCGGGCCGAGGTGAGGTTGGGGAAGACGAGCGTGTTCACGTCCTTGCCGTAGAGGCGGGTGAAGGGGTACTGTTCGTCGCGCAACTCGCGGTCGAGTGCGAATCCCAGCTGCATCTCACCGTCGATGGGCAGGTCGGGATAAAGCTCGTGCATCTTCGTAGCGGCGGCCTTCACCTTCAGTGCACCGTCGCTTTGCGAGGAGCCGAAGTTCGAGTGCGAAATCATCGAGATGACCGGCTTCTCGTTGAAGAAGCGTACGGCGGTGGCCGAGAGTTTGGCAATGTCAACGAGCGTGTCGGTGTCGGGGTTCTCGTTGACGAGCGTATCGCCGATGTAGAGCGTGCCCTTGGGCGAGTTGATGATGTGCATGGCGCCGAAGTGCTTGTATTCGGGGCGTATGCCGATGACCTCGTTGACAACCTTGATAGTGTTCGAGTACTTGGTATAAAGACCGGTGATGAAGGCGTCGGCCTCGCCCGTCTCGACCATCATCATGCCGAAGTAGTTGCGCTCGAACATCTTGTCGTTGGCCTCTTGGAAGGTATAGCCCTCGCGCTGGCGTTTCCCGGTGAGGATGCGGGCATAGCGCTCGCGGCGTTCCTGCTCCGACGGGTGGCGCAGGTTCACGATCTCGATGCCTTCAAGTGAAAGGTCAAGTTCTTTTGCTAACTTATTGATTACTTCATCGTTACCGAGTAGTATTGGCTGACAGATACCTTCGCTCTTTGCCTGTACGGCAGCCTTGAGCATCGTTGGGTGTACGCCCTCGGCAAAGACCACGCGCTGGGGATGTGCTGCAGCAGTGGCATAGAGTTTCTGCGTGAGCTTCGTTTCCTGTCCGAGCAGTACGGAGAGCGAGTTCTTGTACTCGTCCCAGTTCTCAATCTTCTTCCTTGCCACACCGCTGTCGATGGCAGCTTTTGCTACTGCAGCCGACACCTCTGAGATGAGGCGCGGGTCAACGGGCTTCGGGATGAAGTAGTCGCGTCCGAACTTCAGGTTGTTCACCTTGTATACGTCGTTCACTACGTCGGGCACGGGCTGTTTGGCCAAGTCGGCAATGGCATAGACGGCGGCCAGCTTCATCTCCTCGTTGATGGCCGTGGCGTGAACGTCGAGGGCTCCGCGGAAGATATAGGGGAAGCCGATGACGTTGTTAATCTGATTGGGATAGTCGGTGCGGCCTGTCGACATGAGCACGTCGGGTCGGGCTTCCATCGCTTCCTCGTAGGTAATCTCGGGCGTGGGGTTGGCCAATGCAAAGATGATGGGGTCGTTGGCCATCGACCGAACCATATCTTTTGAGAGTATGTTTCCCTTTGATAATCCGACAAATACGTCGGCTCCGTTCACGGCTTCCTCTAAGGTGCGTATGTCGTTGCGCTCGGTGGCGAAGAAACGCTTCTGCTCGTTCAGGTCCTGACGGTCGGCACGGATGACACCCTTCGAGTCGAGCATCACGATGTTCTCCTTCTGTGCACCGATGGCCATGTAGAGCTTCGTGCACGAGATGGCGGCTGCGCCAGCACCGTTGACCACGATTCGCACTTTAGCGATATCCTTGCCGATGACCTCGAGTGCGTTCTTCAGTCCTGCTGCGCTGATGATGGCGGTGCCGTGCTGGTCGTCGTGCATCACGGGGATGTCGAGCGTCTTCTTCAGTCGCTCCTCAATGTAGAAGCACTCAGGTGCCTTGATGTCCTCGAGGTTGATGCCGCCGAAGGTCGGTGCGATGCGCTCTACGGCCTCGCAGAACTTTTCCGGGTCTTTTTCGTTGACCTCAATGTCGAACACATCGATGCCACCGTAAATCTTGAACAGCAATCCCTTACCTTCCATCACGGGCTTGCCGCTCATGGCGCCAATGTCGCCAAGGCCCAGGACAGCGGTGCCGTTCGATATGACGGCCACGAGGTTACCCTTGTCGGTATAGCGGTAGGCTGCGTCGGGATTCTCCTGAATCTCCAAGCAGGGGTAGGCCACACCGGGGGAATAGGCAAGCGAAAGGTCGGTTTGAGTACGGTAAGCCTTGGTAGGCTTTACTTCGATTTTTCCAGGTCGGCCGCTCTCGTGATACTCAAGTGCGGCCTCTTTTGAGATTTTTACCATGATACGTGTAAATATATAATGTATTTGGCGTGCAAAATTAATAAAAACTCCGTGAAAACGTGACGGTTTTTTAATCTTTTTAGTAACTTTGCACCCGAATTACATGCTTATGCAAGAAATAAAGAATATTACCACATACAGGCAGTCACTGCGCGAACGAATCGTTGAAACTGCGATGAAGATGTTTGCAATGAAGGGCATCCGTGCGGTGAAGATGGACGACATTGCCCAGCAGTTGTCTATCTCGAAGCGTACGCTCTATGAAATCTACGAGAACAAAGAGGTGCTGCTTTTCGAGGGTGTGAAGCGTTACAAGGCTTTGAAGGACGCTGAAAACCGCCAGATGATGGACGCCTGTCCTACGGTGATGGACATTATTCTGAAGCTGTATGAGAAGCGAGTTGCTGAGTTCAAGCAGACTTCGCCCTCGTTTTATGTAGACTTGGAAAAATATCCCCGTGTACTTGGATTCCTGGAGAAGGACAAGAAAGAGCGTCACCAACAGTTCGTCGATTTCCTGCTTCGTGGCGTGAGCGAGGGCTATTTCCGTGCCGACCTCGACTATGAGCTTGTTTCTCAGCTGTTCAGTTCCATGACCCACCATGTTATTTCTGCCCAGTTGTATAGCGAACACTCGCTTGAACATATTTTCCACAATCTTGTTTTTGTCACGCTTCGCGGCATCTGTACCCAGAAAGGAATAGAGATACTCGACGAGTTTGTAAGTACCGTCAGAGAGAAATGAACCAGACAGCACGTACCTTTATCTTTGCGGGTCTCGTGGTCAGCATCTTGCTGGCTATGCATCTGCTGCCCACCATTGTCATCGACGGCGTGGAGCTGCGTCATGTCAATGTGCTCAGCGACGTGCTTCCCGAGGTCTATCAGCAGCGCGACGGAATCGACGTCATTCCAAAGCCGGTTCCTCCAAAGCCTGTCCGTGCCAGGAAAGCGGCCGACAATGACAGCCTCGCGCAGCAGACAGCTGGCGATGAATACCAGCCGGACACGGAAAACGAGCTGGCCGACGAGGGGCTGATCATTGACTATTCTGAAGGCACCTCTGGCGGAATGGCCCATTTCTATGAGCAGCTGGCGCATGAGGCATCACGTCGGGTGGTGCGCATTGCCTACTACGGCGATTCGTTTGTCGAGGGCGACATCGTGACGGCCGACCTGCGCGAGCTGTTGCAGGATCGCTTTGGCGGTAGCGGGGTAGGGTGGGTCGACTGCACCGACCGCCTCAAGGGCTTCCGTCGCACGGTGAAGGTGAAGGGCGTGGGCTTCAAGGAATACGAAGTGGTGCAGAAACCCTATAGTCATAAGGTCGAAGGCATAGCCCAGCGCTACTTCGTCCCCCATGAGAACGCGCGCACCTGGGCTTCGGGCACCAATGCCCGCAAGCATGTGGCCCGCTGGCAGCAGGCATCGTTGTTCTTTCGTACGGAGGGCGGCATGAGCGTGACGACCTTTGCCGACAACGACACCATTGGCACCCAGTATGTCGAAGGCTCGACGCAGGTACAGTCATTGCGCTTCGAGAAGGAGGGCATGAGCGGCATAGGCTACCAGTTCAACCAGGTTTCCGACCAGAGCTATGTCTACGGTATGGCGCTCGAATCCAGGCAGGGTGTCATTCTCGACAACATCAGCATGCGCGGCTCGGCAGGTTACACGATTGCGAAGATACCGCAGTCGACGCTGGTCGACTTTGCCCGTCTTCGTCCCTACGACCTGATCGTGCTGCATTTCGGGCTGAACGTAGCCAGCGAGAAGAGCCACGCAGCCAACTACAAAGCCTACATCAAGCGCATGCAGGAGGCCGTGGAGCATCTCTGTGCCGCCTATCCGCAGGCCTCGGTACTCATCGTCAGCATGCCCGACCGCGACCAGCGCACGGCAGCTGGCATCCGCACGATGCTGGGCGTAGAGTCGCTGGTGGCCTATCAGCAGATTCTGGCCAGCAACTGCGGTGTGGCCTATTTCAACCTTTTCCAGGCGATGGGCGGGCGCGAGAGCATGAAGGCGCTGGTGGACAAGGGCCAGGCCAACAAAGACTACACCCACCTGACCCACTCTGGAGGCAAGCATCTGGCACGGTTGCTCTACGACGCACTGATGGAGGGCTACGACCATTACACCGGACAATGATTAATTCTGTGCATCTATGGAACCGACGATTGAACGTATCATCTACCAGCTGACCTATCATCCTGACGAGCCGATGCTCTTCAGCAGCGGGTTGTTCCTGTTCCTGTTCCTGGGGTTTGCCTTCGTCTACATGATGCTGCAGCATACGCGCACGCTGCGACTGCTCTTTGTCACGGCCTTCTCCTATTATTTTTACTATAAGTCGAGCGGCTTTTATTTCTTCCTGCTTGCCGTGGTGACGCTGAGCGATTATCTCATTGCCGCGCGCATCTACAGGCTGAAGCACCGACGAGCCGCAGGAAGGGCGCTGGTGGCCCTCTCGCTGCTCGTCGACCTGGGGCTGCTGGGCTATTTCAAGTACACCAATTTCTTCTGCGGCATGTGGGAGCAGATGGTGGGCGGCAATTTCCAGCCCTACGACATCTTCCTGCCTGTAGGCATATCGTTCTTCACGTTCCAGTCGATGAGCTACGTCATCGACATCTATCGTGGCGACCTGAAACCCTTGCCGTCGCTGCTCGACTATGCGTTCTACGTGTCGTTCTTCCCGCAGTTGGTGGCGGGCCCCATCGTTCGTGCCCGCGACTTTGCCCCACAGATACGCCGTCCGCTGCAGATCACCGACGACATGTTTGCCCGGGGTGTCTGCCTCATTGCCGTGGGCCTGTTCAAGAAAGCCGTCATCAGCGATTATATCTCGCTGAACTTCGTCGACCGTATCTTCGACAATCCCTCGCTCTACAGCGGTGTGGAGAACCTGCTGGGTGTCTACGGCTATACGCTTCAGATCTATTGCGACTTCTCCGGCTACAGCGATATGGCCATTGGCATCGCCTTGCTCCTGGGATTCCGCTTCCCCCTTAACTTCAACGCGCCCTACCGCTCGGAGAGCATTACCGACTTCTGGCGTCGTTGGCACATCTCGCTTTCGTCGTGGATTCGCGACTATATCTACATCTCCTTGGGAGGTAACCGCAAGGGACGCGTGCGCACATACTTCAATCTGATTGTCACCATGCTGCTTGGCGGTCTCTGGCACGGAGCGAGCCTGAACTTCGTGGCGTGGGGTGGCATGCATGGTGTAGCACTGGCTGTGCACAAGTGGCTGCGTGCCAAAGTGTTCCGTCACGACCGCAACTATCGCAGTCACGGCCTGCGCAAGTTTGCGGCCATGCTGCTTACGTTCCATTTCGTGGCCTTTTGCTGGATATTCTTCCGCAACCACACCTTCGCCGATGCGTGGACCATGCTGGGGTGCATCTTCACCAACTTCCATCCAGAGCTGTTCGGACAGGTGGTCACGGGCTATGTCTATGTGTTCGGGCTCATCGCCTTCGGCTATCTCACCCATTTCGTGCCCGACAGCTGGCAGGAGTTCTTCATTGGCGTGCTTCGCAGGGGAGGCGTCTTCCTGTGTGCCCTTGTGATGGCTGTGGTCATTTATCTGGTCATTCAGGTGAAGAGTTCTACCATCCAACCCTTCATCTACTTCCAGTTTTGATGGGGTAACTATTCAGCACCCTCAAGATGAGTGCCCCGTTTGGGGCAGAAATCTAACAAAATCTATACAAATCTGACATAATCAGAGTAGAAATTGAAAGATTTTGAACAGATTTGTAT
>Ga0310695_10003147_pt1 | contig 33031 bp, 49 predicted proteins | sample RumenRJG_04DNA_FD_203882 | JGI IMG/M metagenome (GOLD analysis project Ga0310695, IMG submission 203882) | Bovine rumen microbial communities from Lethbridge, Alberta, Canada - RJG_04 (v2) (version 2) | ecosystem: Host-associated > Mammals > Digestive system > Stomach > Rumen | place: Canada... | reverse complement strand
AGGCACGTCCATCGCGGAAAGCGGCGCGTACTCTATCCACTTGTTGCCGTCGTCGTCCCTGCGCCGTATCACGTATTCGTCGGTGGAGAGGACGGACGACACCCCGCTGTTCTGGGAGAAGCCGTACAGCTGCAGCGCATGGGACTCGACAGGGCCGTCCTGGTCGCTCCGGGGCGTCTTCCACTCAAGGCTCTTGGCGGTCTTCTGCGGGACGTCCGGGAGATACGAATCGGGCTTTAGGGGAGATCTGTCCAGAAAGCCCCATGTGCCGCGGGATATAAGGGACTCGGGCGCCTTCTTCCCCGGCTCGGGGTCGGACGGCATGAAGCGGCCGGCGCTGGCTATGAACGTGTTGCGCAGCAGGATTCCGTCCGAAGAGAGGTGCGTAGGGTCGGGCTGAGTCTCGAAAGACCCCTGCACGAACGCCTGGTCCTTGTCGTACTTGAGCGTCAGGTACACGGGTCCCGGCGCCACGGGCTCTTCCTCGGTAGCCGAGTACTCGCCGAAGTACGCGTCGTAGCCGCCGAACTCGCTGGCCATGACGCAGGTGCCGCTCTTCTCTGAAAGAGCGGACAGCTTGGTGGCGGATATCGCGAACTCGTCTCCGCCCTGGCACTGCGCCGTGACGAAGCCGTGTTCTTCCTTCCATTCGGAGTCGGGGCCGAGCCACACCTTCCAGCACCAGTCCGACTGCTTAGACTCGTTGTCGAATGCGTAGCAGATAAGATCGGCCTTCCACTCGACGCCGGACTGGTCGGCGCCTAGCCACATGTGCACCTCTCCGTCGTTGCGCGCCAGGGGCTTGGACATGTATTCCACAGGCGCCGATTCAGTCTCGACCGAAAGAGAGACGGAGCGGACCAGCGTCGTAGCGCCCTCGAGGGCCATGCCGGAAAGGTCGTCCTCGTCGGCGCCGGCGTTCCGGAGCTGCACCGTTAGCTCCTCTCCCGCGTCCGAAAGCTCCTCGCAGTTCGTGAACGCCATGAAGCGCCCGCCTTTGGCTTTCCACACGCCGAGCCTTATGCTCCTGCAGAACTGGTCGTGAGGCCATTCCATCATCGTGGAGAGCCAGCCTGTGCTGCCTATGGACGCGTCGTTTCCGAACTGGCCGGAGCTGAGCACGTACCCTGAAAGATGGTTCTGCTGCGGAGACCCGGCGCTGTTCTGGTATATGACCGCCGCGGACACCGGGCTGCTTTCGGCCCCGCCTTCGTGCACCACAACTCCGCGGAGGCAGTCCTCGAGGGTGGACCCCATGTTGACGGCGGCGTACGGATATCCGTCAAGCTTGGACGGCGCGCACTGGAACAGCTTGCTGCCGCGGTACGGCTCGGGGACGTTGCGGGACGGCAGGTTTACAATGGCGCCCGTGTCCGTGTTCTGCACGTCCAGCGTATGGGACGTCACGGGCAGGCGGTCTATTATCCCGTTTATGGTGCTGGCCCTTACCAGCTCTCCGGGCTGAACTCGCTGCATCTGTCCTCCTTAGACCATCTTCGGGTACCAGCGGGCGGCGGAAAGGCCCTGCGTCGTATGGTCCCATTTGACGTGGCCGTAGTAGTTCTGGTCCGCCGACATCACGCCCCAGTACGTCTCCACCCTTTGGAAGCTCCTGCGCGGCGGATTCCTCTGGTTCGTCTGCACTACGTCGTCGCCCTGCTTCACCCATACGTAATCGTCGGGGAACGTGTACGGGCACGACGACAGCTCAGGGGCGTTGAACGGGACGATGTAGTCCACCGAAAGGCCGACCATGTCCCTGAACTGCACGTGGTCGTTGATGTACCCGCTGATGTCCGGATAGTGCTTCGTCTCGCGCGTAGTGTGGATCAGGACCGGCCTGTGCCTGAGGGCGTTGTCGTCCTGGATCTTCTTGTTGGAGACGAGCTCCTCGGCGTAGTTCAGGTAGTAGGCGTTTCCGTCGTCCGCCCGGTACCAGCGGTGGCCGTTGAGGACACCGCGGTCCTTGTTGTTGAGGAACATGTCGACGTGCTCTCTGTTGGCGTGGCCGGACAGGACGGTGCCGGACAGGACGCCGGGGTCGGGGCATTTGCGGTCTTCGTGCTCGAGGTTCTTGCAGAAATAGTACGGAGAGCACGTGAACGCCTCCCACCGCACCTGCCATGTGTCGGCGTCGGGGTCTCCTATCCACCCTCCGGTGCCGGGCGTTATCTGCGAAACCTCCTCCGCCTGGCAGTCGCAGACCAGCAGGCAGTGGTCTCCGGCCTCGGGCTGCTCTATCCTGGTGGAGGTTATGACCCATACGTAGTCGCCGTCGCCGGGCGGGACCGGGAACGTGAAGTTCTGGTCGAACGTGTCGGACATGGACGCGAGGCACGACTGAAGCGGGCGACCCACCATGTCGTTGAAGTCCTTGCCTCTTATATAGGGGCCCTTGAACACGGCCTTGTAGCGCATGTTGCCCTGGTTGTCGTACGAAGGGCTGGTGTCCGAAATCTGCTGCACGAACAGGCTCAGGACGCCGCTCTGCGGCACTGGGCCCGAATATGTAGCCGCCGTCTGCGAATCGTAGTGGTTGCTTATGCCCATGTCTCTTCCTTACTCGTATCTGGTCTCGCTCTTGACGCCCTGGTTGATCTTGTCGCAGATCTCCTGCTGCAGGTTGCACTGGCGCCTGAGGTAGTCCTCATAGATCTTCGTGCGGTTGTCGCGCTCGTTGAACGTCATGCCCCAGCGGCCGAGGTCCTGCACGTTGCTCATGTCCGGAGGACGAACGTGCGTGCTGATCTGCTGCATGGCGTGCACCAGAATCTGGGCCACGTCCCCCCAGTGCGCGGCGTTGGACTGCGCCTCGTCGCGCCTCTTCTGGAGGTCCATTATCTCGTCCTCGTCAAGGCCGCCTACGCCGAGCCTCCTGTTAAAGCCGAACGCCGTCTCGAGCGCGTCGTTTCGGCTGCGCCTCACGACGTCGAGCCGCTGCGAAAGCGCGTTGAACTGGCCCCGCGGCCCGAGCATCCTGTTGCTGAGAGTCTCGTTAGCGAAAGTCTGCGCGTCCAGCGTCGAGCTGCGGCGCGCCCACTTGACTCCGAAGACCTCCTCGGCGTCGCGCATCGCGGAGAAGTTCGCCGCCACGCGGTTCGCCTCTTCCGTCTCGAACCGGGTGTATTCGTCCTGGAAATTGTCGTGGAGATGCTGGTTCTCGCGCTCTATCTCCTTCAAGGCGCTGTTCCACGTGCCGAAGATCTGGTCCATCTGCCTGAAGTCGGACTGCATGTTCTTGTAGCGCTGGAGATAGTTCTTGATGTCGCTTTCGGCCTGCTCGCGAATCTGGTTAGCCTCCTGCTGGTCGTATGGATGCCAAAAGGACCCCTCTCTGAGCTTTCCTTCGCCTATCATCGCCTCCGCCGCGTTCCGCCTCTACGTGGCGTAGGCCATCGGGTCCACCATTCCGGCCAGACGCCGCATGGCCTGCTCTCTCCTGCTGCGGTAGTCCTCCGTCATCTGGTATACGCGCGCGTCGTCCTCGTAGCTGGTGTACGCGTCGCGGGCGCGCTCCTGGATGAGCCCGGCCCGGTACGAATGGATAGTCGTCTCGGTGCCTCTGACGAGCTCTCGCGCCTGCTGCGTCTGGGCATCCTTCATCTCCTGTATCTTCACCGCCGCCTCACTGGCCGCCTGCGAAAGCTGAGCGAACTGCGTAACAAGCGTCGATGCCATAGAGGCGACGCCCGCCAGGCCTCCAAGCACCGCCTGAGACGTAGTGGAAGACCCGGCGTTAGCCAGCAGAGACGCCGTATTAAGGGCGGAACCAACTCCTTCTCCTGCAGCATTGAACAGCGGAGCCGCGGCGGTTCCCTCGGTCGCGCGGCCTATGCCGGCGAAGAGCTGGGACGCGTACATGCCGCCGAGCCACATGCCCATGCTCCTGCGCATGTTCTGCCGCCTGAAAGCCGACTCCTCCTCGGGAGTCATGCCCTCGTAGGGATCGCGTCTGTAACGCATCCAGCCAGGCCAGTTGATTCCTGACCAGATGCGGCCTGAAGGGCCGAGGTTCAGGCGCACGCTATGCGTTACGCCGTCCGGGGCGTTCATGGCCATCTGCGCCTCCCGCGCGCCCCGCGCCTGCGCAACCTGCTGCACTGGATTCTTGGACTTGTAGTTTGCGGCGGCCTATCTCGCCTATGGGACTATGTCGTCCAGAGCGCTCATAAGCTGCTTCCCCGTAAACGAGCCGCCGCCAGACAGGACCTCGTCCATCATCTTCTTGACGATGCGGCCGCCGGACTGCATGCCGTAGTGCCCAGTCTTGTAGTTTTTGATCATGCCCTGCAGCTGTTCCCTGAGCATGTCGGCAGACACTGAATCCCGCATCTAGCTGTAGCGGGCGCGGATCTGCCCCGCGAACTGGTCGACGCCCATCATCCTGATGCCGGGCTCGCCATAGGGATAGCCGCCTTTCGGGATCCTCATCACGGGGCGGGCGGCAGGTACAGGCCATAGATTAGGCGACCTCGCGGCGTTAAGCGGAATCCGAGAATAGCCCCTCCCTGTCTAGGCCATAAGAGGAGGCACTATCATGCCGCCGCCTCCGCCGCCTACGCTGACAATCTGCACGCCGGCAGAACCGCCCGAACCGCCACCGCCGAACTGGAGCCGCCCGCTGAGCCTGTCTATGCTCTGCCTGAGCGCGGCCATCCCCTGGTTCAGCTTGGCCATCGTCTGCGAAAGACCGCCGAGATTCGAGAAAGACGCGCCTCCGCTGCCCGCCTGCGCGCCTCCGTTGCCGCCCTGCGCGCCCTGTCCGCCGCGCAGCTGCTGCAGCTTCTGCTGGACGTCCGCCGTGTCCAGTACCGCCTTCAGGCGGAGCTCGTATTCTGATCCGTTGGCCATTTTCCTGCCTTTTTATTTCATTAACCGTTCAGGATATACTTACGGCCGCGCTTTTCCTCAGACGCTCCCTGTTACGGCGCACCATCTCCTCCCAGGGCAGGTCCTTGTCTAGCTCCTCCATCTGGGACAGCGATATTCCCTTGCCGCCTTTCATCTTCCACGTGTGCTCGTTCATGAGTAGAAGCAGGAAAACAAGAGAGCAGTCCAGGATCTGATCCATGGACCACCCGTAGGACTCGGCCGCGAAGTTCATCACAGACAGCAGAAAGCCGTTTCCCGAGTCCGCGCTGAAGCTCTGGTTATTTTTTTTCCCCGTCGGCCTGGGGCGCCGCCTTGTTGAGATTGACGAACATATCCACGACCGCTTTCATCAGGTCCGGCAGGTCGGACACGTCCAGGTTGTCGTCCAGCCATTCGACGGCGTCGTCCCTGAGCTTGTCTAGCCCGTTCCTGTACTGCTTCAGCTCGTCGCGCTCCTTTGCAAGCACGAACACCGTGGGGGCTATGTTCTCTACCGTGAATTCTCCGTCCGCCTGTATGAAGGGGCTGCGGAGCTTCTCGAGAAGGGCGTACTTGTATATCGTTACGGGCTTGAGCTCTATCTTGCCGAACTTGGATCCTCCGTCCGTAACGGCGTTCAGCACGATTTCGGGATTGCTGCTGTCCATGCGTTATCCTTCTGTTTCTTCGTTTTTCCTTAAAATATTATATATGAGCGCCTGAGACACGCCGAACATCTTCGCTACTTTTACCGTGGATCCGGTCTCGCGGTATTTCTCCGCTATCTCTTCGACCTTGTCCCACAGCGGCGACCGCTTAGCCTTCGAGATGTTCCGGCGGTGCTCTTCGGACTTGGGCTTCCGCATTCTGAGTTTGGTCTCTTCCGATCTAGGATGCGATGAGCCTTCTCTCATTTTTTCCAGATGCAGCTTGTCAGGACTCCAAAGCCTTCCGGTCATCCATCCAGGAGGAATCGGAACGTCTTTGTGTATCTTGCCTTCGCTAACTCCGTTGTTAATCCACACGCTATCCTGGTCATGAATCCGCGCATGTTCCGCTCGCGTCATCGGCCGAAGATCTTCAAACCGCCATTCTTCGTATCTGACCCTGTCCCTGAACTTAAGAGTCGGATCCTTGTGGTGAAGAATCCAGTCGCTTTTATTAGCGTCGACTGGAATAAGGCCTAGTGCCACGAAATGACACCAGGCCTTGTATCTGTTTTTGCGTTCAATACTCATACAAGATATTATACTGAACGCAAAATAAACAGATATTAGTTTTATGCAGGAAAATGTTTTGTCCTGTGGAAACTGAGATCAAAGTACTTCTTGTCGTTGTACGTGCCGCGGTACGTAATGCTGTCGAGCTTCCACATGGCGTTGGCCCAGGGGAAGTTCAGCATGCCGGCGGAGAGGCCGGGGAGCGTAGCGGACTCGGCCTCGTCGGTCGTAGCGCCATTAAGACCAATAACGGTCATGGTGCCGTCCCAGCGCGTATCGTAATCGAGTTCGCTGACGACAGCGCCCTTCTGGTCCTGCGTAACATCAGTAACAACAGTCTTGTTAATGCTGCAATTCTAAATTATATAGCCGGAGAGCACCGAATCAATGCCCCAGCCTTCGCCGGGCTGGGTTATGATCGAACCAGCGTTGGTAGGATGCGTGTCCGCGCTCATCGAAGGTATCGACCAGTTGCCAACAAAATCTGCCATCGTAAATTTCCTTTTCCTTAAGGTTTAGAAACGTTTCAGTTTATACTTACGCCACGTCGTGCTTAGTCCAGCCCGTAGGTATGTTGCTGACGCCGTAGGTCTCGGGCAGCGAAGCGGGGCAGTAGAAGTCTCCGGTAGCGCCAACGCCGTTGACCCAGTTGGACGTGGCCGGCCACGTCTCGAAGTCGACGGACAGCTGGGCGAGGCTTGCGCAGCCCTTGAACATGTCCGCCATGATGTTCGAGTTCGTCCCCGTCGCGGGAGCGGGCATCTTGGACGCGGCCGTAAGCGCCGTGCACCCTTCGAACATGCCCGCGAAGCAGTTGGTCCCGGAAGCGGGGCTCAGCGTCAGCGCTGTCGCGTCCGAAAGCGCCGTGCATCCGTGGAACATGTTCTGGTACACGCCTACGCCCATGCCCGCGCCTCCCGGAAGCGTCTGCTCCGGTACGGCCGTCAGGCCCGTGCAGTTCCAGAACATGTCGCTATAGCAGTTGTCGTTCGTGAGCTGCGAGGCCGGGAACTCGAGCCTGGACGCGTCCACGAGGCCCGTGCAGTTCTGGAACAGAGCGTAGAAGCAGTAATGAGGCAGCGCGGCGGGCTCCTGTCCGAGAAGCGCTGTAAGCGGGCCGGCCACGGACGCCTGGCCATTCTGCACGAAGAACACGTTGGCGCCGCCAAGGTCCTTGCCGAACTTCGTGTTGGTGGTCTTCGCCTTGAACTAGACCGACTCGCCGCCCTGCAGCGCTATGGCGTTTCCTACGGAGTAGTCGCCCCAGATCCGGCCGTCCGTCGAGGACAGCATCGAGATGGAAGGCGCGGTCTCGCCGTCCTCGTACGCGCTGATTCCGATCGAGGCGCCTCCAGACGCGGCGGTGAACTTCAGGGTTGTCAAACGCTTCTTCACGGTCCAGCCCGTCGGTATGTAGTTGTTGCCGTAGGTCTCAGGCAGCCTCTCGGGGCAGTAGAAGTCTCCGGTAGCGCCAACGCCGTTGACCCAGTTCGTGGTGCCGTTGGTGTTCCAGGCCGTAAGGTTTGTCGTTATCTGCTTCAGGCTCGAGCATCCGTTGAACATCTGCTTCATTGCGTCTTTCGGGCATGCGGCGGCGCTAATACCCGGACTTGCCGTGAGGGCCGTGCATCCTTCGAACATCTATATGTAGCAGTTTTGCGTCAGTGTCGTGGCCGGAAGCTCTGGCGGAGGCGTCGACAGGCTCGTGCAATTTAAGAACATCTCCTGATACTGGTATTGATCGCTGAAGCTGGTCGCAGGAAGAGTCGGAGCAGCGGTCAGCGAAGAGCAGTTCTTGAAAAGACCAGCGAACGCCCCACGGTACATGACTGTCGCACTGAGCGTAGTCGGCGGAACCACGAGGTTCGAGCAGTCCTGGAACATCTCGCGGTGAGAGCCTCTCGCCGTCTTCGAAGCGTGTATCTCCGGAGCGGCCGTCAGGCTCGTGCACCCAGAGTACAGGTACTGGAACGCGTAATCTCCAACAGTGCCGGTGATGTCGGGTATGTCTGGAACGGAGGAGAGATTCAAGCATTCGCTGAACATCCTCTGGCAGCCGGTATATCCTACTGACGTTAAATTGTTCAGAGTAGGAGCAGCCGTGAGGCCCGTCCCGAAGAAGGCGCAGTTCAAGCCGAAGTAGCCAATGTATCCGCCTATAGAGACATCCACGGAAGTCAGACTCGAGCAGTTCTGGAACGCGTACGCCAGGCCGTAGTCGTACACACTGTTCCATGCCTACGTGCTGTCGTTCCACATGTTTATGGACGGCGCAGAGGTGAGGCTCGAGCAGTACTGGAAGGCGCCGTCCAGCGCCGAAATGCCTATCGCGCTTATGCTCCAGTTGGATTCGCGCAGGCTGGTGCAGTCCTTAAATGCCTGGTAGAAAGAGGCGGTATTATTAGGCTGGCACGAAAGGACCGGCGTCGAGGTGAGGCTAGTGCATCCCTGGAACGTCTCCCTGAACGCCTCGTTGCCGGCATCTGTGAAATCGCCGAAGCCCGCGCCGGAGAGAAGGCTGGCGCAGTTCTGGAACGTCCCATAGAACATCGCGGACGGTGCGACGTTATATCCAATGCATCTGAACTCAGGGGAGGCCGTGAGGCTTGTGCACCCGGAGAACATGTACTTGAACATCGCCGGAGAGCCGGAATAGCAGGATATGACGGGCTGTACCGAAGAGAGGCCCGTGCACCCGTAGAACAGCTCTTTCCAGCTGCTGTTAGCGTTGCCTTCCATGAGGGGCAGTTCCGGAGCGGCGGTGAGAGCCGTGCAGTTGAAGAAGATGCTGGCGCAGCCGCCTCCGGTACTTCCTGTGGCCGAGGCGGCGACCCAACGATGAGGCATCTTGAGCTGCGAGGCGTCTTTCAGGCCCGCGCAGGTTGTGAACAGGCGGTCGAAGCAGCTCTGCGCCGAAGTAGCCTGGTCCGCGATGTTCGGCCCGAGAAGGCTCATCAGCGAGCCGGACGCGGACACCTCGCCCGTCGGCACCACGAACTTGTGGTACCTGTTCCAGTTGTCGCCCATGCGGGCGTTGGACGTCGTCGCCTTGAACTGGACGGACTCGCCGGCGCTCAGGCTGATGTTGCCGGTGGACGTAAGGTTGTATTCCTGCCAGGTCTCGCCGTCCTTGCTCCACGACAGCGACACCGCCGGCGGAGATCCGACCTTCTGCAGGCCTACCTCAGCGCCGCCGGGGCCGGCCGTGAACGTGAGCGGCTCGTTGCCCTCTATGTCGTAGACAACGGCCGTAGCGGGTATCGTGTACTCGGTGCCGCGAATGTTGTATCCGCCTGTCTGCCCGGCGGAGGGAAGCAGCCTCGGGCACCAGAACTCGAGGCCGCTGGCGGTTCCGCGCAGCCAGTAGCTCGTGAACTGCTGCTCCATGTCCCACTTCGTAAACGGCACCGTTATCTTACGGAGGCTAGAGCATCCGTCCGCGAACGCGTAGAAGCACCTGTACGCGTTGCTGCCCGCGGCCACGGGATCCGCGGGGGCCTGTATCTCGATCGAGCTCAGGCTCGTGCAGCCCCGGAACATCTCCTGGCAAGCGCCGATATTGTAGTTCTGGAGAGAGACGGACGCCGTCTGCAGGCCGGTGCAGCCATTGAAGGCCTGCTCATACACGTACGAGCCCTGTACATGAGTTGGAAGCGCCGGAGCGGCCGTCAGGCTCGTGCAGTTTGTGAACGCCCAGTGGAAGGCCTGGCCCCACACATTACCGTCGCACGACACGTCCTTGGCCTGGGCTATAGAAGCGCAGTTCGTAAACGCCTGCTCGAACGCATGCGCGCCTATCTCGCCGCAGCTTATCTCGGGCGTAGACGTCAGCGAAGAGCAGCCCCTGAACATGCGCCTGCAGCAATACTACGTCGCGGTGGGAACCTTGATATCCGGCGCCGACGAAAGCTGGGTGGCGTCTTCGAACATCTAGTAAAATGAATGGTTGGCCGTATCAGGCAGCTTCAGGGCGGAGGCGTCGACTACCGCGTCGCACCCCCTGAAGAGGCCCGCGAACTGGTAGGGCTTGGCCGTAGCGCCAGTGGAAGAGCTGTCTATAAGAAGCGACATGTCTCCGGCCACGCTCAGCGCTCCTCCGTCCGAGAAGACGCGCACGCAGGACAGGTCTTCGCCTTCGGCCTCGGTTGCTCCGTAGCAGAAGGCCCCGTTGACGACGCCGTCCGCCGCCTTGAACTTGACGCTGCTGCCTCCGGGAACCGATATCGTGTCTCCGAGGCTGTAAGCGCTCCACGTCTGGCCTCCGTCGGTAGACTTCTGCAAGCTGATGTCGGGCGCCGAGGCATTGGTCTTGCCGAAAGACATGACTGTGTTCTCGAGAGCCTTGAACTCAACGCCGTCCGCGGGGTCTACGACGTTACGGACGTTCCAGCCGGTCGGGCATCTGCTGGCGCCGCGCTCTATCGTCTCGTTCGTTCCGAGCGCCGTAGGACATATGAAATCTCCGGTAGCGGCCACGCCCTTGAGCCAGTCCATAGTGCCGGAGCTGTAGCCAGGGCTGTTCCACGCTGTCAGGTTCGTCGTTATGCACGTGAGGGCGGAGCATCCACTGAACATGTTGGGGTAGCTGTTGCCCACGAGCGTCGTAGCGGGAAGCGCCGGCGCGGACGTCAGCGCGGTGCAGTTGTAGAACATGCCGCCGTAGCAGCTGCTCGCTAGCGTCGTAGCGGGAAGCGCCGGGGCGGCGGACAGGGCGGAGCAGCCGTAGAACATCTGCTCGTAGCAGCTGCTCGCTAGCGTCGTAGCGGGAAGCGCCGGGGCGGACGTCAGAGCGGTGCAGTTCCGGAACATCCAATAGTAGCAGTAGGTCTTCAGCGTCGTCGCGGGAAGCGCCGGGGCGTCCGTGAGCGAAGTGCAATTCCTGAACATGCTCTGGTAGCAGTAGCCCGCTAGCGTCGTCGCCGGGAGCGCCGGGGCCGCTGAGAGAGACGTGCAGTCCTCGAACATGCTGTAGTAGCAGTTAGTCGCCAGCGTCGTCGCCGGGAGCGCCGGGGCCGCTGAGAGAGACGTGCAGTCCTCGAACATGCTGTAGTAGCAGTTATTCGCCAGCGTCGTCGCCGGGAGCGCCGGGGCCGCCGTCAGGGCGGTGCAGCGTCTGAACATGCTCCGGTAGCATTCTTGCGCAAGCGTCGTCGCCGGGAGCTCCAGCTCCGAGGCGTCTGTGACGCCTGTCTGCTGGAACATCGAGCTAAGGGCGCCGCTCGCTGTGAGCTCGGTCAGCTCGCCGGTCTTGTCCAGCAGCGTCATGATGTTGCCGCTGGCCTTCCACAGGCCAGTGGAGCCTCGCACATTGACCTGATTCGGCGTCCACGCGCTCACTCCGTTGTGGCGGAACATCACCTCGGACCCCGTCCCTACCGTGATGTCCGAGGCGTTCACGTAGGCTGTCCACGTCGAGCCTCCGTCGGAAGAATACTCGACGTTGTCCCCGACATTGCTCATCTTCAGGGTCTGGGCGCCGGTCCCGACATTCTTCATCGTGAACCAGGCAGGCCCATCTCCACCCTCGCTCCAAACCTCCTGAGAGCCGAGGTACGCCTTAGAGACGTCCAGCGAGCCCCACTTGACGGAGCCTATCTCGTTTCCTCCGAAGTATATCATGTCTCAGGGCCCTCCTTGGATCAGCCCACGCAGAAGTACAGTGTGTCGGGGTCCGGCGTCCCGGAAGTCGAAAGCTCCACGTAGTCGGTCAGATAGCAGGCGGATATGTGCTTGACGTTGGTCGAGTCCACGTCAGCGCTGACCTCGGACGAGATGTAGTTTATCGCGTCAGAGGCGTATGACCTCACACCCTCGTCGGCCGCGCTGATTTCCGCGGCGCTCGAGGTCTCCGTCTTATCGTAGTATGCCGTCAGGTCGCCCGACTTCAAGTAGCCCTGGTCGTCGACCCACGGCCTGGACGCGGCGACGAACGGCTTGACCCCGCCCACGTCTTCGTCCGCAGGCCCGGGGAAGTAGATGGTTTCCGGATCCAGCATCCCCTGGTCGATAATATAACGCATAGAGGTATCGTCCAGCGCCACCGCGACGCGCGGCGCGGACGTGGCCTCGCCCTCGGCCTTGCCCTGCACGAAGCCGTCTTCGTTAAGCGCTATCTGGTCGGCCACCTGCTGGGCGTCCACGAAGTCCGAGATGTCGCTCTCCGTAACAAAATCGGAAAGGTTCGCGGACACGTTGGCGAACGCGTCGCTCAGCTCGGCCGCGCTCGAGGTCTCGCTCTTCGTGTAGTAGTCCTCGGGGTCTATCTGCGCTATCTGCCGTATCTTGCCGGGCATCTCCGTGGCCTTCATCGTGCCGCTTATGCCCTTTTCCCGTATGGCGTCCGCTATGTCCTCGAACGTCCCCGTAAGTGTAATCTCGTCAGCCATGTCCAAGCTCCTCAGTAGTTGATCTGGTTAAGCGCCAGGCCCACCATCACGGTTATGTCCTCGATGGTGGCCAAATTGGTCTGCGCTATGTCTATTCTTAGCGACGCGTCCTCCGCGCCGGGAATGTACTGCGTCACGTCCCACTCCTCCTGCGGCTCCTTGCCCGACGGCTGGAACTGGAACAAAGTCTGCTGCCCCGTGGAGTCCGTCAGCCTGAACGTGACGAAGTCGGCGGTCCTCACCTGGTACTCGCCGTCGTCGGGGTCCCTCCATACGCTGTCCTGCCCGGGCTGTCCGTGCTCGAACGTCAGCATGTCCACCGTCCGCTGTCCGTCAAGAGCGAGCTGGAACCCGTTGAGCCCCACGCTGTTGCCTGGCTTCCACTGCCAGTAGGTCAGGTCGTCCCAGTAGCGCTTCGCCGACAGCTGCGATTCAATCTCGTCGGCCTCTTCCTGCGTAGCCAGGCCCGAAACCTCGCCGGCCACGTACTCCTGCACGTAATCCTTCGCGGCGAGGTCCGAGATCTCACCGGCAACGTAGTCCTGCACGTAGCCCTGCGTGGCGACGTCGGCGGGAACCGCCCCGCCCGTGGCGTCCATGTCGAACACCGTGCCGTCAGCGGCGACCTGCTGGATCTTGAACTTCTGCGCGGTGCCGGAGGCGCCCACGACGTACTCTGTCGAGCCGGGGCCCCGGGACTGTATCGTCCACGTGGTCCAGCCGAAGTACTTGTCCTCGTCGGCGCTCAGCGCCTGGCCGCCGGAGCTCAGCGTAACGCCGGAAAGCTCCTCGCCCCCCTTGAGGACCTTGACGCCCACCTTGAACATGGAATTCGGCGGGCAATAGAACCTGTTCTGAACAGGAGTCTCGCAGGCGAACTGCTGCGTATAAACCTTCATCGTCTTTTCTCCTTACGTTTCGTCGAATTGGATCGACTATTACTTATATCATATCAGCTCTGAAAACTCGAAAGAGGCAGCACCGGAATCTCCTGCTCCTGGCCCCACGCCTCCCACTCTTGAGTCACCTTCGGGACGAACGCGGACAAGTCGTAGCAGCCGTAGAAGCCCCGCTGCCCCACTTCTGGAGGATCCCCCGCGAACACGGCGGAGGTCAGGGCCGCGTCGAAGCAGAACGCCCTGTCCCCCAGAGAGGAGAGCGCTGGGCCGAAGTCCGCGCCCGTCAGCGAAGAGCAGCCCCTGAACGCGGCCGCGCCTATCTCCTGGCCGGCGAAAGAGAGGTGTTCGATCGACGGGCAGGACAGGAAAGCGGCGTCGCCTATGCGCCTCACGCCCTCCGCGCACTGCACCGAGAGCACGTCCGAGAGCGTCACGCCCGCCGCCTCCATGGCCTCCTTCGTCAGCTCCTCCGCCGTGACCTTCCACGTCCTGCCTCGGCCCTTGATGACCGTAAGCCTCGGGTTTTCGGGCAGCACCAGGGCCTGAAGCGTCACCTTGGCCACCACGAGGCCCCCGTCTTCGCCGTGTTCAAACGACACGAGATTGAACAGGCCCTCTTTTTCCCCTTCGCACGGGCACAGGACCTCGGAAGCGTAGTACGCGGCGTCCATGGCGGTGCAGTACGAAGACAGCGGACGGCCTCTGTTGACCGTGGGATTCTCCACGACGTCGATCTCGACTTCCGCCGTCCACGCATTTCCCACGTCGCCGGCCCGTCCTGCGAACCGAGCCTTGGGAACCTGCACGAGCCCGACGATGCCCTCTTTGCCGAGATTCTTCTTTATCTCGTACTCGACCGTGCGCTCGTTTTCGGGAATGAACTGGCACGCGGACAAGGCGTCGCACTCCGAAAGCCTCGAGCACACGTATTCTTCTAGGTCGTGGAAAACGTTCTTCATCGCACTATACTTACGGCATAATCAAGAATATGATAAATGAGAAAAACTGTCAAAGGTACTGCTATGAAGATCTGTCCATGATCGAAAACTTCTACATGGCCGTTTCATCGTCTGAGCCGTGGGACTGCCACCACCGCGTAGAGACGATCATGAACTGCGGGCAGAAAGAACTGAAGGCGCAGGGGTGCTTCTACCACAGGCCGGCGCATGAATTGATTTTTCTTTCGCGATCAGAGCACAGACGAATCCATAAGCTGGGGAACAAAACCTGGCTGGGAAGAAGTCATTCTAAAGAGACTAAAGAGAAAATGCGGAAGTCTATGGCTGGAGAGAATAATCCATTTTTTGGAAAACACCATTCAGAAGAGTCCAAAGAGAAAAACCGTCAAGCAAATCTCGGAAACAAAGCCTGGCTAGGAAAACATCATTCAGAAGAGACCAAAGAAAAGATGCGCCAGGCCCTTTCCGGAGAGAAAAACCCGATGTACGGACGACGCGGAGAGACTAGCCCCGTGTACGGCGCGCATTGGTGGAATGACGGAAAATCCGAAATCTTAAGAACGGAATGTCCCGGGGAGGGCTGGAGGCGGGGAAGACTTAGAACGGGGGCGTAAGCCTAGAGAACCGCGGGCCCAAGACGTCTGTCCTGTCCCCTAATCTTCCCGTGTACGGAGCTGTCTAAGGATCGGCGAACGAGCATGGCATGTCGTTCCACGCGGCTAAAGCCAAAACCAAAGCCGAAACGAGGTCCGCATGCCCCTTGTCCGACCTCTCGGCCTGGAACTTTATCTTGCCCTCCGGAGTCACCACCCGCTTCACGGCACGGACGTCGTCCCGCACCTGCTCCTCTAGGCCCGGCCTGAACACCAGCCTGCCGTCGACCGCCAGAGCCCTAAGCCTCTCGAACAGCGGGGGCTTCGAGGAGGCGGTGAAGACGAACGGGCGGATCAGCGGGCTCACGTCGTCGTGAAGCTGTTCCGCTACAGGCCCTCCCATTCCCGTGGCGTCGACGTACCCCGAGACGAAACGCCTCAGCTAATGCGCCCTCGCCACGCGCCTCGCCTGCTCCGCGTACTTCAGGCCCCGCGTCATGTCGCAGTCCCGCACGAAGAACCGGCCGTCCTTGAGGTGCACCAGGTCGACCATGCACGCGAAGTCCGTGGTCCTCGCGACGTCGTACCCCAGGAAGCACGGACGGCCCTCGCACTCCTCGGAAAGGTCTTCGAACTTCAGAAGAGAGTCGTCCAGGAACGCGGAGAACTCGCTTTGGAACGAGCATTCGTACTCCTGCGCGAACACGTCCGGGTCCGGGCACAGGGACTTCAGCGCGTCCACATCGACGTCCAGACCCTCTGCCTTCGCGTCCCATATCGTCGTGGTCTGGACGAGCCACTCCGGGTCCCGCAGCGCCTTCTCGTACATCTCGTAGAATGCGCCGTTCATGCCTGCAGGAGTCGAGGCTAGGACCAGCTGCGCGTCCGGGTCCCGCGTGAGGGTCGGCGCTATCGCCTGCATCACCTCCGCGAACCCCTCGACGAACGCCGCCTCGTCCACCGCGACCGTCTGCGCCGTGAAGCCGCGGAGCGCCCCTGGATTGTTCGGGAGGGAAAGCACCCGGGCGCCGTTGCTGAACTCTATCTTGTCCGCGCCCTGGGAGAACTTTATCTGGCCGCCTGTAGCGATCTGAACCGCCTCGGCCCACTAGGCGCACTTCCGGACTATCTCGGACGCGGCGCGCTGGCCTGTCGACACGCACAGGGAAAGCCCGCTCCGCCCCTTCTCGAGGGCCCGCTGCACGAGGAGGCCGGACAGCGTGAAGCTCTTGCCGATCTGCCTCGAGGAAATCCACAGCTTGCGCTTCCTCCGGCTTTCCACGAACCTCTTCTGGTACGGGTAGAGGACGTCGAAAAGGTTCACGTCATTCTTCCTTCATGCCGAATATCGCCCGTATCGAAAGAGTCTGGTCCGGCCCCTGCGTGACCTCGACGCCCTGGGCGGGAGTCCCCCATTCCCGCCTGCCGAGAGTCTGGAGCACGAACTTGGCGGCCTTAAAGCGCACGTCCTCGTCCTCGGAAGACATCAGCTACGCCATGGCCTGTTCGGCTTCTGCTACACAATCGGCCCTGCACTGCTGCCAGAACTTCCCGAGGCGCGAATGCACAGGGAGCAGCAGTTGCAATTCATGGGGCTTGCAGTCCAAGAGCTTGGCGGCCCGGAAAAGCTGCCCGCCGCTCTTCGACAGCGCCTCTATTATCTAGTCCTCCGTGTAGCGCTGGAGAAGGGCGCAGTCTCCGTCTTCCCTTACCAGGTCATTCGCCACGTTCGGCCCCCTTCCGCTCGGCCATGACCTCCTCGTAGTTGTTCTTCATGCCGAAATAATCTTCGCTTTGTCTCCATTCGCGGACCAGGCGCTCCAGGACCTCGTCTCCCCTCGTGTCCAGGCCGTCCAGCACCTTCCGCATGTACTTCTGCTTGCCGTTCAGGGCCTTGTAGTAGCGCTTGATGACCGTGACGTAGTTCCTAAAGGCGGCGGCGGAGAAGTAGGCGAAAGGAGTCGAGCCTTTGGCGGGGTCGTAGCATTTCAGACCGCTCTTCAGGATCCTCCACAGCGAATACGACACCATCTCGTCCTTCAGGTCCCGGGAATACCGTACGAAGTTCTTGTGCCCCAGTATGTTCCTGTGGAGCTGTAGCAGTATCTCGCCCAGCCGCTCTGAAGGCGTACGCTGGTCCGGGTCGTCAGAGGAGTCGGCATAACGCTACATCTCCTCCATGAATTCAATTTTATCTATATATACGCAGCTCATGCTCTATACTTACGCGCCTATATTACGAACAAAGCCCCTCGGCGTCAGTGTCGAAGAGGCCCTATAGCTAACCAACTGCTAATATTATACGAGTTTCCAGGAAATCTCTAGAACCGCCACACCCGAGCGTCGTCGAAAATGCCGTGGGGAAATGCCGTCGTGGTAGAATCAAGGCGAAGAAGTCCACACCCAAGCCCTCCGGGAGGAATATCGTAGGGAAGATACCGTGACAGAACTCGCCAGAAGGCTTGTCCGGAGCTCCGTATCGCGTCCGGACCTTTTACGAGACAGATTTATCGTAAGAGTTTCTAGGGTTTTTCTAAAGTCATCTATCGTGATATCCAGAAAATCTGGAAATATGCCGAGGCGAAGCCGAGGCGGTCGAGCGAAGCGAGACCTGTGTTTCGGGCGAAGAAGTACCGTAGGAAAATGTCGTCAAGAAGAAAGAGCCAAAGAAGAATTAAATTACTGTTGTTTTTTATATTAACAAGAATCGTTCTTTCCACTTCTTTTATTCTTTATTCTTTATACCACTTTCTGTTTTCTTTTTTCTTCGCCTTTCTTAGGACGGCATAATTCAAGACATGACCGAACTTGAAGAATACCGTGAGCTGATGAAGAAAAGACTTCTGGATCCTTACGAAGGCGAAAACGTTCATCGGCACCACATAGTCCCGAGATGCATGAAACATTCTCGGAATAAAACTGTTCGCCTGTCTCCTTATGAACATGCTCACGCTCACTGGCTTCTCTGGCGTATCTCACGGACGTCTTCTAGTCTACGGCCCTACACGGAATGGCTTCGAGCGGCCTATTACGGACTGATGAAAACTCCGCCGAGAAGACGCAGGAGAAAGCACTGGCGAAGTCCTTCATGACAAGTCCGGAAGCGGTGTAGGCTTTCTATGGAATCTTAGGAAGCGTCAGGCGAAAACACAGGCTTCACGGGTATAAGAAATCCCCGGAACGGCAGAGAAACGACCAAGAATCAGAGACCGTTCCGGGGATTGTAGTTTAGAAGTCTGTGCTCTCCTTTCTTTTAATCTCCTTACGCTTAAATTATGCGCGGTATGCGGGGAAGTCTTCGCCTAGTACAGCTCTTGTGACGCTAGAATGTCCCTTATCTCACGGAGAGTCTTCACCATTGTCCTGAGATTTTCTTCAGGCGAAGGCGGCGGTGGAGGTGGCGGAGGCGGCGGTGGCGGCGGTGGCGGAGGCAGTTCGGGCCACAGAGGTTCGAATTTCAGGCCGTGGATCCGACAATGCCTTTTGATTTTTTCGTCTAGGCGCCTGCAGGTATCAAGACGTTCTTGTATAGCCTCCCGCAGAATCGGCTTCATGCTTGGGCGAGGCTCTGGAGGCGGACGGTCGCAATTCATCGCGCACATTTCCTCTTGCCACGTCAGTTTGATATTCAGTGCGTGTAGGTACATTGCACGGCGCATTCTTTCACGGCGAGACGGATAACCCATTACCCTAAAGAACATTTCTTGGTTATGTTTCCGACGTCTCATCATGAATTTTATCCGTTTTATCAGTTTGATGTTCATGATTTCCTCCTTACGCCTTTATTATGCGCAGCGTACGTAGAAGTTTTCGCCTGAAAGTCTATCCTCTCGACAATTTTAATCAGGCGAAAACAGTCAATTTTTCGCCTGAATCTGCGGTTAAAGAAAAGGAACCGGCTACGAAATCGCAACCGGTTCCCGTGATGTTCAAATCTTCGCCTTATGCCGCCGAGTTGATTAGGCCGAGGATTTCATCTTCGTCAAATTGCGGATAGCAGGATTCCGATTCCGCCTCGTTGAACATGGCTTCGCCGCCGCCGTTAAGATAGCTCCAGCGCCACGGACGGAATTCATACTTCGTGCCGTCCGCCTCCACGTCGAAGGCGCGGTCATTTTTCAAGCAGTCGACGTAGAAGTCGTGCTTCGCTCCGGTCTTCAGCTCTTTCAGGATCGCGGGCTTGCGCTGGGCGCGGACGTTAGCGTAATGCCTCATCAGCCGTTTATACTCGGATTTGCTCATAGGTTGTTTCTCCTTTTGTTTCCCTACGCTATAAGTATGCGCTTCATACAGCCCCGTTTTCGCCTGAAACAGCCCTCAACAAAAATTTTCTAGAATAGCCGAATCAGGCGAAAACTCACCAGTGTAAGACGCATACTTATAGCGTAAGGAGAAAAATCATGAAAATCGTGCTCTGGATTCTAGAAAAAGTTCTGATAATGGCCGGCGTCTTCGCTATCGTCGGCAAAATCATCGACGTCTTCGGATAGGTCGCGGTATAATCAAGGCGAACAAGAAAGGAAAGAAAATGAACTTCAAACACAACAAGGTGCTAGTTCTCGATGAGGATGACAAGAAAAAACTTCTCGCCGACACTCGTCGTGAGCTTATGGAAAATGCCATGAACATCTACAAGAAGCTTGTGGATAGGTGTGTGAATGCTGAAACGAGGATAGACTATTGGAAGTTGAATGATAGTTGTCTTGATGCTCTTGACAGGAACTTCACTTATTGCGGCAAGGGGATTTGGGGGAGTCTTGCCGTGGATGACCCAATGAACAAAGAATGGCGTAAGATTTTCGACGAGTTTCAGAAGGAACTCAACGCGTACTCCCTCAAGACGAAGGGGGTTCATGCGATCGACAATCCTCTTTTCCCCTTCCTTGCTTAGTAACAGGCGAAAATTTCCTGGAACCACGTCCGATCAGGCGAAAACTGGTCGGACGTTTCTTTATCTTCAATTATAGGCGAAAAAGTGTAGTTTTCGCCTATTAAAAGATATAGAAAGAGACCGATTACGACTGAATCGCAACCGGTCTCCGTGAGGTCGTCAGCTTTTCGCCTAGTCGTCAATCTTGCGGACATAAAGTCCGTCCATCCTCTCGACCTCGTTTTGATACGACTCCCGTGCCATTGCTTCGTCTTCGCCTGCAAAGTCAATTTCCATGTTGTGTTCGTATTGGGTCACGCAGGCGAACTTACCGTCCTTCGTCACGAGGTTCACGGAATATCCGATGGCGTAGTCGATATGCTCGACCACTTCGCAGGACTCGTCGCGGCCATTATAGCCGTTGATGGGCATTTCGATGATTTTGTTCATAGGGTTTTCCTTTCTTACGCTATAAGTATGCGCTTCACGCCGCCCCGTTTTCGCCTGAATGAAAGACCCCGCGAAGAAAATTGCCAGGCGAAAACTTCAGTCAGGCGAAAACTGGAAATTGTTGCAATGTTTCGGAGTCTAGGAAAGGGTGTTTTCGCCTCACTCATCTCGCCTAGGCGAAAACGAAAAAAGTGAAAAAAATACGTTCCGTGGGCGAATTGTGCGGTATAATCACAACGGAAAGGAAAGGTCGCAACAGGCCTGGCGAAAATCATGATAGACGAAGACGGAATGAAGGTGGTATTGGCTTGCATACTGAGCCCTTGCATTGGAGCGTTTCTTATGTGGTGGTTCCTCATACGTTGAGCGCTTCGCTACGTAAAGACTGAGGCCCGTCGGATTAAGTTCCGGCGGGCCTTGTTGTATTCGCAGCGATTGAGGCGGTTAGCGGCTGTTAACGACTAAGCGCTAATTGAGCCGATTGGGCACTTTTTAGCAAATATTAGCAGATTGAGCGTGTTAGCGGATGTTAGCAGTGTTAGCGATTGAGCCCCCTGTTAGCAGTGTTAGCGATTGAGCTCGTTAACGATTGGGGATTTTTCGGGCTAGCAGGAGAAAGATAGGGGAGGCTGCCCGCTGCATATCGAAAAAAGTCTGGAAAGTGCTCATATTTATCGTATATATAGATGCGCTCGATATATTCTAATCTATATTGAGCACTTTTTAAGATAAATTTGGCATTTTTTGTGATTAAGCATTTTTCGGTTAGGAAGAGCGCACGGACATGGCATAATCCGGGCATGAAAAACGAAAGATACACAACTCGAATGATAGGCTGGATGACGGTCGGCGAACGGCTCGTAAAGCATGGGCTGAAGGTGAGGGCGGACCAGACGAACGGAAAGACGTGCTGGGTCGTACGGGGGAAGAAGAAGACGGCGACGGTCCAGGTGAAGTCCGTGACGGGGATATCGGCTCTTCCTGCCGCTCACTTGTACGGAGACTTCATCGTGGGATGCGTCTGCGAAGGGAAAAAGGTCTCGGCGTACGTCATGACCCGGGAAGAGGCTGAGGAAGCCAGAAAGGGTAGCACTACCGGCGAATGGATAGGCTTCAGACGTAATCCGTGCAACTGGATGAGGAAGGAATGGGCCGAACGCTGGGACAGGATCAAGAACGGGCTTTAAGACGGCGTAAGTATATAATATGCTGCAGAACATTGACGAAATATCCCCGTACCCCCGCCAGCTGCTCATGGTGTTTCTACAAAGCGCGATGAACAGCCCGGAGTTAAACCAGACGAAGAAGACCGTCATCGAGAACCTCTGTTAGCAGATAGTGAAGACGTGGACAAGCAGGGACCTCATATGAAGAAGCACGATGTACTGTGGCTGCTCCGTGCTTTGCGCGACGTCTTTAAAGAAATTTGGAGAAAGGTGTTAACATGAACTGCGTACTTAGAAAGTTTATTCTGTCGAAGCTGAACGACTTCCTGGAGATGAAGCAGGAAGACGTGACGAAGGCGAAGAACCTGGTCGAGCTCTGGAACACGAGGGCCCAGAAGGTGTCATAGGCTCTTTCGTCTCTGCTGCAGAAGCTGGACGACGGAAAGGTCGACGAAGAGGAGATCGAGCAGGCCGTCGACGAGATAAGGCGCCTCGTGGGAGAATGGAAATGAGGCGGTTTCTGTTCATCGCCTCGATGGTCCTTGTGGCTCTGTCGGGGGCGTTGACGGACGGGTGCGCTTCTCAGAAGTTTATATCTGGGTCGCATGTCGCAGTAGGAGCCTATATTCCCGGAACCGAGGGCGATCTGTACGGGCTTCAAATTTTCAACTACCTCAACGGCTGCATTGTCCGCTGCGACTCTAACCATACGCTGAAAGTCGAGCGGGACTGCGTAGCGACAAACTCTTATCTGTTCGGCGCGTTCAGGACGGAAGAGACCTCGCACGTTACGGTGGAAACCTCGAAGTGAACGAGCGGCCAAAACTGATAGAAGCGCTAATTTGGCTTCTGGCCCCTTTTCTGGACGAAGATCCGTACGACGAAGACCAGTGAGACGAAAACGCTCTCTCAAAGTCCGTAGCAGAAACAGAGCCTGGAAAGCCCTGAGCAAACGACTTCGTGCCGCGGTCGGAGCCTGCGAGATTTGCGGCTAGCAGGATCACTTATGTCTTCATCACGTTCTGGAAAAACGCGTATGGCCTATGCTTTGGCTTGAAGAGCGGAATCTAATTTGTTGTTGCGCTTCCTGCCATTATAAAATTCATCACCATCACGCAGCGGAATTTTTCGTATGGCTTGCTAACAACAGGCCTGACGTCTGGGACTTCGTTAGCGAGTATTGCCGGACTTGTACCGCCAGATAAATCCGTAAGCCGAGTTACGTATCCCAAGGCAAACGGCGGAAATGTTGCCAAAGGAAAACCCCGTCTGTCTCTGGACTTCCATAGTTGACGGCCATTCCCTCACGAGATTCCCGGATTTGTCGTACTGAAGAACAACTTTTGAACATTTCGCTGATTTTCTCGCTTGGCAGGTTCCATAGTTCGTGTTATACTTGACCGTGCACCATTCCAAGTTGTCGACGACGTTGTTCTTGGGATTCTCGTCTTTGTGATTTATAACGGGAAGATTCAACGGGTTTGGGATAAAAGCTTTCGCGACAAGACGGTGAATAAGGATATTTCGTCTCTTTCCTTTTCGGCAAAGTTTTACCTGAAGATATCCTTTGCCATCGACTCCAGGTTTCAGGATTCCTCCGCTAGAACCAGGTCTACGTCTGCTCCGGACATTACCCTGATCGCTCACTTGATATAGACCTTCGTATCCGGTCACGTCTTTCCATATCTCAATCATTGTCTTCCTCCCACAAGACCTAGCTTCGATCGTCCTTGGGGATCCACATATGGCCATCGGTCTTTAACCACTGTTCGCAATCGACGCCATATATAGCGCACTTAAGCCTGAGCTCTTCTAAGCTACGGGACTTCCACAATTCGAACCAAAGTGTATCTTCGTCTGTTTCATTCATGTTAAAAAAAGAATGGCAACCGAGAGAGAAAGGAACATCAGGAACCCATCGACCTGATAGCTCTCGGTTGCCAAAGTGATTATACCGCGCCGCATTTTCTGTGCACGGCCTCGACGATGAACTGGAGAAGATACGCGGCGGTTTCGTCGTCGAACTTCGTGCACACCTTGCGCTCCAGGAACTGTACGACGTGGAGGGCCTCATGCGCGATTAAATCCGGAGAAGGCGAACGCTCGGCGAACGTCACGGAGATGTCGCCGTCTTCGTCTATGACCGTCTCGCCTGCGCAGGGCCCGGAATCCGAAGAAATTTGTCCAGCTCCTAAAACCGCGGAAACTTCGATTTCAAAGAGCGGAATGACTATTATGAAGCTTTTCTTCTTCATGCTTTATTACTTCTATTCCCTCTTGAAGATTTTCTCTTGTCACGGCCATTTCCCACCCGCCCATCGGCACTATCACCGACGTGGCTTTCTTTTTCAGGAGCAGGTCTTCCAGAAGTCTAGCGGTCATACGAGCCTCCTATGGATTCCCAGATGATTCGCATGGCGCTTTCGGAGCCAATCTCGTTCTTATAGAGCAGTTTCTTAATTCCGTGCATAGATACTCACTTATATTTCCAAAGGTAGCCGTAAGCCGACCTTAATTCTCCACGACAGCATTTGGAAATGTGGCTCTGAGCAAACCCCGTCTGTCTCTGGACTTCATTCACTGACGGCCATTTTCTGACGAAATTCCCTGATTTGTCATATTGGATGACGGCTTTAGCACATGGCCCGTTTACATATCTTCCTTTAAGCTTGGCCGATCTTCTCGCGTTACATGTCCCGTAATTCATGTTGTATCTATGTGTGCACCATTCTAAGTTCGTTACAACATTGTTCACGGGATTTTCGTCTTTGTGGTTTATGACAGGCAGCTTGAGCGGATTCGGAATGAACGCCTCCGCGACTAGCCGATGGACAAGGACGTTTCTTTTGTTTCCGCTTTGGCAAAGTATTACTTTAAGATAGCCATCCGTATTATGTCCGGGCTTCAGGATCCGAACTTTCCCGAATTTTAGACTTCGCACTTGTCCCAGATCCGATACCTGGTACAAGCCTTCGTAACCAGTTATGTCTTTCCATGTCTCGTTCATGGACCGATTATACCGCGCCATCGATAGTATACCTGGTTAATATACATTCTTCGGCGTAAGTATATACACGTGAGAAAATGCAGAACTCTAGAACAAAAAGCAAGGGCCGAAAAGGCCATGCAGACGAAGTATTCCGTGACGACTCTGGACGATTTCTTCTGGGCGCTCTACATAGTCCCCGAGCGTCTTCGTCCTCTTGCCCGCGCATTTAAGGACTAGACCGTCAGAATCGCGTATATCGGCAGCAAAAAGAAGATAGTCACGAAAATAGAAGAGTACGACCTATGTCTAGATTCTCCCGTAGAATATAGAAGTACGAAGGAGAATCAGCATGGTGATAGAGAAGAAGTTCGGCTCTTCGAAGACGCTGGAGCACAGGATAACGACCGACGGCAAGGTGCGTTCGTACAGGAAAAGCACGGGCGAGCTGAAGCGGGAATACGACGGAATCTTCAACAGGAAGCGTGAGAAGCAAGTATTCACGTGGGGGAGCGAGGCCGCAGGAAAGGAGATAACGGTGGACGTGGCGAGGCTTGTGGCCGAGGCGTTCATCCCCAATCCCGACGGCCTGAAGTGGATAATGCACAAGAACGGAGTGCTGTCCGATAACAGAGTAGAGAACCTGGAATGGTCGTCTTCCCAGGACAGGCGCTTCGACTACTGGGACGCGATATGACGCCCTCGTAACATAGAAGAGGGACTTTATATAAAAGTCGAAGCCCCGGTTTTCCCGGGGCTTCGCTCTACTCTCGTATCGTTACTACTGTATCGTTACTACTGTATCGTAACTTCCGTAGCGATTACTGCGTGATAAGGCGCACGATCCTGTTGGGGATGAGGACCTTGGCGCCGACAAGCGCCTCGATGCTGAACTTGCGGGCGCCGGTCGCCAGATCGGCATAGAGCCTGAAGCCCGTAGCGAATCCGGAATCGGGGTCCACCGACTTGAACGTCATAGGATACGCGCCGGCGAGGGGCTCGAGGTACCTGCTGGCGATGCCGATCGAGTTGCGGTTGGCGATGAAGCCGCCCACGCCGTCGGCGAGATTGGTGGAGCACACGACCTTCAGGAAGCCGAAGAGCCCGTCGACATAACCGAACTTGACCGCCTCGCGGCCGCCGAACATGGCGTAATCGAGAACGCCGAGCAGGTCGGTGTAGTTCTTCGGGTTCAGCACCACGACGGAGTCGCCGACGTCGAGGCCGTTGTCCGCGGCGATCTTGTAGAGGTTCTGCACCGTAGGCTGAGCCTTGGTGCCGACCGCGAAGTTGGCCGTAAGCGGGCAGTTGGTCTCGTTCACGAGGCCCATCACGTAGGCGTTGAGCGACCGGCCGAGCGTAGTAGCAAGCGCGCGGGTGGAGTCGCGGATCCAGGAGATGCCGGTGTCGGCGAGCTCGCGGTCGGTCACCGAGATGGCCTTCACAAGATGCTTGTCGAGGGTGACGTGGGCCGCGGTGACCTCGTTGATGCCGGAGCCGTAGTTGTTGGACTCGGCGTCGAACTCGTCGGCGGCGGAGAGGTCATAGACGGGAATCACGATGCTTTCACCGGGACGGCCGTCCAGCTCGTTGTACGTATGCGCGAAATCCTGCAGCTTCACCAGCTCGGGGTAAATTGCCTGGATAGCGGTCTCAGACGCGACTTTCAGCTTGAGGTCTGAAAAAGCGCCATCAAATGTCATTTCTGCCATGGTAGTGGTCTTTCTTTTAAGATTACGTTAATATAGACAAAGCGGTTCTCGCTTCATCTGACAACTAATACTTACGTTACTTCACATCAGGATGCTTGGAAAGGTAGTCCCAGAAGGCCTGGCCGTGCAGATCCTGCCAAGCAGGCGCAAGGTTCACCGCGACGGGCTTGTGGTTCAGCGCCTCTATCTTGATGACCTCTTCCTTCTCCTCTTCGATAAGCTCCCCGTCTTCGGGCTTCTCCTCCTCGGCGGGAGTTTCCGTCTTCTCGGGCTCTTCCTTTTCCTCGGTCTTTTCCTCGGGTGTTTCGTTAACGGTCTCTTCCTTCTTCTCTTCGGAGCACGCGTTCTCGACGGGCTTTTCCTCGGAGCACGCGTTCTCGACCGTCTCTTCCTTCTTCTCTTCGGAGCAGGCGTTCTCCACGACCTCCTCCTTGGGCTCCTCGGCGGGCTTGGCGTTGAGCGCCGTCACGGTGGACTTGATGAGCTCCACCAGCTCTTCCTTGGTGATTTCCATGGTTATCTTGTCCTCTGGTTTCGAATTAAGTATGGGCTGGATGTCGTACATGGCCGGCGTGTTCGTCAGCGACACGGACGCGAGATCCACCGGTCTGCCGTCCTCGCCCATGAGGAAAGACGGCGACAGAAAACGGTATTCGCGGTTCTCCACCAGCTCCCGCCCCCTTTTGGTGAGCCTGAGCCTGGCGAAAAGCCCCTTTAGCGGGTCTACGACGAAGCGGTGGAACCATCCGGCGGCGGAGGTGTCCCGGTCCAGGCCGGGACGGGCGGCGGCGTGGTCTACGTCCGCCAGAACCTCCGTCCCCTGCTCGTTAAGCCTGTCCGCCAGCTTCTGCAGGCTTTCGGCGTCTATCACCTGCTCCACAGGCTTGCCGTCCACGGTGCTTCCCGTGTACTCTCCGACACGGGAGACCATAACGTCCTCGATGGTCCCGTTCTCTCCGTCGTCGATTATCTCTTTCTTGGGAAATTCTGTCATTTTTGTCACCTTATTATCTTGTCGAGGAGTCCGCCCGCTCCGACCAGCGCCGCTATCGACACGCCGCCTATCACGACGGCCTTCGCTAGCAGCATCAGCAGCTGGGTCTTCCAGTCTTCTTTGCTGCCGCGTTCGAGCTCGTCCAGCCGCTGTTCGTGGTCCGCCAGCTTGTCGAGCACATTCTTCATGTTGGCATTCAAAGCCGACAGCTCTGATGTTATTCTTATTGCAATGTCTGTGAACGTGTCATTAGTCATTTGCAATCTCCCCTTTTAATTCTTCCGGCAACGAATCCTTCTGGGCATTCTTTTGCTCTGACGTTTATACAACCGTTGTTCCAGAACTTCATTCCAAGCATTGCTTCTCTGTCTTTAGCTTTATGCTAAACCGAAAGTTTCTTTCCACGCAGTTCAGGATGAATTCTCCCGCATTGAGATATCTTAGCTCGTTCTGATATTTTTTTTCTGGTATGCTCGCTTAATTTTTTTCCAAAATTAGGCTGCATCTCTTTTGGAAGTCCTTTGTTCCAAGGCGCGCGTCCTAAGTGGGATAATCTCATTTTCATTTTGATTACTTCAGACTGTCTAAGTCCGCCGCCTATTTGAAGGTTATATGTATCAGCTCTGTTTATCCATGTTTCATCAACAAAGACACGCTCCATGTAGTTGAGCTCTTCTTCATCTTCATAGAAGCCTAGCCATTCTTTTTTGAAGTTCGGTATACCATATTTTGACAACGCTCTTTTGATTAGCTTTCCGCTTCCCATGTAGCCATCATCAAGATTGTCTGTAACATGCTAGCCAATGTACATCTTTCCATTGACTAAGTTTGTTATCTTGTATAACCCGTAGTACATCATTACTCCTCACCTCCGGGCGTAAACTCACCGGCCGGCTTCTCAGGCTCGCCGGGGCTCCACGTCTCGTCTTCGACTATGAAATTGAGCTTGGACAGGCGCCTGAACTCCGCGAGGTCTATCTTCATCCCCATGTCCATCGCGGTCTTGGCGAAGTCGAGATATTCCCGCGGCCCGTACTCGGAGTCCTCCACGAACGTGAACCTGCAGAGCTGCTTCTTCCATCCCAGGGCCTTGCAGACCTTCGGGACGATCCCCTCGGTAACGGCGTTCGAAATACGTTTGCAGTCCTGCGACACTATGCTTTCGAAAGAATTCTGCTGCACTTCGGCGAGGTTCGAGCCGAGGCCTGTGGAGCCGCCCAGAGTCAGGAGCGTGCCGCCAGTGCTCATGATGGAAATCATCTCCATCTGGTGGCGGACGTACTCCGTGAACGGGTCCTGGTTCCTGGCGTCGGTCATCTGGTCGACCTTGGAGCCGAAGGGAAGCGTGCCCGAGCCGCCTTCGAAAATCTGCAGCGCGCGCAGGTTCCACTGCTGCAGGTTCTGGTCCGGAGTCCCCTCGGGCGCCGTGATGATGACCTGCGGGACGCCCTGCTTTTCGACGAACCGCGCCCACTGCTCTTCGCCCACCAGCTGCCTCAGGTATATCATGAGGCCGGGGACGTCTATCGGCTTGTCGTCGGTGAGATAGCATATCTCCGACTTCGGCAGCGGGATCACCTGGGGCGGGACGTCCGCGTCGAACCAGCCGGTCTCCTCGGAGGACGGGTTCCAGTAGAAGTTGCCCTGGTAGCGGAGGAGGTTCCAGTTGTCGAGCCTCTTGAGGAAAAGGTCGCCCCGGTCGTCGAAGAACGGCTTGACGGCGGAGCGGCCCCTGAAGGCGGACATGCACAGGTGCTTGACGGCGTCGGTCAGCCCGTCCTCGTTCCTCATGTCGCACTTCTGCAGCGTCCTCTTCACCTCGGCCGCCTGCTTCTTCGCGTCCGAACTCTCGTCCTCCGGCACCACGTCCCATTCGCGGCCCAGCACCCCGGCGGTCCGCTTGTTTATGCAGACCTGGTATATGGGCGCCATTACCTCTATCTGCGAGAAGAGGACCTGGAGCTTGACGTCCGCGCCGTGCAAGCTGTCGTTCCACATCTTCTCGATCTGCGGCTTCGTCATGAGCCGCAGCGGATTGAAGATCTTGCTGAAAATATTGGCCACTTTCTCTACTGTAGCACCGGCAGCACTCATTATTTCGCTCCTTTTTTAAGCATCCCCGGGATGAATCCAGGAGGACATTCTTTCCGCATAACGGAAATCTCTCCGTTGTTCCACCAGCGCCGTCCTTTTATCGCCGAGCCGATTTTGCGTTTTCTGTCGTCCGAAAAAACTACTCCTGAAGCCCTCTGACGCTGTGTTTCGCGGCGTTCATCAGTCCATGATTCCACTTGAGACTGCGACATAAGGCGTTTCGAATCTTCAGAATGCCTTTTTCCGGCGAAGGGCTTTCTGCCTTTGGACGCGCGGCCTATTTTCAATTTGGTGGCCGCGCTGAGCTTTTTACCGGCATGGGCTGCAGACATCTTTCTCTTGCTCTCTTCCGACCACGGGATCCCTTTGTTCCACGCGACTCGGCCGCGCCCGCATTTATAGGTGTCGCCCAGAATGAGGTTATAGGTGTCAGACCTCGCTATCCATGTCTCGTCTACGAACACGCGCTCCCACCAGCCGAGCTCTTCTTCGTCTTCGCAGAACATAAGCCATTCTTTGCGGAAATTATCCCGTCCGTACTTTTTCAGAGCGCGCAGAATCACCACACCCGACCCCATGTATCCGTCGTCGAGGTCGTCTGTTACGTGCTGGCCGATGTACATTTTTCCATTGACCAGATTCGTTATCTTATATATTCCGAAAAAGCGCACTCCTTAGCTCTCCAGTATCCTCTTTATCCTTCCGGCCACCGCTCTCATCATCGTGTCGTCCGACGGCATGATGCTGCGGTCCTGCCTCTGAAACGCCCTCTAGGCCAGCGTGAACAGGAACACCAGCTGCGAGCCCTGCTTCTGCGCCAGGAACCCCCGCCCGTCCCTGGTCCTCACCTGAAAGGCGTCCTGGTAGTCTGAGGGCTTCTTGCCTCTCGCTACGGGAAACGGAATCGCGAGCGCCCGCCTGAACCTCGGCCTTATCGTCACGTCGTGGAAAGCCCTGGACGCGCCGGGTATCTTCACCACGGCCTCTCCGGACGGATTGGGCCCGTTCCGGCTCTGCCCCTGCTCCACCTTGTTCGGGTCCCAGTGCTCGGAGCCCGGGAAGCGCGCGACGAGATGCCCGCGCACCGTGTTTACAAGAGCCTTCCCAATCTCGTCTCCGGCGTTCCTCAGGCGCGACAGCAGGGCGCCAAGGCGCTCCGAAGCCTCGTGCTCCGGAGTCCCTCCGTCCATTGCCGTAACGCGGATCGTCACCACCAAATCCTCCTGTAGGGCAAAGCCTGTATAAAACCTTCGTCAAAAGGAAAGGGAGGGAATTTCAGCCACGGCATCGTTATGGCGCCGTCTCCGCTGACGGAAAGAGAAGTGTCGCCGGAGAGCTCTGGATCGTCCGAATAGTCCGGCTTCGAAACCCCTACGTACGGGTTCTTCAGGAGCTCGGCAGCCTCCTCGTACTGCTTCTCCCTGGGTTTGGTCAAAGCAAAATCTTCTGTCGACGGAAACCTGGTCCAGATCTCCCATCTGGCGTAGTTCAGTATAAAGACGTGGTACTCGGGGGCGGTGTAGTGGTCTCTTACGTCTATTTGATACCCCTTGCTCTGCCAGGCGCCCCTGAAAGCGTCCGACACCAGATCGAGCTGCTGCTGGATCACCTGTTCGAAAAGAGGATTGGCCAGCGAATACTGATTAAGCTTCGAAACCTCGTCCTCGGCGAGTACGAGCCTCAAATCATCTATACCTAGTCTCTTCCAAGCCATCTTTTCTCCAAATTTTAAGGTTTCTACTGTAATACTTACGGCATTATTGGATGACTAGCCCGTCGTCCAACGTGAATATCCCGTGGATTCCCCGAAGCACTACACTGGTCCTCGCGCCGCCGGTTCCTCCGGCCGGAGGAGTGACGTCGGCCATGCGGACGAGGTCTGCGCCGGCCTTCTGCAGCGCGTCGAAAGCCGCCGAGTACATCGACGCCTTGTCCGGTACCCAGTAGCCCGAGCCTTCGTCCCACGAGACGGGGCAGGGCTCGAACACGACCTTCGACACGTTCTTCTCGCGGACGGGATTCCCGCCGGAATTGCTTACGACCAGGTTCTCGTAAACATAGAAGTCGAGGACCGCCTGCGCATTGCCCGTGGTCTTGTCCAGCAGCGAGTCAGCGAGCTGGGCGTCGGCGGCGTGGACGTTCCCGTCCCTGTCCGTCCACTGCGTCCCGAGATGGTTAGGGCTCCACATGTAGACGTACCATTCGTTCAGCCTGTTCTGGTTCCACGTTGTCGTTATCGAGCCGTTGAACTGCGACCAGTCCCCGGTGTAGACCTCGCATTCGTTGTAGATGGCCTCGAGGTTCATGCGCCGCCGCGAAGGGCCCGAAGTCTGCGTCCAGTTCTCGGAGTCGTAGAGGTACGTGGGCGTGACTCTGCAGCCCCACTGGTCGCTGTACCCCGTGCTGTCCCAGTACGCCGCCTCGCTGCCGTACGTGTCGTAGCGGACGGTAGGGCGGCGGAACGCCTGGACGGCGGCCTCCCAGTTCTCGACCTCCTGCCCCGAGAGCGCCCACGCGAACGACGTGTTTGCGTCCGGCATCTGGTTGGGTATGGCGAGGTTCAGCGCCTCGGCCAGAGTGTACGCCTGGGCCGGAACGCTGGCGTATTCGAACACCGGCGTAGCGGTCAGCTGTCCGGTGGCGTACCAGGGGCGGGAGATCTCCAGCGACTGAGCGGACTTGCGCAGCGGGTTCGAGAGGATCTCCTTGCCGCAGCGTCCGGCGCAGTACGGGGCGGTGTTGACGACGAAGTGGTCGTAGGTCATCGGGTTTCCGGTGGCGCCGCAGAGGTACGCGGTCCTGCACGCGGCCTCCCTGATGAACGCCGGGTCCTCGCCGCGGAGGACCTGCTTCGCGAATCCCTGCCTGCGAGGCATGATGCCGCCGTCGATGATTATGTCGTCGGGCGTAACGAACTTGTAGTCTGCAGCTGACGAAATCACGCGTTAAACCTCGAAATTCAGAGATAGTAGACGGCGATCGACAGCATGCCCGGCTCGGACCACGCGCTCAGCCTGCACGAAAGCCCGGCCGCGATCTGGACCTGAGACCCTGTTCCGACGGACCCGTCGACGTTGCCCGTTATAGAAGCGGAGCAGTCGCCGCCTCCGCCGGACGGCGCGTATATGGACGTCCAGTTTCCGCCTCCGTCCTTGGACCATCTCGCTATCTCGGTGCCTGAAGTCAGAACCTGTTCAAGCTCGCAGGAGCAGTCGCCGCCTCCGCCTCCGGACAGACAGTATATCGACGTCCAATTTTCACCGTCCTTCGTCCACTTCGCTATCTCAACGCCCGAAGTGAGCACGGCGGACATGTCGCAGCTGCATCCCGAAAGGCCGGATATCATGCTCGACACAATAACCGGAACCTCTACCGACACCACGCTGGATACTATGGTCGAAACTTCGCTAGACACGACGCTCAGTATCGTGGACGTCTGCGCCGAAACCACCGACAAAACAGAATCAGACAGGTCGACGGAGATGTTAAGCGTCCTATAGTCCACGTGGTCGTCGTCCTTTATGACGAACCATTCGCGCGTCCCGCCCACGCGGAACTCACCGGACAGCTGGTCTATCATGACGCCTATGTCCGAAAGAGGCTCTTCGTGGAAATTGTAGAGCTCGAGCACCTTGCCGTAGTCTCCGGAAAGCCACGCGATCGAGCTCTGCTGCGCGTCCGAAACCTCGGCGTCCGGAGGCACGTCCATCGCGGAAAGCGGCGCGTACTCTATCCACTTGTTGCCGTCGTCGTCCCTGCGCCGTATCACGTATTCGTCGGTGGAGAGGACGGACGACACCCCGCTGTTCTGGGAGAAGCCGTAAAGCTGCAGCGCATGGGACTCGACAGGG
>Ga0310695_10003146_pt1 | contig 33036 bp, 29 predicted proteins | sample RumenRJG_04DNA_FD_203882 | JGI IMG/M metagenome (GOLD analysis project Ga0310695, IMG submission 203882) | Bovine rumen microbial communities from Lethbridge, Alberta, Canada - RJG_04 (v2) (version 2) | ecosystem: Host-associated > Mammals > Digestive system > Stomach > Rumen | place: Canada... | reverse complement strand
GCCGAGAGGAACGAGTTGGTTGCCAGGGAAGCCTTGGTGATTCCCAGGAGCAGACGCTCAGCGTCAGCCGGCTCTTTGCCTTCTTCTTCGGCAGCCGCGTTGGCCTCTTCGACCTCGAACTTGCCATACTGTCCGCCAGGAAGAAGTCCGGTATCTCCCGGATCGTTGACCTTCATCTTTGAAAGCATCTGTCCAACGATTACCTCGATGTGCTTGTCGTTGATGTCAACGCCCTGGTTCTTATATACTCTCTGAACTTCCTTGAGCAGATACTGGTAAACACCTTCAACGCCCTTGAGTCTCAGGATGTCCTTAGGATCCAGAGGTCCGGTTGTGATGTTGCCGCCGGCTTCAACATAGTCGCCTTCTGCAACAGCCAGTCTCGCGCCGTAAGGAATGATGTATTTCTTCTCTTCCTCGCCTCTGACGATGACTTCCGTCTTGTTGTCAGGTGTGGATGAGATGGATACTACTGTTCCGTCCTCTTCGCAGATTGTAGCGAGTCCCTTTGGCTTTCTTGCCTCGAAGAGCTCTTCTACTCTAGGAAGACCGTGGGTGATGTCTGAACCTGCGACACCGCCGGTATGGAACGTTCTCATTGTGAGCTGCGTACCAGGTTCACCGATTGACTGTGCTGCCTGGATACCGACTGCTTCGCCGATGTTTACGCTTTCGCCGGTTGCCAGGTTGCGGCCGTAGCACTTAGCGCATACGCCTGACTTGCTCTTGCATGTCATGACCGATCTGATAGCTACGGATTCGATGCCGGCGTCCTCAATTGCCTGTGCCTCAGCTTCTGTGATCTCGCAGTCTTCCTCGACGATGACTTCGCCTGTCTCAGGATGTACGATATCGAGAAGCGCTGTTCTGCCGATGATACGGTCCTTGAGCTTTTCGATTACTTCCTTGCCGTCGGTGAAAGCTGTTACTTCGATACCTTCGACTGTTCCGCAGTCGTCTTCTCTTACTATTACATTATGTGATACGTCGACCAGTCTTCTCGTCAGATAACCTGAGTCGGCAGTTCTGAGAGCCGTATCGGCCAGACCCTTACGGGCTCCGTTCGATGAGAGGAAGTATTCCAGTACTGAAAGTCCCTCACGGAAGTTCGCCTTGATAGGGATCTCGATTGTCTTACCGGTCGCGTTAGCCATCAGACCACGCATTCCGCCGATCTGTCTGATCTGGTTCTTGGAACCTCTTGCTCCTGAATGTGCCATGATGAACAGGTTGTTCAGGCTTCCCAGTGATTCCATGAGCGCGTCTGCTACATCGTCTGTTGTCTTGTTCCAGATTTCGCAGACCTTGCTGTATCTCTCTGACTCTGATACGAGACCTCTTCTGTAGGCCTTGTCGTACTTGTCGACCAGAGCGTCGGACTCGGCTATGATCTTCTCCTTGGCCTCTGGAATCTTCATGTCGGAGATTCCGATTGTGATGGCCGCTACTGTTGAGTAGTGGTATCCGGTACTCTTGATGTAGTCGAGCATCAGTACAGTATCTGTGTTGCCGTGGATACGATAACATCTGTCGATGATCTGTCCCAGCTTTTTCTTGTCGCACAGGAAGTCGATCTCGAGTGAATACGGATCAGCTTCTCTGTCCTCAACGTATCCCAGATCCTGAGGTATTCCCTGGTTGAAGATGAATCTTCCGACTGTGGATTCCACGAGGCGGCCTCTCTCATCATCTTCACCAGCGTACATTCTTACTTTGACCTTTGCGTGAACTCCGACGTTTCCTGTCTGGTATGCCATGAGCATCTCTGACATGTCGGTGAATACGCTTCCGTCACCCTTCTCAGCCAGAGAGGTTCTCTCTCCTTCAGGCTGACCCGGATGAGTCAGGTAGTATGATCCGAGAATCATGTCCTGAGTAGGCGTTGTGATTGGTGATCCGTCCTTAGGAGCCAGGATGTTGTTTACCGACAGCATGAGGAATCTGGCTTCTGCCTGAGCCTCTACGCTGAGCGGTACATGAACCGCCATCTGGTCTCCGTCGAAGTCGGCGTTGAACGCGGTACATGCCAACGGATGCAGCTTGATTGCCTTACCTTCTACGAGTACCGGCTCAAATGCCTGGATGCCCAGTCTGTGCAGGGTCGGCGCACGGTTGAGCATTACCGGATGCTCTCTGATAACCTCTTCGAGCACATCCCATACTTCAGGGCTGACCTTCTCGACCATTCTCTTGGCGCTCTTGATGTTGTGAGCGTTCTGGTTTTCAACCAGCTTCTTCATGATGAAAGGCTTGAACAGTTCCAGAGCCATCTTCTTAGGAAGACCGCACTGATAGAACTTCAGCTCAGGACCTACTACGATTACGGAACGTCCTGAATAGTCGACACGCTTGCCGAGGAGGTTCTGTCTGAATCTTCCCTGCTTGCCCTTCAGCATGTCTGAAAGCGACTTCAGAGGTCTCTGTCCAGGGCCTGTTACGGCCTTGCCTCTTCTGCCGTTGTCGATGAGAGCATCGACGGCTTCCTGAAGCATTCTCTTCTCGTTTCTGACGATGATGTCAGGGGCGTTGAGTTCCTGGAGTCTCTTAAGTCTGTTGTTTCTGTTTATTACTCTTCTGTACAGGTCATTGAGGTCGGATGTCGCGAATCTGCCGCCGTCCAGCTGGACCATAGGTCTCAGATCAGGAGGGATTACAGGGATAACATCCAGCACCATCCACTCAGGTCTGTTGCCTGAGACTCTGAGAGCCTCGATGACCTCGAGTCTTCTTGTGATTCTGATTTTCTTCTGTCCGGTGGACTTCTTCAGCTTGTCCGTAAGGTCAGCTGACAGCTCGTCCAGATCCACCTGGCTCAGCAGTTCCTTTACCGCCTCAGCGCCGCTTCCCGCCCTGAACTTGATGGCAGGATCGTCCATGGCTTCTCTCCACTGCTGCTCAGTGAGGATCTCCTTGTAGGCGAATGATGAATTGCCCGGATCGATAACTATGAAGTTCGCGAAGTAGAGAACCTTCTCCAGAGTCTTAGGAGAAATATCCAGAACCAGTCCCATCCTGCTAGGTATTCCCTTGAAATACCAGATGTGTGAAACAGGAGTTGCCAGCTCTATGTGACCCATTCTCTCTCTTCTTACCTTGGCCTTTGTGACCTCAACACCGCACTTGTCGCATACGATGCCCTTGTATCTGATTCTCTTGTACTTACCGCAGTGGCACTCCCAGTCCTTTGTAGGTCCGAAGATCCTCTCGCAGTAAAGTCCGTCCATCTCAGGCTTGAGCGTCCTGTAGTTGATAGTTTCAGGCTTTGTTACCTCGCCGTGAGACCAGCTTCTGATCTTGTCCGGGGAAGCAAGTCCTATCTGCAGGGCTTCAAAATTGTTCATTTCGTAATTAGTGTTTTCACTCATTTTGCTTACCCCTTTCTTAGTCTTCCGACGGCTCAACATCGTGACCGCTGTCAGCCTTCTCTATCTCTGCAATATCCTGCTCGTTGAGATCTACTATCTCTTCTTCGATCATCTCGAAGTTTTCTTCGTCATCCTCTTCGATCTCTTCATCCATGAATTCATCTTCTTCCTCCACGGATTCTTCGTACTCGGCCTCAGCCTCTTCCTCGAGTCTTCTGGTCTCGATCTCACGGTCGACCATTCTCTCGATGGCTGCGATTCCGTCAGCCTCGGTCTCCTCCTTGATCTCGATTTCCTCGCTGTTCTCATCAAGAACCTTGATGTCCAGGCAAAGGCTCTGCATCTCCTTGATGAGTACCTTGAATGACTCAGGGATGCCAGGCTCAGGAATGTTCTCGCCCTTTACGATTGCCTCGTAGGTCTTTACACGGCCAACGATATCGTCGGACTTGACTGTGAGTATTTCCTGAAGAGTATATGCCGCGCCGTATGCTTCCAGAGCCCATACTTCCATCTCTCCGAAACGCTGTCCGCCGAACTGGGCTTTACCGCCGAGAGGCTGCTGCGTAACGAGTGAGTAAGGACCGACTGAACGGGCGTGTATCTTGTCGTCAACCAGGTGGTGAAGCTTGAGCATGTACATGTATCCGACAGTAACCGGATTGTCGAAGTATTCTCCTGTTCTGCCGTCTCTCAGTCTCAGCTTACCTGTCTCACTGTATCCTGTCTCATCGAGGAGCTGAATGATATCCTTCTCGTTAGCTCCGTCGAATACAGGAGTCGCTATGTACCAATCCTTCTTCTTTGCCGCAAGTCCCAGGTGCACTTCGAGTACCTGACCTACGTTCATACGTGAAGGAACGCCCAGAGGATTGAGCATTACCTGCAGCGACTGTCCGTCCTCGAGGAACGGCATGTCGTTTTCAGGAAGGATTCTGGATATAACACCCTTGTTTCCGTGTCTTCCTGCCATCTTGTCGCCGACCTGGATCTTTCTCTTGGTTGCGATGTAGACTCTTACCAGCTTGTTTACGCCAGGTGAGAGCTCGTCGCCGTTCTCTCTTGAGAAGATCTTTACGTCTACGACGATACCTGTTTCTCCGTGAGGAACCTTCAGGGATGTATCTCTGACTTCTCTTGCCTTCTCACCGAAGATGGCTCTGAGGAGTCTTTCTTCAGCTGTCAGTTCAGTTTCTCCCTTAGGAGTTACCTTACCAACCAGAATGTCGCCTGAATCGACCTCGGCACCGATTCTTACGATACCTTCCTCGTCCAGATCCTTGAGGGCGTCTTCGCCAACATTAGGAATGTCTCTGGTGATCTCTTCAGGTCCGAGCTTGGTGTCTCTTGCTTCGGACTCATACTTCTCAATGTGGATTGACGTAAGGACGTCTTCCATGATGAGTCTCTCGTTGAGGATGATAGCGTCCTCGTAGTTGTATCCTTCCCATGTCATGAAGCCGATGAGAAGGTTCTTGCCCAGAGCGACTTCGCCGTTGGCCGTTGAAGGACCGTCGGCAATTACTTCGCCTTCGTCAACATGCTCGCCCTTGAACACGATCGGTCTCTGGTTGATGCATGTGCCCTGGTTTGATCTCTTGAACTTGAGGAGAACGTATTCATCAACGCCTTCGCCGTCGTCGCGAGTAATCTTGATTCTGGTAGCATCGACGAAGGATACTGTTCCTGCGTGCTTAGCCAGCTGTACTACGCCCGAGTCTCTCGCGGCCTTGTACTCAATGCCGGTTCCGACCATAGGCGCCTCTGTAACCATGAGAGGTACAGCCTGACGCTGCATGTTTGAACCCATGAGCGCACGGTTGGCGTCGTCGTTTTCGAGGAACGGTATCATGGCGGTAGCAACAGATACTACCTGCTTTGGTGATACGTCCATGTAGTCTACAGCTTCTCTAGGAACCAGGTCGATGTCGCCGCCCTTGCCTCTTGCCGCTACCTTCATGTTGGCGAAGTGGCCATTGCTGTCCAGAGGCTCGTTGGCCTGGGCTACGATCTTGTCCTCTTCATCGTCAGCGGTCAGATAGTGAATCTCTTCCGTAACGACTCCTGTCTCCTTGTCCACTACTCTGTAAGGAGTCTCGATGAAACCGTACTGGTTGATGACACCGTAAGTAGTAAGTGAACCGATAAGTCCGATGTTCGGGCCTTCAGGCGTCTCAATCGGACACATTCTGCCGTAGTGTGAGTGGTGAACGTCTCTGACCTCGAATCCGGCTCTTTCTCTTGAAAGACCGCCAGGTCCCAGAGCTGACAGTCTTCTCTTGTGAGTCAGCTCAGCCAGAGGGTTCGTCTGGTCCATGAACTGTGACAGCTGGGAACTTCCGAAGAATTCCTTGATCGCGGCTGTTACAGGTCTTATGTTCATCAGGGACTGCGGAGTTACTTCCGCGATGTCCTGAGTGTTCATTCTTTCCTTGATCGTTCTCTCCATTCTCGTCAGACCGATTCTGATCTGATTCTGGAGAAGCTCGCCGACTGTTCTGAGTCTTCTGTTGCCCAGATGGTCGATGTCGTCAGTATTGCCTATGCCGTAGTTGAGGTTGAGCAGGTAGCTCACTGAAGCCACGATATCAGCTACCAGAATGTGCTTAGGAGAAAGATCATTCTTGCGCAGCTTAAGCGCTTCCTTCAGCTCGTCCTGACCGGCGTCAGCGTACTCGTTGAGGATTTCCATCAGTACAGGGTAATATACTCTGTCGGCGATCTTAAGATCTGAAATATCGAATTCGACATACTTGTCTATGTCTACAAACTGGTTTCCTATTACCTTCGTCGACTCTCCCTCATCGAGATTGCTGCGTACCATGACGTGATCGAGTCCGGAGTTTTCAATCTGACGCGCAAGCTCCTTGCTGATGCGGTCGCCCTTCTCAGCCAGGATCTCGCCGGTGTTCGGATCGGCAACGTCCTCGTCGACGATGTTGTCGGCCAGTCTGTTGTACAGTCCCAGTTTCTTGTTGTACTTGTATCTTCCGACCTTGGCCAGATCATAGCGCTTAGGGTCGAAGAACATTGAATTGAAGAGCTGGGTAGCGCTCTCGATCGTAGGAGGCTCACCAGGTCTCAGTCTCTTGTAGATTTCCTTGATACCATCTTCATGGTTCTTGGTAGGATCCTTTTCGATTGACTTGAGGATCCTTGGCTCATTTCCGAGCAGTTCGATGATCTGATCATCTGTACCGTAACCGATGGCTCTCAGGAGAGTCGTGATCGGCTGCTTACGGTTTCTGTCTACTCTGGCGTAAAGGACTTCGTTAGAGTCCGTTTCATATTCAAGCCATGCGCCTCTGTTAGGAATAACCTGTGTTGAAAACAGGTTCTTGCCGGACTTATCGATCTCTTTGTCATAGTAAGGTCCCGGCGAACGGACGAGCTGAGTAACGACTACTCTCTCGGCGCCGTTATATATAAAGGTACCTTTTTCCGTCATAAGAGGGAAATCTCCCATGAAGACTTCCTGATCCTTGACTTCCTTGATCTCACCGTTCTCCTTGTTGATGAGTCTTACTTTGACTTTGAGAGGTGCCGCATAGGTTACATCGCGTTCCTTGCACTCCTCCTGTTCGTACTTAGGTGGATCGGAAAGCGAGTAATCGATGAATTCGAGGACGAGATTATCCGAGTACTCCTTGATAGGTGAAACATCCTCAAAAACCTCACGAAGACCTTCTTCAACAAACCACTTGTAGGAATCTGTCTGAATCTGAATGAGATTCGGCATCTCCGCTACTTCATTGATTTTTGAGAAGGTCATTCGCTGTGTTCTTCCTAACTTGATAGGATTTGGCATTTTTATCACTCCTTAAAAACTTCAATAACTACAGTTGCAGGGCAATTTAATAATATACCACCGTGTTGTCAAGTTGTCAAGGAGTTTCGTAAACTGTTTTTACTGTCCGCTCAACCTATGTTCTTGATCAGATTTATCATCTCGATAGCTGAGCACGCAACATCGTATCCCTTGTTGCCCGCCTTTGTGCCGGCGCGCTCGATAGCCTGCTCAATCGTGTCGGCGGTGACGATTCCGAACAGAGTCGGAACGCCTGTCTTCAGGCCGACCTGAGCAATGCCCTTGCTTGTCTCAGCGCACACCAGATCGTAGTGGGAAGTCGCTCCCCTGATCACAGCGCCCAGGCAGAGCACCGCGTCGTACTTGCCGGATTCAGCCATCTTCTTGGCGATGAGCGGAATCTCGAAAGCTCCCGGAACCCAGGCCAGATCGATGTCATCTTCGCTGACTCCATGACGGACCAACGCGTCCTCAGCTCCGCTTATGAGCTTCGATACGATGAATTCGTTGAATCTAGCCGCTACTATTCCCACCTTGATGCCTTTTGCTACTACATTTCCTTCTAACTTTTTCATGGTTTTACCTCCTGATACTCCATCTATTCATAATTGGTCATGTGATCCATCTTTTCCTGCTTCGTCTTGAGATACACGTAATCGTACTTCTGCGGTCTTATCTGGATTGGAACTCTCTCCTCGATGGTGATTCCGTATCCCGCGAGTCCCGTGATCTTCTTAGGGTTGTTCGTAAGAATCCGCAGCCGTCTCGCGCCAATGTCTCTCAGTATCTGCGCGCCTATGCCGTACTCTCTCATGTCTGCCGGGAATCCAAGCATGATGTTGGCTTCGACTGTATCATATCCCTGCTCCTGCAGCTCGTAAGCCTTCAGCTTGTTGATCAGGCCTATGCCTCTGCCCTCCTGCCTCAGGTACAGGATTATGCCTCTTCCTTCCTTGGCTATCATCCTCATGGCCTGGTGCAGCTGTTCGCCGCAGTCGCATCGGCTGGATCCGAACACGTCGCCCGTCAGGCACTCTGAGTGCACCCTGCAGAGCACAGGCTCGCCGTCCGAAACATCCCCCATTACCAGGGCGACGTGGTGATCGCCGTTGAGAAGATTCTCGTAGCCCATTATCTGGAACTCGCCGAATCTCGTCGGCAGCTTCGCGTCGGCTTCCCTGCGCACCAGACTCTCATTGGCCAGTCTGTAACGTATGATCGAATCGACGGTTATAACCGTCAGATCCCTCTCCTCCGCGAACTCCAGCAGCTCGGTAGTCCGCATCATCCTGCCGTCGTCGCGCATTATCTCACAGCAAAGGCCGCACGGCTTAAGTCCCGCCAGTTTCATGAGGTCCACCGTCGCTTCGGTGTGCCCGTCTCTGACGAGAACTCCGCCCTCACGGGATCTCAGAGGAAACATGTGTCCCGGTTTTCTGAAATCCTGGGCTCTTACGCCGTCCTCCACACACTTTCTGGCCGTGTACGCTCTCTCCTCGGCGGATATCCCAGTAGTCGTATCTACGTGGTCGATCGATACGGTGAACGCCGTGCTGTGGTTGTCAGTGTTGACGCTGACCATCTGCTCCAGCCCCAGGGCGTCGCATGTATCCCCGTCCATCGGCATGCATATGAGTCCCTTGGCGTCTCTGGCCATCATGTTGACATTTTCCGTAGTAGCGAACTCCGCAGCGCAGATGAGGTCGCCCTCGTTCTCGCGCTCCGGATCGTCGATGACAAGTATCACCTTGCCCTCTTTAATATCCCGCAGAGCCTGCTCTACTGTTCCGATTTCCTTGCTCATACTTCTTCCTCCAGTCTATATAAAGCCGTTCTCCCGCAGGAAGTCCTCCGTCAGACCTCCCTGTTTGCTCTCGGGCTCCGGCTGCATAAGCTTCTCCACATATTTGCCGATGATGTCCGTCTCCAGATTTACAGCGCTGCCGCTTCTCAGGCTCCTCAGCGCCGTCTCCTTCTGAGTGTGCGGAATGATCGATACGCTGAAAGACTCACCGTCTGTGGCGGCGACCGTCAGGCTGATGCCGTCCACGGTTATGGACCCCTTTTCGACGATATACCTCAGGAGCTTCGGCTCCGCCCCTATTCTGTACCATACGGCGTTTTCGTCAGGCGTTATGCTCATTACGGTTCCCATGCCGTCGATGTGCCCCGACACAATGTGACCGCCGAATCTGCCGTCCGCCGGCATCGCTCTCTCGAGATTTAACGGGCTTCCGGACGGAAGCTTCCCCAGTGAGCTGCGGTCAAGGGTCTCGGGCATGGCGTCAGCAGTGAAGTACGTGCCGCCCATCGACGTTACCGTCAGGCATACGCCGTTCACCGCGATGCTGTCCCCGACTCTGCTTCCTTCGAGAACGCGGCTGCATTCCACCGTCAGTACGCAAGAGCCTCCGCCCCGCTTCACGCTCTTAAGTGTTCCTACTTCTTCTACCAGTCCTGTGAACATTTACTCATCCTCCGGATATTCTGGATATCCCGTAATACATATGTCTTTGCCGACCGCGTCGACGCAGGTGTCCCTGAGTCTGACGGCTCCGGCCATTGCTTTGGCACCTTCTCCTCCTACAGGGCCCGGCGCCTTCTCTCCTCCGATTATTACCCCTCCAACATAGGCGTATACCTTGCTTACTATTCGTGATGCAAAGGCAGCCGCGTTTATTCTGCTCCCGCCTTCGATGAGAACGCTGTCGATTTTTCTCTCTGCCAGCTGTCCCATCAGGTTCTTCAGATCTGTCTCTTCCCCCTCGGCTGCTCCACCCGCGGTTATTACTGTCACGCCTGCCGATGCGAGCTCTCCTGCCTTTGCCTTTCCTTCGGAAGTATCGAGAGTCCGTTCCGCCGCGGCTACTATTGTAGGTATCTCGCCCGCGGTTTTAACGATCTGGCTGGCCATCGGAATCCGCAGATTTGAATCGCATATGATTCTGACGGGATCGACTCCCTCCTCTTCCCTGCAGTTCAGCATCGGGTCGTCGGCCAGCACCGTGCCTATGCCGACCAGGATGCCGCTGTAGCGTTTCCTGAGCATGTGCACCTGCCTGCGTGCGGCCTCGCCTGTGATCCACTTGGAATCGCCTGAGGCGCAGGCTATTCTGCCGTCGGCTGACATGGCGTACTTGGCAGCGACAAAAGGCGTTCCCGTGCTGATGTAATGGTAAAACACCTCGTTCAGCTTCAGGCACTCCTCCTCGAGGATGCCTGTCTCGACCTTGATGCCGCTGTCCCTCAGGATGGCGACGCCCCTTCCCGCCACGAGAGGATTGCTATCCAGGCTTCCCACAAATACACGTCCAATTTTCTTTTCGATTATTATGTCCGTGCACGGCGGGGTCTTGCCCTGGTGGCAGCACGGCTCAAGGGTGACGTAGAGGTCGGCCCCCGCGGGATCCTCTTTGCATCTGAGCAGCGCGTTTCTCTCCGCATGATACTCTCCGTATTTTTCATGATACCCTTCGCTTATGATCCGTCCGTCCTTGACTACGACGCATCCGACCATGGGATTGGGTGATGTTCTGCCCTCACCCATGGCGGCAAGCTCGAGGGCTCTTCTCATGTACTTCTCTTTTGTTTCCATAAAAACAGACCCTGTGGTGAATCCACAGGGTCGGGTTTTCAAACATGACAATGCAAAAAACGCATTGCCTATCGATCTTCTCCCATCCAGACTATACTGTCGGCTCCGGAATCGAACCGGATCTGCTCTTTCGAGCTCGCGGGCTGTACCGCCGGTAGGGAATTTCACCCATCCCTGAAGATTCTTCTTTGTTATTTGTTTGTTTCTGTTGTTATTATAGCAGTTAAATTACTTCAGTTCAACAACTGCTCCAACTTCTTCCAGCTGAGCCTTGAGTGCTTCAGCTTCTGCCTTTTCACAGCCTTCCTTAACGTTTGAAGGTGCTCCGTCTACGAGAGCCTTAGCTTCCTTAAGTCCGAGGCCGGTGATCTCTCTTACGCCCTTGATGACCTTGATCTTTTCAGGTCCGATCTCCTTAAGTACTACTGTGAATTCGCTCTGCTCTTCTTCGCCGCCTGCTGCGCCGCCGTCTGCTGCTGCTACTACAACGCCTGCTGCTGCGCTTACGCCGAACTCTTCCTCACATGCTTTAACCAGCTCGTTCAGTTCCAGAACTGACATTTCCTTTATAGCTTCAATAATCTGATTCTTATCCATTTTATTTCTCCTTATAAATAATTAAATCTCTTATCTTGTTATTGATTACTCAGCTTTTGCTTCCGCAATCTGTGATACGACTCTTGCAAAGTTTGCGATTGGTGACTGGATGCTTCCCATGAACTTGGAGATGAGTGCATCTCTTGAAGGGATTGATGCGATCTGCACGATGGCATCCTTGTCATAGTATTCGCCTTCTACGAAACCGCCCTTGAATTCCATCTTCTTGAATTCCTTGATGGCGTCGTTGAGAACTCTTGCCGGTGCTGTAGCATCGTCATAGCTGAACGCGAATGCGCTTGGTCCTTCCAGGACGTCAGCTATAGCTGCGTAGTCAGTTCCGTCAACGGCTCTCTTGACGAGAGTGTTCTTGTAAACCGTGTAGTCTACGTTGGCCTCGCGGAGCTTTGATCTCATCGCGTTTGCCTCGTCTACTGTAATTCCCATGTAGTCGATGACTACTGCTGATTCGGCTCTTTCGAACTTGTCTTTGATCTCGTCGATTACTACCTGTTTTTCAACGAAAACCTGTTTCATTTCTGACATTTAGCGTCTTTCTCCTTTCGTAAGATTTGATGTACGCCGTAAAAAAATCCCCATCCGTATTTCAGACCGATGGGGAATGTATATTTACATTGTACCTCGGCTGGATTCATTGTTTAAGGGATTCTCTTTCAGGATTCCCTCCAGCTGTCTACGGTCTGTAGTATTCTTTTTTTGTTCCAATCTTCAGATTAACCGAGTTTCTGAGGATTGATCTTGATTCCAGGGCCCATTGTCGATGCAACGACTGCGCTTCTGATGTACTGGCCTTTTGCTGCCGCAGGCTTTGCCTTGATTATGGCCTGTGCCAGAGCGTTGAAGTTCTCAGTCAGCTTCTCAGTTCCGAATGAAACCTTTCCAATCGGGCAGTGGACGATGTTTGTCTTGTCGAGACGGTACTCAACCTTGCCGGCCTTAGTTTCCGCGATTGCTTTCGCAACGTCCATGGTTACTGTGCCTGACTTAGGGTTTGGCATGAGGCCCTTAGGTCCCAGCAGTTTACCGAGTCTGCCTACAACACTCATCATGTCAGGTGTAGCGATGACTGCGTCAAAGTCGAACCAGCCTTCTTTCTGGATCTTCTGAGCCATCTCTTCAGCTCCTACATAATCTGCGCCGGCTTCCTCAGCTTCTGTTGCCTTTGGTCCCTTTGCGAATACCAGTACTCTCTTAGTGTTACCTGTTCCGTGCGGAAGAACGATTGCACCTCTGATCTGCTGATCGGCGTGTCTTCCGTCGAGACCCATCTTGAAGTGGGCTTCTACTGTTTCGTCGAACTTGGCCTTGGCTGTCTTACCAACGAGATCCATGGCCTGATCAACGTCGTGGAGCTCCTGCTTGTCATACAGCTCCATTGATGCTTTGTAATTCTTACCTCTCTTAGGCATTTCGTTTTCCTTTCTGTGGTATTTGCGACTCCGCCGCCTCCGGAACAGACGCGGTTTCCAAGTCTCCCACTCAGTTACTCAACTTTGTCTTCAATAACGATTCCCATGCTGCGGGCAGTTCCCTTGATCATCTCGGTGGCCGCCTCTACACTTGCAGCATTCAGGTCCTTCATCTTTGTCTTCGCGATCTCTTCTGCCTGCTCATAAGTCAGTGTTGCAACCTTTGTCTTGTTAGGTTCACCTGACGCTGATTCCAGGCCCGCTGCCTTCTTCAGCAGTACTGCTGCTGGCGGCGTCTTCGTAATGAACGAGAAGCTGTGGTCTGCGTAAACAGTGATTACTACCGGAATGATCATTCCAGGCTGGTCCTGAGTCTTGGCGTTGAACTGCTTACAGAAGTCCATGATGTTAACGCCGTGCTGACCGAGCGCCGGTCCTACCGGTGGTGCCGGGTTTGCGTTTCCGGCCGGGATCTGAAGCTTGATATAGCCTTCGATCTTCTTAGCCACTTGCTGTCCTCCTTTCTTTAGTTCTAGTCGAGCTTATCTACCTGTGCGTAGTCCAGTTCGACCGGTGTATCTCTTCCGAACATTGATACCTTGGCTCTCAGAGTCTGCTTTTCAGCATTTACTTCCTCAACGGTACCCATGAAGTTCTCAAACGGTCCGTTGATGACCTTGATAGTGTCGCCAATGTGAATGTCCAGATCGATGTAGATTTTTTCGATTCCCATTCTTCTTACTTCTTCGAGTGTAAGAGGAACAGGGTTTGATCCGTGTCCGACGAATCCCGTAACGCCCTGTGTGTTTCTTACCAGGTACCAGGACTCGTTCGTGACTATCATCTTAACAAGAACATATCCCGGGAACATCTTCTTTGTCTTGATCTTCCTCTGTCCGTTCTTGATTTCTACTCTGTCTTCCGTAGGTACAACAACATCGAGAATCAGATCCTGCATTCCTCTGCTCTCAACCAGTTTCTCGATATTCACTTTAACCTTGTTCTCGTGACCTGAATATGTATGAACTACATACCATCTGGCGCTTCCGTCGCCTCTGAGGCCTTCGAGCTCGTCAAGGTTGAGTGCCGGCTTAGTTTCCTTGTCTTCACACATTGTACCCGTACTCCAATCTTACCTAATATAAATGTAATAAATTCAGTTAGAAGCAGATAGCCTTGATTCCTGCCAGTACTGCTGAGTCTACTCCCCAGAACAGCAGCGCGAACGCGGCGCAAACCGCGAGCACGACAACAGTGTAGGAACCGAGTTCAGATCTCGTCGGCCAGACTACCTTCTTCATCTCAAGTCTGACTCCTCTGAAGTATTCCTTCAGACGGCCCTTTTCTCTCTTTTCCTTAGGCTTGTTCTTGTTCTTCTGGCGTTTCTCAGCTCTGTCCTGAGCTCTGGAAAAGGTGCTCTTCTTTTCCTTCTTGTCCTTGTTGTCTTCTGCCGGAAGAATAGTATTCTTGTAATCCGAATTCTTTCTCTTCTTGGTCTTGGACTTTGCCATTTCTTTCTCCTGTTAACTGTTACTTAGTCTCTTTGTGAACAGTGTGCTTTCTGCAGAACGGACAGTATTTGTTCAGTTCGATTCTGTCAGGTGTGTTCTTCTTGTCCTTCATTGTGTTGTAGTTTCTCTGCTTGCACTCTGTACATGCCAGTGTGACTTTAACTCTCATTTTCTGTGTCCTCCGTTTAATCCAAACATAGAGCGGATACCGCTCTTGATCTGTTTTTTTCCATAAAGTCGCTCAATAATTATATATTACGGCAAAGTCAACGTCAAGAGAGATTTTGCAAAGGCAACCTCACTCTTTTTACGTAGTTCAGGCCCGGATTGCTCCGGGCCTGAAACAGTTAACTATTATCAGGAGTATTTTTATACTTCTTTCATGGAGATGGCGTCTACAGGGCAGACGTCTACGCATGCTCCGCATCCAATGCACTTATCTTCTTCCAGATTCCACTCGTTTTCTTCAACCGGTGGAATGGCTTCTTCAGGGCACTGGTTAACGCAGGCGTTGCAGCCTATGCATTCTCCATCCTTAACTGAAGCGATGCTCTTCTTTGGCGGTTCTGCTGGTGCCGCAGGTTCAGCATCAGCCGCAGCTCCTCCGAAGGACAGGCTTCCCTTAGGGCACTTGTCAATGCAGGCTCCGCACTTGATGCAATCCTCTGTGTTGACCTTCCAGAGCTTTTCCTTTCTGTTGACTTCAAGAGCGTCAGCCGGGCAGGCCTTAGCGCAGAGTCCGCAGAATACGCAGCTGTCAGCACAAGTCAGATCTCCGTCATCATCGCCGGCATCCTCTGCAGGCGCAGCGGCTCCTCCAAATGACAGGCTTCCCTTAGGACACTTGTCGATGCAGGCTCCGCACTTAACGCAGTCTTCAGTATTAACTTCCCAGAGCTTAGCTTTTCTGTCGACCTTGATTGCGTCGGCAGGGCATGCCTTAGCGCAAAGTCCGCAGAATACGCAGCTGTCAGCGCAAGTCAGATCTCCGTCATCAGCCGGAGCGTCCTTCTTGGCTCCCTTTGGAGCCTTCTTAGGGATGTCGAATGAATCCACTACCTTGACTACATCAGGAATAGTGTACAGATTCTCCATCGTGAGGCACTTCTTAGGGCATCCGTCAACACACGCGCTGCACTGTATGCACTGCATTCTCTGAATTGTCCACTTGCCTTCCGCCTTGTCGATATCAATCGCGTTTGTCGGACATGCATTGGCACAGATTCCGCAGGCGATACAGTTGTCGCCGTCGATGGAAACAGATCCTCTGGTTCTTTCTTCCCACTCTCTTGGTACTACAGGGTACATAAGAGTAGCAGGTTTTTTGCCTAAGCTTCCCAGTATGGTCTTTCCGAACTTGAAGAATCCAAGTCTTGCCGTAACGACCGCACTTAACAGGAGAGCAGCTATGATCACCGCTATTTTAGCAACTATAATCACTACCCTCACCTACCTTTCTGTACAACTGATGCAAGGGTCGATGGTCAGTACCAGGATAGGTACGTCGGCCAAATCGGCACCCGCGAGCATCTTAACTAACGCAGGAATATTGATGTTGGTCGGTGTCCTTACTCTCATTCTCTTCAGGAACTTGGTGCCCTGGCCCTTAGCATAGTAGAATGCTTCGCCACGAGGCTGCTCCAGTCTGATAGCAAATTCACCTTCGACTTTCTTAGGAACCTTGACGTCGACCGGACCGTCAGGAATCTTTGCGACAGCCTTCTCAATCAGTTCGATTGACTGGAAGACCTCTCTGATTCTTACGACAGTTCTGGCCATGCAGTCACCTGCTTCTTCAACGCAAGGCTCGAAGTCGAGTTCTTTGTAGACGCCGTGGTCGCCTGTAAGTCTGATGTCCTGTCTTACGCCTGAACCTCTTACTGTAGGTCCTACCGCGCACAGTTCCATGGCTTCTTCCTTAGTCAGTACGCCAACGCCCGTCATTCTGTTCTGAACTGACTTGTCATAGATAAACGCGTCAGTTACTTCCTTGATTTCAGCCTTGAGTCCGTTCAGTACTGTTACCATTTCCTGAAGGTTCTCGTTGCTGATATCTTTTCTCATTCCGCCAGGTTTGCAGATTGAAAATACAACTCTGCCGCCTGTATTCTTCTCGAACAGATCCAGAACAGTTTCTCTGATTCTCCAGCAGTGGTTGAACAGACTTTCAAATCCGAAACCGTCTGCCATCAGTCCCAGCCACAGCAGGTGGCTGTGAACTCTGCCCAGTTCGTGAAGGATAGTTCTGAGGTATTCTGCTCTCTCAGGGATTTCAACTCCCAGAGCGCCTTCCATGGATGCGCATGCGCCCCATCCATGTCCGAAGCTGCAGATTCCGCAGATACGTTCCACTACATATACCATCTGTTCGAAATCTTTGATTTCACACAGTTTCTCCAGACCTCTATGGATGTATCCGATAGATGGAATGGCTTCCACAACTGTTTCGTCCTCGAGTACCAGGTCGAGGTGAATAGGCTCAGGAAGCACTGGATGCTGTGGTCCAAATGGAACTATAGTTCTTTTAGCCATTTATCTTTCCTTCCTTTCCTATTACTTCTTCGGCTTCCAAGGTGTTTCTTCAACGATTCTGAAGAATGTTCCCTGGTAGTCTAACTGACTGTGGTTGAACTGAACGCCGAAAAGGTCGTGAATTTCATTCTCGTAAATGAATGCCGGCCAGTAGATTCCGGTGATACTTTCAACTTCATCCACACCAATCTTAAGATCCAGTCTGAGTGTCTTCAGGAGATGATCCTTATCGAACGAATAAAGAATTTCGTAAGTATCATCGTCGAGAACGACTCCGCAGATCTGTACTAATCTGTAGCCTTCTGCTTTGAGATCGCTGACTTTAGAAATAAGGTCTGAAAGCTCAACGTATTCAAAGTCCTGCACAGCAGTAATCTTTTCCATTATTCTCCCTCCTTATTTCTTCAGATGATCCATGGTGTTCACTTTGATTTCAGCCATTGTGAAAATCGGCGGAACAGCCGGGGTCTTCTTTTCTTCAGCAATAACTTCCGTTGCCTCGTTATCCAATACTTCTGTTGGCTCTTCGTCCAATACTTCCGTTGGCTCTTCAGCAACTTCTTCGATCTCAGCAGGCGCTTCGTCTGCTGCCTTGACCATGGCGTCTCTCTTGGCCTGGAGTACGCCGAGTCCCTTGACAACAGCATCTATGATAGCTTCAGGTCTGGCTGCGCAGCCAGGAACGTATGCGTCAACAGGAATTACCTGATCAACGCCGCCCATGACATTGTAGCAGTCCTTGAAGATACCGCCTGAGCATGCGCAGATTCCTACGGCGACGACTACCTTTGGTTCAGGCATCTGCTCGTAGATCTGCTTTACTATGCCTTTGTTCTGCTCATTTACAGAACCGGTTACCAGGAACACGTCCGCGTGCTTCGGGTTACCGCAGTTGATAATACCGAATCGTTCTACGTCATACATTGGGGTAAGACATGCCAGAACTTCGATATCGCATCCGTTACAGCTTGAACCGTCATAATGTACGACCCAAGGTGATTTTGTTACATATGCTGACATTTCCTCACCTCCTTAGAAACAAACGTAGAGAACGAATATGTTGATCATGCCGAGTACAACAGCGACGATCCACGCTGACTTGAACGCGAACTGCCACTTCATTCTGGCGAAGCAGTTGTCGATGAATACTTCGAAGAAGTATGTCAGAATGGCAACTACGATTCCGATGATCCATCCCAGAGCAGTTCCGTTAGCGAAGAACAGGAACACGAATCCGAGAAGGAATACGTTTTCATACCAGTGTGATATCTCGACCCATCCCATCGTTCTGCCGACGAACTCGGTTGTAACACCTCTTACCAGTTCCTGATGCGCGTGGTGTGACATACTCAGGTCGAACGGTGACTTCCTGAACTTGAGAGTCAGGATGAACAGCCATCCGAAGAATATTCCCAGCAGAGGCAGGAACGGCATGCTGTCACCCGCGAGGATGTCGCTTACCTTGAAGCTGCCTGTGTACATGTAGAAACCGATAACTGTAATCAGAACCATAGGTTCATAGGCCAGCATTGCGAGCAGTTCTCTCTCCGCGCCGACTTCCGCGTACGGTGAGTTGGAAGAGTACGCCGCGATGATGAGGAACGCCGCTCCGATGGTCAGTGTGAATATTACCAGCAGCAGGTCGCCGCCCATGAAGAACAGCACTCCTGATGCTATTACGAATACTACGAAGAGCAGAACGTAGAAGTCCTGGAATCTCGTAGGAGTCTGCTTTTCTTTCTGGAACAGCTTGCCGACATCATAGAATGGCTGCAGGACAGGAGGTCCGACTCTTCTCTGCATCTTCGCAGAAAGCTTTCTGTCAAGTCCTGCCAGGATTCCGCCGACGAATGGTCCCAGTACGAGGAAGGCTACGATTCCAATTATTGATTTAATAATCATTACATAACACCTCCCATCAGACTTACTAATGTAGCGATCATGTATCCGAGTCCGATGACGAGCATCGCAACGCAGAGAACGTCGCCTATGAGATTCATCTTGCTTTCACCGAAGTACTTCTCCATATACCAGTTTTTCAGGGAGAACGCAACTTCCTTCTGCATTGAGCCGTAGTAAGTTCTGTTGTCTCCTGTGTTCGCGCCGGCCAAATAGATAGGTACCTGCGGCTTGTTCGTCTTGCCGAATCCGAACAAAGCCAGGAGAACGATTACAGCTACCATGATTACCATGATGAGCATGTTTCCTGACGACATGATTCCGCCGGCCAGTCCGCCGAAGGTCAGTTCGAGATAAGGGACGAGCAGATATGACGACAGCAGAGGGAAGAGCAGACATACAAGTACTACCAGCACTACCAGAGTGATGTGTACGAATGTTTCCGTCTTGTGTACGTCATATTCGATGCTCTCTTCGCCTGCTACTACCGCTGTAAGCTTGCCCATCCACTTGAGCCAGTAGAATGCCGTTACGGCACTGCCGAAGCAGATGCAGCCTATGAGCAGAATGTTTCCGGAATCAACGAATGATACCATGCATCCCCACTTGGAGATCAGCATTCCGAATGGAGCGAGGAACATTCCTGCGATACCGATGATCATGCAAGTAGCAAGTCTCGGCATCTTGTTGAACAGTCCGTCCATGTCTTCGATCATTCTCGATCCGATGTGGTGCTCTGCAGTACCTACGCAGAGGAAGAGGAGTGACTTGGTGATTGCGTGGAATATGATGAGCATGATTCCCGCCCATACAGCGCCGGCTGTACCAACGCCGCCGCAGGCAACGATCAGACCCAGGTTAGCAATTGTCGAGTAAGCGAGTACTCTCTTGGCGTTGACCTGTGAAATCGCAGCGCATGACGCGAACAGGAATGTGATGCCTCCTACCATCATGGTCATGATTCCGGCGAAGTTACTCATTCCGAGTATCGGAGCCAGCTTGATGATCATGAATACACCAGCCTTAACCATTGTTGATGAGTGGAGTAATGCGGATGTAGGCGTAGGCGCTACCATTGCTCCGAGCAGCCAGCTGTTGAATGGCATCTGTGCTGCCTTTGTGATTCCGGCGAATGCGAAGAATGCTGCCGGAATTGCGATCAGATCTCCATATACCGTTCCGACCAGAAGCATAGTGCTCAGCTCTACTGTCTGGAACACTGTTCCGAGAATTACGATACCAACCGCGAATCCGAGACCTCCGAGAAGGTTCATGATCAGTGCTCTGAACGCGTTGTTCGTAGCTTCCTCGGTCTTTGTGTAGCCGATGAGCCAGAACGATGAAAGGCTGGTGATCTCCCAGAAGAAGTACATCCAGATCATGTTGTTGGATGTTACCAGTCCTACCATAGCGCCCAGGAACAGGAACATTACGAAGAAGAACCAAGGTCTTCTGTCCGGTTTCCCGTGCTCGTCTTCATGGTGCTGGAAATCTTTCATGTAGCCTAATGCATAAACTGCAATAAGCGTTCCGATGATTCCTATGATAAGAATCATGATGATCGAAAGTCTGTCAATGTACAGGTTGCTCTCGACCTCGATGCCGTGGCCTTTGCTGAATTCGAACCACATGATGAGTGGTGTCTGAATAATGGCAAAGATAAATGCAAGCCACTTTCTGTGCATTGCTGACGTGATGCAGATGTAGATGCATAACCCTGCTTCTACAGCCATCATGACGTAGCCGATAGCCTCGCCGTTGAAGGAGAAGAAGTCTCCGCCTCCCGCAGCGAACTGGATAGCTACAACGATTGACATGGCCGCGATAATAATCGACGCGCCAATTACAACCACGTCTCTACCTTTGTCATTTTTTATCAGCAGAAGGGCAAAGGCAACAATCATCGGAAATAGGATGAGAAAAACTATTGTGCCCATTTAATCCTCCTAGATAATAAAAAATAACTACATATAAAAGAAAAAAATCTTTTCATAACATTATACCTACTACCCCTGTAAATAATCAAGTTCGAAAGAAAATACATGGCGCCTTTATAAGCCATTTAGCAAGATAGTTAACAACTTAATAAGCGCCGCTGAGCGGCGCCTGAATTATTGTATTTTTTCAGTTTATTTCAGTTTGCCCGGGGGCCAGACTCTGAGCAGCACTTTGCCCTTTATCTGTTTCGAACTCATTACCCCGATCGAGTCATTTCTGCTGTCCATCTTAAGCTTGGTATTTCTGTTGTCGCAGAGTACGAAAACGTGATTCTCCTTGATCTTCACCTTCTCGAAGTCGTCTTTGCAGCCTTCTATGCCGTTTGGTGTAACATATTCCTCGTCGTTTACGAGAACCTTGCCCTCGGTAATCTCAACAGTGTCTCCCGGAATGCCTATGACTCTTGTGATGATGTTGTCGTCAGCACCCGCCTCCTTTGAGAACGGCTTTTTGAGAATGACCAGCTGACCTCGATCCGGCATTCCTCGGTTCGTTGTGAACGAGGTCTTGCTCGTAACGAGGGCCTGCCCGTCTTTGATCGTCGGCTCCATGTACTTGCCGTCGTTAACTTCCGGCGCCAGGAGGATGAACACAATAACAGCCAGCACGAAGGCAAGCCTGTACCATCTGTGTTCCTTTTCTTTTTTTGTGCCGCCCGAACGCATCAGCTGCATTGGCTGTCCCCCTCATTTCATAATTTAACGTCAACTGATTATACCATAAAAAAAGGACGCCGCATCAAATAATGCGGCGTCCGACATTTCTTTAAGCCTCAGGCTGTTTCATCGCCTTTTATTTATCAGGCTCTTTTTCCTCCGCAGCGGCTGCGGCTCTTTCTACCGCCTCTGCTGCCTCAGCTATTTCTTCCTCTGCGATCATTTCCTCGAGTTCCTTGTTGTGTCTTGCGCTGATCGCGTCACAGCTCTTCTTGAACGCTTCCTTGATCTCCGCCTTAGAAGGCTCTACCTTTCTGGAAACAAGGTAAAGGATTATGCACGCGGCTGCGCAGACTATGGTTACGACCCACAGAACAATTCTGATCGTTCCAACGATCGTATCGACATTGGCTGCTTCCAGGATTCCATCGAAGTAATCTCCGGATTCCCATGCGTCCTCTGTGCCCCATCCTTCGTACCAAGGTTCAAATACCTGAGCAATCAGGTTCATGATAGTGATGATCAGAAGCAGGAATGAAATCCTTCTTGTATCGCCTACAGCGAGCCCTGTTCTAGGGTTGCATACAAACGCTTCAGGGTCTTTCTTTGACAGTCCGCCGTACATTCTTCTCCAGATCAGATAGAGTATCGGTCCGGTAAGAAGTCCGATCATTCCGCCAAGATAGTAGTCAGATCCATTTACGAAGAACGCGAAGATCGCTACGCATGTAGGAACGATGCAGATAACTCCGAGAAGACCGTTTCCTCCAGGAATACGGAAGACGTAATCTTCCTCAGGGATTCTGTGTCTCAGGATCATTGCTGAGATATATACCATTACGTAGGATGAGAGCAGCAGCGCTACATCCAGTACGATGATGAATCCGAATGGGAACATGCAGAACAGCAGGTTGAATATACCGACAGACAGTACAGCGACGTAAGGTACACCGTACTTCTTGTCGACCTTAACCATGACCGGAGGTGTCAGATTGTCATCCGCGAGCGCGAAGAATCCTCTGGATCCGGATGCGATGTATGTATTGTAAATCGAGCACTGTGCCAGAATAGCAACGATTACGAATATGATGCCCCATACCGGTCCCCAGAATGTTGATACAACGTCTGCGTATCCGACTGTTCCGGGCTCTGTTCCCCAGTTATCGAACTGACCGATTGAACCGAGTCCCGCAGTTGTCGGCAGGATGTATACCGCCATGATCAGCGGAATCGTAACCAGCGTTCCTTTAGGAATTACCTGTGGATTTGCGACTTCACCTGCGATGGTCGACATGGATTCATAGCCTGAGTACATCCACATGGCAATTGAGATTCCGCCCGCGATGTAGAAGAACCAGTCTTCGATTCCCTCTGCAGGCTCCGGCGTCATCTGGAATGTTACCGATGGATCGCTGCCCCAGTTGAGGAATCCGCAGAGTGCTACGACTCCGAATGCTACCATAACGAGAATTGAAAGAATCGTACTTACCGCACCTACGTCCTTTACACCTCTGATATTGATCAGTGTAAAGATTGCAATCATGCAGAACTTAAGCGCGAATTCTCCGCCAATACCCATATCCCATACTGTTGCGGCGTAGCCGCCTGCCAGGATAACATATGAGGTATTGTCGATGTAGATGGAGATTGTTCTCCACCAGCCTGCCTGGAATCCCCAGAATTCTCCGAGAGCTTCCTGAACCCACTTGTAGTAGCCGCCTTCCTGCGGACGAACTGAACCAAGTTCAGACGCGACAAGTCCGAATGGCAGACCCCATACAAACGGGAGCACGCACAGCATGACGATGGTGAGTCCTGGTCCGCATTCCGGGATCATTTCTTCGATACCATAGCATCCTGCTGCTACAAGGCAGAAAATCATGAATACGACAGTGGAGACCTTGATCTCATGTTTTTTCAAACCATGTTCTCCAGTCTGAGCCACTGCTGCCTGTGCCTGACTCATAATAATCCTCCTTAGAATAAAAACAAATAATGACGATTAATGAAATAATGATGATTATTTGACAACTAAATTATAGCACCTTCATTTTTTCTTTCAATGTATTTCTTTGATTATTACGACATCTCAAAAAACAAAAAAGCGGCGTCCCTGCACCGCTTTGAAGCTGCAAGATCTGCTGCGGATAACAGCATCAGTTATTGATGTACCACCACACAGTGCCTATTATTCCCGCTATGGCCATGATTGGGAATACAACAATGGCGATTCTCTCTCCCCAGATGTCCTTCTTCGTTTTGACATATTCGCGGGCAACAGCGTTATCATCGTAATGAACACTGCGCTCAAAGATGTACTTGGCGCTGCATGTGATGTCCAGATTCTCCCATCCCAGGCGGCCGCCCTCCGCAACGATTGGCCTGGAAAAAATCTCTTCATTCATAAGAGGGATGAATGCAGGCCCTCTGAGGCGGTGGCTGTCGAACAGCCTTACATCCCCGTTATTGAATTCCAGCCGCAGTGATCTGGGATTAAGCGCCCTGACTGCGGTAATCTCAAGATTCTGTTTTGTGTCCGCCATGGATTTTACCTCTCTGTCTGTTATTCGCCGCAGACTGATTATACCACAAAAGGGGCGTGACGCAATTTGTGCGTCAGCCCCTTTTCTGTTCAGTCATTCATCAAACAACAATTATTTGTTGATTGGTGGAAATGCCTCTTCGAATGTCTTCTCATCACCGTGCAGTGTAACGATATGACCAACCTTACCAGTCTTGTTCAGAATCTGATATACGATCATTGGAATTACGATAGCAGATGTTGCGATGATGAAGATGACGAGACCGCCGCCTGTATCACCGACTGCGATGTCAGGCTCAAGACCCTTTGCTTCCATGCCGTTGATGTAAGCCTTCTCAACAGGTGTTGCGAATGCCAGCATGATCAGGCAGATGATCTGAGCAATGAGAGCGAACCATGGTACCCATGCCAAAGGCTTTGGTACTTTTGCCTTGAGAATCTTCTCAGGTTCATATCCGTTTCTCTTAAGTCTCGTACGCATTCTCTTCTGAGCCGCGATGATACCTACCCAGGCAAGTGTTCCGGTAAATCCGGACATGCACAGCAGTGAACCGTACAGGTCGGACAGTGCTCCGGTTACTTCTGAAACGAGGCCTGTGATCAGAACGAGCCACATGAATGCCATAGTGAAGAATACGGCATTTCTCGGCGCCTGGTTCTTTGACAGGTGGCTCAGGAACTTCGGAGCCAGACCTTCTGTTGAAAGTCCGTACATAGCACGTACTGTTCCGTAGAAGCCTGTGTTACCACAGCTGAACGCTGCTACCATTACAACCGCACAGAAGATGTAGAAGAATGGCGTCAGTCCGTAGTCTCTTGCTACTTCAGCGAATACCGGCGTCGCATCGTCTGCCAGTGCAGTTGGGTAAATCAGGATAACCAGAAGGATTGGTGCCAGATACAGAGCGACGATACGATATACTACGCTTCTGCATGCCTTCGGTACCGCTACCTCAGGGTTCTTTGATTCAGCTGCTGCCAGACCTACGATCTCAGTACCCTGCATAGTAACGAGTACTACTACCATCATTACAGAGATGATCAGTATGCCATGAGGGAACCAGTTGTCGAATACGCTGTATTCAGGCTGGAAGTTGATTCCTGCACCCTTGAAGCCTTCGGTGATGTTGTAAGCTGCAAGCTCGCCCTGAGGGCTGCCCCAGAATCCAACCCAGATACCGAGTCCCATGAGGATGAACAGGATGATGATGATAACTTTTGTGATGGCCAGTCCGGACTCGATCTTCGCGAAGATGTCTACTGCGAAACAGTTGATCAGGGTCAGTGCCATCATGGTGCCTATCGCAAATGCGACATATGCCACCGTACTGGTGATGCCGGTTATTGCCTGCAGTGCCGCGGATACAGCGATCGCTTCAGACGGTACGTAGCATACCCAGTTGAACCAGAATGCCCAGCCGAATCCGGTTGAAACCGTCGGCCCAAGGAATTCATTGGTGTAAGCGATAAACGATCCGGAACGAGGCAGATTAACCAGAAGTTCCGCATAGGATATCATCAGACCAAATACGATGACACCTACGAGCAGGAACGCCCAGAATACACCAGGACCCATTACTTCGATGTCCCAGCCTACGCCCAGGAAGTAGCAGGATCCGATAACGCCGCCCAGGCCGATGAATGCGACCTGCCATTCAGCAATACCTCGCTTTAGATCCTGTGAACCTTCTTCGGCCGTTGCTACAGCCTTTTTTTCTTCGTCCATAAGATTCCTCCTAAAAGCTTTTTAAATAATAGCGGATAAAATAAAAAAACAACGCATAATATTTCACACAATTAATTATATGCGTCTATTTTAACAACGTCAATGCTTTAAAGTGTCATTTTCACGTATTGTTCTGTTCTTATAAAAAAACATATTTGATCAGACTCAGAACTATGATCATGCCCAGTATTCCACCCGCAAAGGCAAGACTGCTTTTCATTGAGTGTCTGCGCACGCGCATGAATCCCAGCCCCAGAAGTGCCAGAACGATTGCTCCGGCCCATTTCATGACTGCGGGATTCTTTCCTATTTCTTCAAGAGTCTGCATGAAACCGTCCATGTTCGCTCCTCTCTATAACTCTCTTCTGCCTTCAATCGCCTTCAGCAGCGTTACTTCATCAGCATATTCCAGATCACCGCCCACAGGAATTCCGTGAGCGATTCTTGAAACCTTGATGCCGCTAGGCTTGATCAGACGCGCGATATAGACCGCCGTCGCCTCTCCCTCTATCGTCGGATTCGTCGCGATGATCAGTTCCTTCACGGCAGGATCCTGAAGCCTTGTGATCAGGCTCTTGAGATTGATATCGTCAGGTCCCTTCTGATCCATCGGTGATATTACGCCGTGCAGCACGTGGTAGTATCCTCTGTACTCCCTTATCTTCTCCATGGCGAGCACGTCCTTCGGACTCTCGACAACGCATATCGTGCTGGCGTCCCTGCTCTTGTCCGAACAAATTGCGCATGGATCAGTGTCCGTCAGGTTTCCGCAGACGGAACAGAACTTCATGGTCTCCTTCGCGTCCCTGATCGCGTCAGATAACGCAAAGGCCTCCTCATCCTTCATTGAAAGAATGTGGAGGGCCAGCCTCTGGGCGGTTCTCTCCCCTATTCCGGGCAGACGCGCCAGTTCGTTGATCAACTTGTTCAGTGGTTTTGCGTAATACTTCATTGTTTACAGTCCCGGAATTCCAAGACCCGATGTGAATTTGCTCATCTCGTTCTGAGATATCTCTTCCATCTGACGAAGCGCTTCATTCGCTGCTGCGAGGATGAGATCCTGAAGCATTTCAATATCGTCCGGATCGCATACTTCCGGCTGGATCTGAATGTCTTTGATCTCTTTCTTTCCTGTTACAGTTACTGTAACCGCACCGCCGCCTGATGTGGCAGTTGTCTCCATCTGCTCTATCTCTTCCTGGACCTTATCCATCTCGCGCTGCATCGCCTGCATCTGCGCCATCTGCTGCGCGTTGCCCATCTTAGGCTGCTTAGGCTTCTTGCCTGCTTTCATTCCTTTGCCCATGTTTCCTCCTGTTAATCTATTTTCTTCTTATTTTACTTCTACTTTTATTCCAAGAACATCCGAGGCCTGCGCGGCTATCTCATCAGCCGTCTTCTCCGGCTGTCCGCCGCCGGCGAGAACTACATTCATCGCTCTGTACTTGCCTGTATGTTTTTCGACGAGATGCTCTATGAGTCTTCTGCTTTTTTCCGCGTGCTCTTTTACGAAAGAGTTGTTCGCGGCTACGGTAAACGTGTTTTCATCTATGGATGTTATGCGTCCGCCGTTTCTTATCAGATATATGCTTCCCTGCTCGCTCTCTCCGTCCTCAAAGACCTTGTTCCAGATGTCTTCGCAGTCGAAGCCTTCTGCTGCCTTTGCCTGAGCTGCCTGCGGTACGATTTCGGCTTCTACCGGCTCCGCACGCTTCTCAGCCGCAGCACGCTTCTCAGCCGCAACGGGCTTCGGAGCCGCGGCAGGTTCCGCTGTCACGGCCGCCTTTGCCGCGGGTATCGGTGCCGGCTCATCAAATTCAACTTCCGAAAGTTCGCGGATCTGCCCCGCTCCCATGCACAGTCTGACTATTGCCAGCTCCAGCAGGATGCGCGGCTGAGTCGACCACCTGGCTTCATCCGCCATGGACGACAGTTCCAGAATGCCTCTGTTTATGTCCTCGAGTTCCAGGACAGCCGCCTGGCGCCTTATGCGGTCAATGTTCTCGGCGGACATGCTGATCACCGTCTCCGGATTCCTCATGAACCTGACCATAAGAAGATTCCTGTAGTGGTTGATCCAGTCCCTCATGAACTGACGGACGTCCTTGCCGTCTGAGAGAATTCCGTCGAGGAACACGATTGCTTCCTCTGTTTTCTTCTTCCTGACGAGATCCGTTAGCTTTATGAAATCCTCATCTCCGGATGCGCCGAGAAATTCGAGAACATCTTCCGCTCCGACTTTGCTGTCGCGGCCTGAGATGCACTGGTCCAGAATGCTAAGTCCGTCTCTGACTGATCCGTCGGAATTGGCTGCGATTATCCTGAGGGCGTCCTCCGATACATCGATGCCTATCTTCGAGCATATGTCCGCCATGCCTTTGATAAGCACAGCCTCCGGAACTCTTCTGAAATCCAGACGCATGCACCTGGAGAGCACCGTCGCCGGGAGCTTGTGCACTTCCGTGGTCGCCAGTATGAAGGTTACGTACTCAGGCGGCTCTTCAAGAGTTTTCAGAAGCGCGTTGAACGCCTCCTGTGATAGCATGTGCACTTCGTCTATGATGTAGACCTTCATGCGTCCGGTCGCCGGCGGATATTTGACGCTCTCCCTCAGCTCCCTGACATCATCAACGCCGTTGTTTGAAGCAGCGTCGATCTCTATTACATCAAGGAAGCTTCCTTCTTTGATCGCGCGGCAGTTGGCGCATTCTCCGCACGGTCTCTCGCCGTCGGAGAGACAGTTCAGCCCCTTGGCCAGAAGTCTGGCGGTAGTGGTCTTGCCTGTTCCTCTCGTCCCGCAGAAAAGATAGGCATGGCTGGTGCCTGATGTCGCTATCTGATTCTTAAGTATCCGTACGATGTGATCCTGTCCGAGGACCTCGTCGAATACTTCCGGGCGGTACTGCCTGTAAAGCGCTTTGTACATTTAACTGCTCCCTTAACTGCTCTCTATCTGCAAATTGCCCTTTGATGATCCCGCAGGCGTTGGAGAAGGCTTATCTGCGGCACATAAGACTATCCGCTTATTGCTGCTTCCTTCCGGACCTGACAAGGTTCACGGCGTCCTATTGCGCAGGACCCAAACCATGCCCACGGAACCATCAAAAGGCAATTTGACTACAGCTGATTATAGTATCAATATTTTTTACCGTCAATAGCGGTATTTCATGAAAGATTCTGTCTGTAGAACGCGGCGCTCCAGTCTTCTCTGGAGTACTTGTTCACGGCCTTGACTGCTACTATGTACATGAACAGAACGAAGGCCAGAAGGATAATTGTCGTTCCGTATTCTCCCATGAACGCAAGCGAATCGTATATTCCGTGGATTATCATCGGAACAATAAGCGCCAGCAGAGTCGCCTTAAACGACTGGCTGCTCTTTCCCTCGATCGAGTATCTCTTGGCGGCGCCGTAGAACACTCCCATGAACACGCCGCAGAAAGCGTGGAGAGGTACTGCCAGAACGCCTCTCATCAAAGCGACATACAGTCCTCCTTCCATTACATACATTACATTTTCAAGAAGGGCAAAACCAACCGCGACCGCGACTCCGTACACTATGCCGTCAAACCTGTAGTTGAAGTTCTTGTTTCTCCACGATCCCAGCCTGAGCAGCAGGAACTTGCAAACTTCCTCGCAGAGCGCCGCAACCAGGAAAGCTTCATATACTGCAAAGGCAATTGGATTGGTGTCATTTGACGGCCCGATCGCAGTCATGAACTGCTCCGCGAATATCGCCGGTACGCAGGATATCGCGCCGAATAAAACCAGCTTGAATATGAGCGGCCACGGCTCGTGTTCAACCTTGTCCTTTCTGAATATGAAAATGATGATTAGTATTCCCGGAAGCAAAGCCAGGAAAAGAAGATTAGTTTCCATTTCGCATTTCCCCGTTCTGGTTATTTTACAGTCTTATATATCTCATCTGCGTAAGGCGGGTCAATCTTCACTCTGATTCTTCCCATTCCTTCACGGCCGCACGTCTGAACGTGTCTCGCCATGCAGATTCCTTCTGATTTCTCTTTTATTATACCAATTATTGAGGCTTCCACACCTGCTTTTTTCATCGCTTCTTCCATTTCGGATTTTTTGTCCTTAGGAACGATGATTATCATGGATCCGCTTGATATGAGTCTCAGAGGATCAACGTCGAACTGTCCGCAGATTTTCCTGGTCTCAGGCTTTACCGGCATGGCGTCTTCCCACACCTCGGCGCCAGTTCCTGAAATCTGGCACATCTCCCATATGGCGCCAAGCACTCCGCCCTCGGTGATGTCATGCATGCCGTGGGTGCCTACTCTGCCGGCGGCCACGCCTTCCGGCACGACGCTGACAAGTTCCAGCATTGCCTTCGCAGATGCTATCTCTTCATCGCTGATAAGCCTGGAGCCGTCATCCGCCAGAGCCTGTTTCAGTTCTTCCTCGTGGTCGCAGGCGATAATGCCCGTTCCCTCGAGCCCGACTGATTTGGTTACCATTATATAGTCGCCCGGCTCCATGTCGTTGCCGCTCTGGGAAGTGCCCGCGGGAGCTTTGCCTATGGCCGTCGATACTATGAGAGGCTGCTTGACTGAAGGTGTTATCTCCGTGTGCCCTCCTATTATCTCTACTCCGACAAGGGCCGCCGCCGTCGCCGCCTGGTCCATGATTTTCTCAACGTCTTCGTCAGTTGTTCCCTCCGGCAGCATGCAGGCCAGCATTATGCCCAGAGGCTGTATGCCGTTTGACGCGATGTCATTGCAGGTTATATGAATAGCAAGCCTTCCTATGTCGCTTACAGTTGATGAGATGGGGTCCGTTGACATGACGCAGTCATAATCGCCGAAATCTATAAGGGCGCAGTCTTCGCCGATTCCGGGACGAACCCTGACATCGTCGCTTCTGTATGTGATCTTGTCAAATACGATTTCTTTCAGCAGATCGCTGTCCAGTTTTCCAGTTGGAAGTTTCACTTTATCATCTCCAGAAATTCTTCTTCTGTAATAATCGGTACTCCCAGTTCCTTGGCTTTCTTGTTTTTGCCTGAACCGGAATTGATGTCGTTGTTTATAAGGTAATCGGTCTTGCTGCTGACTGAGCCTGCCGTCTTTCCTCCCAGCTCCTCAATTCTTGCCTTTGCGGCGTCTCTGTTCTCGAAGTGTTCCAGGCTTCCCGTAATTACGAAGGTCTTTCCCGCCAGCGTATCGGCGGCCTCTTCGAAACTTTCGTCTATCGTGAGAACGCTGAGGAGGTCTTCCACCTTCTCTATATTATCAGGTTTCGCAAAAAACTCCACATAGGCCTTCGCCATTATATCGCCGATGCCTTCTATGCCAGACAGTTCCTCTTCGGTCAGTCCGGCGATGCGGCTCCAGCTGTTCCTGCACTCTCTGGCAATCATCCTCGCGTTGGCGACTCCGATGTTCGGAATGCCCAGCGCGTACAGGAGTCTGTCAGGCGTAGTGTGTGAAGCCTTCTCGGCGGCAGCCAGCAGATTCTCGAAGGACTTGTCGCCGAATCCTTCCATTGAAACTATGCGCTCCCTGCACCCTTCCAGTCTGAATATGTCCGCAGGCGTTCTTATCAGGGCCTCGTCAACAAGCTTCTCAAGCGTTGCCTCTGACAGCCCCTCTATGTTCATGGCGTTTCTGCTCACGAAATGAGTGAAGGATTTGATCATCTTGGCTGGACATTCCTCATTGACGCAGTGTACTGTCTCAATGCCGTTGTCGCTCATGATCTGCGTGTCACGTCCGCATACAGGGCACTTTTCAGGCGGTCCGAAGAGCTTCCTCGGCTGCCCGTCATCGGTGCTCTCCATGCCTTTGGATCTGTTCTCCGCAATCTGCGGGATTATCATGTTGGCCTTGTAGACGCTTATCGTATCGCCCTCACCGAGTTCGAGCTCCCTGACGATGCTCAGGTTGTGAACGGACGCCCGGCTTACTGTTGTGCCCTCAAGCTCAACAGGGTCGAAAATGGCTATCGGATTTATCAGTCCCGTTCTGGACGCGTTCCAGAGAATCTCACGCAGACAGGTGTCCCTCATTTCATCCTGCCACTTGAACGCGATTGAATCGCGCGGAAACTTCGCTGTAGTACCCAGAGACCTACCATATTCAATGTCATCATATATAAGAACGAGCCCGTCCGACGGAATGTCGAAATCAGCTATCTTGTGTGAGTAATCTTCGACTGCCTTTGCGATGGTATCCGCTGTTACCGGTACGTCCTCGACTGTTTCAAAACCCTGCTCTCTCATCCACTCAGACTGCTCGTGGCGGAATCTGAAATCGCCTCCGCCTGAGGCCAGAGAGAAGGCGTAAAATCTCACGTGCCTGTCCGCGGTGATCTTGCTGCTCAGCTGTCTCACCGATCCGCTGCACAGGTTCCTCGGGTTTTTGTATGTACCATCGGTGTTTATCTTCTCGAAGTCGCTGTAGCTGATTACAGCCTCGCCCCTCACTACCACCTGCCCCTTCTCAGGGATTGATACAGGTATGTTGATGAAGGTTCTGGCGTTGGCGGTGATTACCTCGCCTATAACCCCGTCGCCTCTTGTCACAGCCTTTGACAGTGCGCCGTCCTCATACGTCAGCACCACCGTCAGACCGTCCAGTTTCCAGGAAAGACGGCCCTCCTTATCTCCCAGCCATCTCTGAAGCTCGCCGACATCCTTTGTCTTGTCGAGGGAGAGCATCGGTGAAGGATGGGGCTCCTTAGGAAGGCTGCTGACGACCTCATACCCGACGTTGACAGTCGGGCTTTGGGCCATGACAATGCCTGTTTCCTTTTCAAGAGCGACAAGCTCATCATAAAGAGCGTCGTACTCCTGATTGGACATTATCTCCCTATCCTGCTGATAGTAGGCCTTCGAAGCTTCATTCAGTTTTTCTACAAGTTCTTCGATTCTCTTCTTCATTTCAATATCACAGTTTTTCAAGAGGCGCGATGCCCAGGGCCAGCTTTCTGACCTGATCCTTGAACTCTATCCTTATTACCTTACCGTTCACTTCGAGCACAGTGCCCTCTCCGAACTTGGCGTGAGCTACCTTATCGCCCGGCGCAAAGTCAGCGCTCGCCGCCGCAGCCATGGCCGCGGCTTTCTTCTTGGTCTGCGCCTGGGCGTATTTAAGCTGATCGAAAGGTTTGATCGGCGTTCTTGCTGCCGCGCCGTCTCTGAAGAGTCCGTCTTCTCTTCTCTCTTTTCTTTCGTATATGCCGTCTCCCTCAAGCAGCTTCTGGTCCAGTTCGTGGAGGAATACCGACTTGCGGGTGTAGTCAGTTCTGCCGTAGAGTGTTCTCATTCTGGCGCTCGTCATCCAAAGCCTCTTCTTGGCTCTCGTTATGCCCACGTAGCAGAGACGTCTCTCCTCCTCCAGACCGTCCTCTCTGTCA
>Ga0310695_10003144_pt1 | contig 33062 bp, 35 predicted proteins | sample RumenRJG_04DNA_FD_203882 | JGI IMG/M metagenome (GOLD analysis project Ga0310695, IMG submission 203882) | Bovine rumen microbial communities from Lethbridge, Alberta, Canada - RJG_04 (v2) (version 2) | ecosystem: Host-associated > Mammals > Digestive system > Stomach > Rumen | place: Canada... | reverse complement strand
ATCCTTATCTGGTTGCGGTCAAGGATGACTACATAGTCGGATATGTGTATGCAGGAACTTATAGCGCCAGAGATGCATATTCCTGGACGGTGGCAAATTCAATATATGTGGATAAAGACTACAGAAGGCAGGGAATCGGCGCCTTGATGTATGGCGAGCTTGAGAAGCGGCTAAAAGATCTGGGTATCGTGAATATGCTTGCCGGAAGTGCCTTTTGCGAGACTGAGGATGAATATCTTTCGCACGACAGTTATGAATTCCATAAACACATGGGATATGAAAAGGTCGCTCAGTTGAAAGGCATCGGTAAGAAATTCGACCGTTGGTATGATCTTTTATGGATGCAGAAGAAACTGCAGCCGGAAGTATAGATAAACAGTATAGATTACTAATGGGAATAGAAAATGATAACAATAAGATATGTGATAAATGAAGATAAGCGGTTCTGGTTTGAACTTGACAAGCATTTACCGGAAGCCGAATTTGAGAAGAAAGTCCGCGACAGACAGGGATATGTTCTTTTCGAGGACAATGAGCCTGTCGGAATACTGAGATATAACCTGTTTTGGGACAACACGCCATTCTGCACTATGCTATATATCAGGAATGATAAACACGGATGCGGATATGGCCGCAGCCTTATGAAACATTGGGAAGACGATATGAAGAGCCTGGGTTACGGAATGGTACTTACATCCACCCGGGAAGATGAGGAAGCGCAGTATTTTTACAGAAAACTGGGGTATGAAGATTGCGGGAATCTCGATATTTTCTATCCGGGATTCGAACAGCCTACGGAGCTGTTCCTGAGTAAGAAACTGTAAGTATAGATAATATACAGGATAGTAGATTAAGACCAATCGGAATGTGTAGGACAATTATGAGAAGCGGGATGTATATTGTTAAAGCCGAAGCAGATCAGATAGAAAAAATCGTAGATATGTCTATCAGAGCTTTTGAAACAGATGTAAATGTTGGGGGAACAAAAGGCGATTGTCCGCCTGGATTTGATTCGATTGAATGGCATAAACAAATGGCCCGGGATGGGCATTTGTATCAAGCAATGATAGAAAAAGATTTGGTAGGAGCAGCCATTGTGTTCCCGGATGAAACACAAAGAAGCGTATACATTGGCAGGATTTTTATTGATAGCGTCTATCATAGAAAAGGGTACGGAATTCGTTTGATGGAATGCATAGAAAGTAATTTTCCTTGTGCTACGGAGTTTAATCTGGATACACCTTGTTGGAATGAGCGGACAAATGCTTTTTACAAAAGATTAGGATACCGTATCATAAAGATTGAGGATGGCTTCGCCTTTTATCAGAAAAGAAGAATCGAAGGCTTATTAAATCAATAGAACTGATAAAGGATGATAATGTAATGCTCAAGATTTTTACAGATAAGCGATATAGCGGCTTTGTCTGGCACCTGCTGTTCGCGGGGGTGTTTATCGGGCTGTCGCTCATATTCATTGAGTTCACTGAAGGCATTATGTGGTATCTCATTAGCTCGGTGCTCAGGATCATATTCGGTATTGCGATACTAATCGTGTCGACCCGGCTTTTCGGCAGAAAAGCGTCGGATATACTCTCATTCAGGAATTGCAAGAGGGCACTTGTGGCGGGATGCGGATTCCTGCTGTTCTTCCTGTACTATGTTCTCACCGTGGCTTCAGGCTTTGGAAAGGTGACCGGGCTCACAGCGGGGATACTGGCGTTAAGGATAATCCTGCAGCAGGCGACCACAGGATTCTATGAGGAAATGAATTACAGATTTCTCCTTCTCGAGGGACTGAAACACACCCGAAACACTGTTGGTATGAAGATATTGTTCGTTATGACAAGCACCGTCCTCTTCGGCCTGCTCCACTGCGTGACAGGATGGGACACATACAGATTTCTTCAGACAGCGGCCATCGGCTTCGCGTTTGCGGTCATATTCGTCAGGGCCGGCAATATCGTCATCCCAATGATCCTGCATTTTGTTTATGACATCATCGCCAACACGGTACCCTATGTTGAATGGAATCACAATCCGGTATTCGACAACATATCTTCGGTATTTGAGGTCATGCTGGTCTTTATGTTCGTAATATCTGCGGTCCTTCTTTTCCTGCCGGAAAAGAAGACCACAGCAATATGAAACTCTGAGTTTTGTGTTAAGAAATAACATAACTGCCCAGATGTAATGATTACTATGATCGGATAATCACGAATTAAATCGACAAACACGACTGACAAATGTCAGCCGTGTTTTTTGCTCATAATTCTAGATTTCAGACTATCTCACGAATCTCTTTGTAGAGATGTGAATTATCAAAAAAAGCGTGCTTATTCATTTAGCGGTAATGTGCAATAAAGCGCAAAGGCTGGTTGTAAACTGTTGATTTAAATGATTATGCAAACAATCGCAAATTCGGTCGTAAAAATTTACGATTGAATTTGCGGTTGAATATAAGTATAATTCAATCAAAACAGACAGGGGATAAATCTATGAAAGAAAACAGACAGCTTGAATTTAAAGAGAAAATAAGCAGTTCTTATCTTAAGACTGTAAGTGCCTTTGCGAATTATGATGGCGGAAGCATCCTGTTTGGAGTTAATGATGCAGGAGAAGTAGTCGGGATCGGTGATATTGAACAGAAATGTTTGGATATCGAGAACAGTATAAACGACAATATAAAGCCTCAACCGGAGTATTCCATCGAGATCACTAATTCCGGCAAAACTATCTCTTTGAATGTTCGATCCGGTGTTAACACACCGTATATGTATAAAGGTAAGGCATATAAGCGTAATGACACTTCGACGGTAGAAGTTGATCAGATTGAGCTTAAACGATTGATACTGGCCGGTGAGAACAAGGATTATGAAGAGCTTCCGGCTCATGATCAAAACCTTGAATTCTCATATTTGGAACAAGAATTGATTTCCAAAACAGGAATAAAAAAACTGAATATAGATATCCTAAAGATACTTAATCTATATTCAGATAACAGCGGATACAACATCGCGGCTGCAATCGTATCAGATAAAAACGATCTTCCCGGTATAGATATTGCCAAGTTCGGTGAGACCATCAGCATATTCCAGAAGAGAAAAACGCTGGAGCATCAGTCTATAATCCGGAGTTTCTTTGAAGCAGTGGAAATGTACAAAGATTACTATCAGTATGAGAAGGTTGAAGGATTTGAGCGAAAGCTTTTCGAGACCATTCCTGAAGAAGCATTCCGCGAAGCTCTGGCAAACGCTATTATTCATCGTGTATGGGACATTAATTCCCATATAAGAGTTTCTATGTTCGATGATCGTGTAGAGATAATATCCGTTGGCGGGCTTCCCAATTCTGTTACTGTTGAAAGCTATCTGAGCGGCGATCTGTCCGTATTAAGAAATCCGATACTTGCAAACGTTTTTCACAGACTCAATCTGATCGAGAAATATGGTACCGGAATCCGCAGAATTAAAGAAGCATATGCTGACAGTCAGACAAAACCGACATTTGAGGTTACAGAGAATCTTATTAAAGTGACGCTGCCTTTGCTGAGCGAAAATCTGGATCTGACTCAAGATGAACTTGCGGTTTATAGTGTGCTTAGTAAGAATATTAACAAACCGATCAGCGAGATAATGTCATCTCCCGGTATTGAATTTGGAAAGAGCAAAGTTACAGAGATATTGAAGCGGTTAGCTGACAAGAAACTTGTTGATATAGAAGGTACAGGAAGAGGCACAAAATATAGGATTAAATCTTGAGTAATCAGATTAGAAATATATTATGAAATGTTGATGACTTGGATGGATTCAGCGACAAGCTGGTCGAGAGAGTCCGGATAGCTGTGGAAAAGAAATTAAGGAGAAAGTAAATATGGAATCTACGTCTGACTTTTACTTGAACTACATTGTGAATGAAATTCACAGGACCATTGTTGCTACGGTCGACGATGAAGGTCTTCCTGTAACAGCTGCCATTGACATGATGGACACGGATGGCGACAGCCTTTTCTTTTTGACTGCTAAGGGCAAAAGCTTCTACGACAGACTTATTAAAAGACAGTTTCTTGCTCTTACAGCTATGAAGGGAGAAGACACCATGACAAGTGTCGCAGTATCTGTCAGAGGCAAAGTTCGTGAATTGGGATTTGATAAGATTCCGGAACTTTTTGAGAAAAATTCCTATATGAGAGATATCTATCCTACAGAAGAATCTATGAGGGCTCTAACTGTATTTCAAATCTACGAAGGAACCGGTGAATGGTTTGATCTGTCTAAAAAGCCCATTGAAAGAGTATCTTTCTCTTTTGGCGGTGCTGACAAAAGAACTGAAGGTTATGAAATAACAGAGCAATGCATCGGTTGCGGAAGCTGCGTAAGCGTCTGTCCGCAAGATTGTATATTAAGTGATGAAGTCCCATTTGAGATAAAACAGGAAAACTGTCTTCACTGCGGAAATTGTTTTAATGAATGTCCGACCGGTGCTGTTAAGAAAGTCTAGGAGAAAGAAATGCAAGAATTTGAGTTCCAGATCAATTACGATGAAAAGTCCTATACGCTCCGTAAGTATAAAGGCGATGAAAAGGTTGTTATTATTCCTGAGATGTATGGTGGCAAACCCGTAACTATCCTTTTCGACGGTATTTTCGCAGGACATGATGAGATATGTTCCATCATCTTCCCGGATACGGTCACTGATCTTGGAGAATTCGTCTTTGACGGATGCAGTAATCTTAAGCATATAGAACTGCCCAAGAGTCTGAGATCTCTGTGGGGATATACTTTTGCAAGATCAGCTGTTGAAGAGATAACCCTTCCTGACGGAATGAGCTTTATACCGCCATATGCTTTTAAGGACTGTAAAGCTCTTAAGAAAGTTGTCTGTGGAAGCGGTATGCGTAAGATCAAGTCATGGGCTTTTAGTGGATGCGATTCTCTTGAAGAGGTCATCTACGGACCGGAGGTTGAAGTGAGCAAAGATGCTTTTGAATCGAATGAGAACATTCTTAGAATATGAAATAGATTTAGGGGACAGCAAATGAATGATCTTAAAGACATAATAGAACTCGGATAATTAATCAGTATATCTTACAGAGAATGATGAAAAGGCAGGAGTGCCCAATGACGGAAAAAGAAAAGGCTCAGGCAGGATAAGGTTATTTCAGAGTTTTTTGAATAGACTGTTTTCTTAAATACTGAATTAAAACTTCCAAAGGTGACATAAAGCCATATAAGTACAGACCGGTAATGATGCATGCCGAAAATGCAACGTTAAAGTTCGAAGAGAATGGTAACGGGATTATCTGATCTGTTGACAATATGAAAGAACGTGTGATAATTTATGGATGAATAAAAATTCACTCATAAAGGAGCGGGTATGCCAAAATCACAGGAACGCTGCCGGGAGATAAGGGAAGAGACCAGAAATCTGATCATCAGAAAGTCTGTTCTATATTTCGCGAAGAATGGCTTTGACGGTACAAAGATAAGTGACTTGTCCAGGCACATCGGTATCGCTCAGGGAACTATATATATCTATTTCAAATCAAAAGAAGAATTATATTCTGAGATCTTTTCCATATCAGATAAGATCGCTAAGAATGATAAGCTTACAACACTTGTAAAGCTTCCTCTTCCTGCTGATACGAAGATACGTAAGTTGTCTGATTATCTTATCAAGAATCTTAAGGAAGACGAGATGTTCTCTGCGGGAATCGCATTATATACTCAAAGACTTCTTGAAGGGGAGGCTGATCAGTCTTTCTATAAGACAACTGAGAAGATAATCAAGCAGGGTCAGAAAGAAGGATGTGTAGTATCCGGCAACTCCAGAAAGCTGTCAGAATTATACTGGGGTGTCGTCTATCTATACGCTGTAAAGAATATGTATCAGACTGACTTTGCTATGATCAATTCAGATGATTTATCAAGGGTTTTGCTGGGGGATAAGTAATGATCGCAATAGTTACAGGTGCGACAGGTGATATCGGTAAAGAGTTTATAAGTAAGCTTTACGGCGAAGTAGATAATATCTGGGCTGTAGGAAGAAGTGAAGAAAAGCTATCAGAACTGGCAGAGCTTTACGGTGACAAGATCATCCCTGTAAAGGCTGATCTCTCAGATAAAGAACAGATCTTATCACTTTGCAGAAAGATCGAATCTGAAAAGCTTGAGATAAAGTATCTGGTAAATAATGCAGGTGTTGCAAGAATGGCTCCGGTATCAGAATTCACATTGGAAGAGATAAGCGACATGCTTGATATCAACGATAAAGCAGCAACACTTATCTGCAGAGCGGCCCTTCCGTTTATGGCAGAAAAATCATATATCTTAAATATTGCATCTGCCTCTGCTTTTCAGCCTAATCCGTATATTGCTTTATATTCTGCAAGTAAGGCTTATCTCTTGTCATTTACAAGAAGCCTTAATGTTGAAAATGAAGGGATAACATGTACAGCTGTTTGTCCGGGTTGGGTCGATACGAAGATGCTTCCGAAAACTAATAAGGGGAAAGAGATCAATTATCCCGGAATGGTAAATGCCGGTAAAGTTGTGGATGTAGCTTTAAAAGATGCCAGGAAGGGCAGAGATGTATCGGTGTGCTCTTTCTACTACCGTTATATGCGTTTCTTAAGTAAGGTTATGCCTCACAGGCTTGAAATGAAGTTGTGGGTTAATGGAATAAAGGAATACATATGAAATATAGGATCGAGACTGAAAGAGGAGATCTTTTTGATACAAGCATTGTTATATCAATGCTTGTAAGGATCAGTGAAGATGTTCCGTTTGAAATCTTAAAAGCAACTTTTGAAAAGGCGTGCCGTATTCATGAAGTTTTGAATACGAAGGTTGTTATAGAATCATCAGGTGAGGCATATTATGTAACTTCTGATGAAACGCATAACAGCTTTGAAGATACGGATAAGTCCATACAGGAACTAATCGATTTAAATGAGCGAAAGAGATTTCATATAGAAGACGGCGAATTCATAAGAGGCTTTAAGTCTGCTGACGGGATTCTTTTTATGATGCACCATCTTGGAGGAGACGGTAAGTCACTTCTGTATTTTATCGAGACATTTATGAGGTGTCTTAATGGTGAAGCAGTAGAACCGGTTCCTTTTAGAAATCTCACGGTGGAAAATATACCTGCAGGAAGTGAATTGTCTTCCCTATATGAAATGCTCCTTAAGTACTGGAATAAGAAATGGAAAAAGGAGAAGAAAGTCTTCAGCTTTGAAGATATGGATAAGGCTTACGAATGCTACTGGAAAGACCACAAGTCAGTAATTGACATTAAGCGTTATGAAAAAGCTGAGCTCGACGGTATGCATAAGAAAGCCAAAGAGGCAGGTGTTACTATAACCTCTTATCTGATCACGGATATGATCAAGAATATGAATATCAAGGCAGATATTGGTCTTGCAGTAGATGGCAGGACTGACGGCAACAGATCAATGGGCAATCAGGCTACAGGAATCTCATTTCGATACAGATACAACAAGAGTGTTTCCTTTGAAGAAAATGCCTGTAAGATACAGAAACTGATGAAGCGGAAGCTGGAAGATAAAAGACGCCTTTATCTCGTTCTTCTGTTTATGGGGAAACTAGATCCCACATTGGTCGATGCATTAAGTCTTGAACATGCAGGGTATTTCTCAAGCAAGCTATCGAAGAAGGTTGCAGAGCTTCTGGGATACGGCAGCAAAGTAAAGGATATCAGTCTGACTAATCTGACTCGTGTGGATATCCCGACCGTCTATGGTGATCATAAGATTGAGGAATTGGTTTTCGTGCCTCCGGTGGTATCATATGGAAAGAACATCATCGGAATCGTTACGGCAAATGACGTAATGAATATTGCAGTACATAAGATTGAATTATCATCAGTTCTATGGACTAAGAGTTTAGAAAAATCATGAACAAAGAATGGTCTGAACAGAATAAGAAATTGCAGATGCTGATCCAAAGGGCTGATACTTTTGATCAGGGCAAAGAAGTTCTTTTCGAACTTCGAAATGATCTTATGAACACCTTGCTCTCATTCAGGAAAGATCTTAACAGAGAAGATTTTGATTCGATGCCTTTTCCAGACACTGGATCATGCATATAGAAGCAAGTCAGAGAATAATCAATAAGCTGAAATAGGGTGAGATTCCCTTATAGTCGTTGTTATTCCCTTAAAATGTGCTACAATTTAAGGGAATAACTTGGAGGTTAAGGGAATGCGGAATTTTAATTATTCATCGATCAAAGACCAAAAATGGGACTCGGAAATACTAGGGCTTATTGCTGCTATATATAAAGAAGCCGGAAAACAGGAGATGTATCTGAAGCAGAGACCGGAAGAACTTGAGAAGCTCGTTGAGATTGCAAAGATACAGAGTACAGAAGCTTCAAATGCCATTGAAGGAATAGTTACTACAAATACCAGGATCAAGCAACTGGTGGCAGAGAAGACAACTCCCAGAAACCGTAATGAACAGGAAATCGCAGGATACAGAGATGCTTTGGCGATCATACACGAGAACTTCGATGCTATTATGATCAGTCAGAACTATATTCTTCAACTGCATAAGATCTTATATAGTCAAATGAATAATCCTCTTGCAGGAAGAACCAAGAACGTACAGAACTATATCAGCGCCACGTATCCTGACGGGAGCACCAAGATTCTGTTTACTCCGCTTGCGCCTTACGAGACACCTAAGGCCCTTGATGCGATCTGTGATGAGTATAATCGTGTTATCGGTAATATGGAACTGGAACCGCTGATCGCGATACCTGTTTTTATACATGATTTTCTCTGTATTCACCCTTTTAATGACGGCAACGGCCGTATGAGCAGACTGCTTACAACGTTGCTTCTCTACAGAAGCGGTTTTTATGTTGGAAAGTATATTTCGTTGGAGGCAAAGATCGCGAACAATAAAGACCTTTATTATGAAGCGTTGCAAGCTTCTCAAGACGGCTGGCTCGAGGGAAAGGACGATCCTGTTCCGTTTATAAAGTATTTGCTTGGAACCATACTTGCAGCATACAAAGATTTCGGAGAGCGTTTCTCTCTTGTCGAGGATAAAAAGCCTGCACTTGAGATCGTAAGAATGGCAACTTTAAAGAAGATAGGAAGATTCACAAAACAGGACATACGTGAACTCTGCCCGTCACTCAGCATCAGTTCCATTGAAGGAGCATTGCGTACTTTGGTTGATAATGGTGAACTGAGACGCGAAGGAGCAGGGAAAAATATCTGTTATTACAGAATCAATTAGTTCATATAATCTTGAATTTTGTATACTAAGCGCCTCAAAAATTGGGCGCGTATTTCATCATTCTTATAAGTCGAATAGGGGCAAAAACCACTTGCTGAACGAAGACGAAACATATGATTTCCTTAAAGAAGCCGGGATCTCACAGATCCTTCAGAGAGCTTCTTATCCTGCTGAGGGATTCCGGGGTGATTCCAAGATAAGTTGCGATGTGTTTTTGAGAGATTCGGCTGGCCAGATTCGGGAATATTTTTCTGAAGTGAATGTATCTTTCGGTGGCGTTCTCGACCAGGAAGCCATTTTCTCTGTAAAGTTTATACCTGACAGCTTGTTCAAGGAGTATGATCCACAGATCCTTGAAAGCATTATTGTCGCGGATCAGTTCTCTGACCTTGGATGTCTCACATATCATAACAGTTGAGTCTTCCAGAACCTCCCACATGCAGAACCGCTCGTTGTAACCATAGAAGCCCTCGTCCATGAAAAGCGACCCTTCAACAGCGAAACTTCTTGTTATATCATTTCCTTCGCTGTCAATATAATATGAACGAGCTGTACCGTTGATCATGAGACCGACGTATCTTGTATCATCACCAATCGATGCAATTACGGATCCTTTGGGGATGACTTTGAAACTGGACATGGCGACCAGTTCTCCAAGGAGTTCCCTGCCGGCAGCTATATCATACTTCGCTGCAAGATCAGATAACTGTTGTATCAGATAATCTTTGTTCATGATCTTCATTCCTTGTATTTATTGCGGTTCCCAGGATCCCTGCTGACGTATTCCGGTAGCAGCGGCTTCAGATGTGAGTTGTTCTATCTCCTCCGGAGTAAGATCAACTTGTAATGCTTCCGCCAGACGTTCAGCATAGACTGGTTTTGTTAGACCAATGATTGGCACCGCCCCCTTGGCGATGACCCAAAGGACAGGGATCTGAGACTTATCGATATTATACTTCAATGCTGTCTGTTCCATAAGTTTAAGAAGACTTTCGATCTTTCTGAATTTGCTTTTGGGAAAGGCAAGTCTTCTCATCGACAATAGCGGAAACGGGCATGTGACATTATATCTTCCTGCCAGAGCGCCTTGTTCAAGTACCATGTAAGCATAATATGTTATTCCTTTGCTATTGCAGTAATCAATAAGCGGCTGCTGGTCATTCCTGAGGAGACTGAAATGATTCTGAACAGCACCAAGTGACAACCCTTCCCGCGACAGAATATCTTCCGCTGTCCTGATATCTTTCAGCGACACATTGGATATCCCGATGGATCTGATCCTACCGTCCTGAAGGAGAGGGACCGCTTCCTGAAGATTCTTTGTAAGATTATTCGGTTTGTGTATCCAGAACAGATCTGCCGACTTAAGGTTCAGACGGGTCATGCTCTCGTGGAAGGACTTCTCAAGCGCACCTTCTTTGAACTTCTTGTCAGGAAAGAATTTCGTTGAGATAAATATACCGTCACGTCCGTTTATGAACTTGCCCAGAAGCTTTTCGCACGATCCCATGCCGTACACTGCTGCCGTATCCCAACGGGTCAGTCCGAGATTTACTGCCCTTTCAAAAGTCTCTCTCAGAATCTCCTCGTCATAATTATTCCCGAAAACCTGCTTCGACCCGTTGAATCCCGGTCCCCATGCCCAAGTGCCTATCATTACTTCTTTGTTCATCCGATAATGCCTCCTTGATATCTGTTATGAGAAAACAATACCAAACGGTTTTTTCTTTTTCATTGATATATGTTAAGAAAGAGAACCTAACCAGGATGATATAATTATCTTAACTGATAAGGATCTGTAAAGAATTGCAGAGAGGTATAAATTATGTGGGATTCACAGGCAAATATCATTAAAGAATTTATTGACTCGATCCCTGAGGAACGCAAAGATGCAGTAATGCCTACAAGAGAGCAGTATACGAGGCTTTTGTCCACTCCTTCCGCTGCACGAAGAGTACCCGGCATTCCTGTTTACATGAATGAGAGTGAAGATTACCATTGTACTGATGAAGAAGTTGCTGAGGTAAAGAGATTCCTTGACCAAATGTTCCGCATCAAGACAAAGGACGATCTGATTAACTTTCAGAGATACCAGTTCATGCCAAGTGTTCATTACGAACAGTTCATGACATTCTGGAAGAAAGCTCCGCTCTTCGATGTGAGTGAACTTAATCCGCAGGGAAGAGATCATTTTGAATCTTGCATGAAAGATGCGGAAGCATTCTATCCTCTGATTCAGGAACACGGCTTCTATGCCTGGGATATCAGCGAATATATTAATCTGTGCAGGATCACAGTTGCAGCCGGAATCATCAGCGATAACGATTTTAATGAGATAGTCGACCGTTTTGTTTGCAAAGCGCAGGCGTTCTATCACTCTTTTAAGGAATATTCTTTGTCATTTTTGTGCGGAGCGGTATATTTTATGGTCGCTGAGAATGGTGTCCGGGAGGTCGATCAGTTCCTGGAGATCCAGAAAAAAGTAGTTTCCAATCTCTTTGCTGAAGACGCTGCCTGGAATTACTTCTCCTGGTACAGACCGGAACAGCGTGAGTGGGCACAGATCTATCCCGGCGGTATGGGATGTTTTATTACCAACGCTGCCTATGAGAACGGTATTGGATATATGTACCGCGAAAAGGGTGATCCTAATCATCCGGACAGCGGCTGGAGATTTTTCAAAGGCGACGAATCTGATGATTATGTCAACGATGCGAAAAATTCAACTATCGTAAGTTTAAACACAATCTGTAATCTGAGACCTGACATTCTGGCATATCTCGAAGCACCATTTAACAGCGCTTACGGATGGAATGGAAAAGACTGGGTCAAAGAGCCTTTTACCCCGAGGTGAAATAACTGATAGCGAAGGCTGATAATACATATATCAACGATTAAATCATGAATTAAACATATCATCAGATAGTTTTGCCGATGATCGATCACAAAAATAGTGTTTGAAGGAAGGTGCAGAAAAATGAGTAATATGGGAAAAACGATTGATATAGTTACACCCAACTTCAAGCTCGAATTATGTCCGAAGGTTTATGAAGGGCCTTCGCCATACAACATGGATTTGCATGTGAATGTAGTAAGTAATAGTTTCTCTGTAATTACCGAAATGGATACAGGAACCCTTCAATTTGATGAGTTCAAAAAGCAGCTGATAAAAATGTATAAGAGCTTATCCGGAACGGCGGAATTGATTGGTAATGATCATCAGAAAATTGTATTTGAGGCAACTAAAACCGGCCATATAAAGATAAACGGACTTTTGGGCAGGTTTCTTCGAGAAGAAGAATATAAGCTGAATTTTGAAGTTGAAGTAGATCAGACGGACTTAAGCAAATCTATGCGTAACCTTTAGAATATGCGTTAAATCAATAAAACTAACTAAGAAGCCTGCGAAAAATGATTCGCAGGCTTCAATAATTCCAGGTGATTTTACAGTGGAAGATCCTCAATATACATGTAATAGACACCTACCCGCTTGACAGCTTGAACGGTGTTCAATATAATTCTTTTGAACAATGTTCAAGGAGACTCATATGAATGATATAAAGGAACTGCTCATAGATCGGACCATTGAGCTTATAAAGGAATCAGAAGGAAAACCGGAAAGAATTACGGCAAGAGCCATAGCACAAAGGAGCGGCGTGGCGCTTGGTCTTATAAACTATCATTTCGGCAGCAAGGACAATCTGTTGGCAGAATGTTGCAATAAGATCATCAATGAGCTTCTGAGCAGCATGAAGCCGGGACTTATAAAGTCAGAGGATGACGGACTGACCGACCGCGAGAGACTTATCTTATACGCAAAGCAGACTTTCGAATACCTTTTCGCAAACCGTGCGATCGTAAAGATGTCGATCCTGTCAGACTTCAGATCTTACGGAGAAGATACCAATTCCGCTCTTACACAGAAAGGTTTTCAGATGGCGATAAAGGACGACATCCCCGGGAAGAGCAAACGGCTTATAGCTTTCAGTCTTGCCTCATCGATGCAGACTGCTTTCCTCGCGGCAGATGAGTCCAAAAAGATTACAGGCTATGATCTTAATACGAAAAAGGGACGCGGTTCGTTTATCGAAGACACGGTCAATATGCTCATGGGAGGGATCTCATGAACAGGAAGATCCTTCCGTTTCTCATGCCGGCAAGAAGTCTTGTGTTTATTGCTGTATTTGTTCTCATATCGGTAATCGCCCGTAAAGAACTTCAGGATATCAGTAACACCTGGTCAGCAGCTGCGAGTGCTGTAAATATCATCACGATATCAGCCTTGATCTTCATGACCAAAAATGACGGCGGACTTAAAAAGCTCATTAACTATGAGAAGGGCAGGACAGCGCCAAAACAGGTAATCGGAATGAGCATACTTATACTCTGTCTCGGTATGGGAGGAATGTTTCTGGCAGGTTTTGTCTGCTATGGAAAAATACCTTATGCTCCACCGATGATGATCGCCCCGGTACCCGTTCCACTTGCAGTAATCAATCTCATTCTCCTTCCCGTCAGTACGGCGCTTGCAGAGGACAGTATCTATCTCGGCTGCGGAGTTAACACGATCAAAAACAGATATTTATCAGTGATCCTTCCGTCTTTCTTCTTTGCAATTCAGCACAGCTTTATCCCGACACTGCCTGACGCAAGGTATATGGTCTACCGTTTCCTGTCATTTCTTCCTCTGACGATAGTGCTTAGCATTATCTACAGGAAAAACAGAAACCCGGTGCCCATAATGACAGGACACGCGGTAATCGACCTTCTGACAGCAGGGCAGATCCTGGCAACATCGGCCATTCCGGGATTCTATGACATGATGACAAGCCTATGATATGCTCTGCCCGGAATTTATCTTTCTGAAACAGGCAGGATCGTTCTGTAAGAAAACGGCGTTCTGATCCGTCATATAGGTGAGATCTCAAATAACACCGGAGGCAGAAATTTTGAAAAATGAAGATGTAGTCAGATTATTTGATGCTTATGCTGATGATCTTTACAGATTTGCCGTCTACTACTCGGGTTCCAAGCACGACGCTGAAGACATTGTTCAGGATGTGTTTTTAAAGCTTCTTGACGATAAAGTATCCATTAAACCCGGCAAGGAAAAGACTTATCTTTTCACCATGACGGCCAACAGCTGCAGGGATTATTTCAGGACAGCATCCCGTCAGAAAGACGTTGATCTTGAGTCTGCGGAAAATGAGCTGCAGTATTTCGATGATTTCAATGAGAGAAACAAGGCAGTCTTTGATGAACTCATGAACCTTGACGGTCAGTTCAGGATGCCGATCTACCTGCACTATTATGCAGGTTACTCTTACAAGGATATCGCCGGAATACTGAAGATATCCGAATCAGCCGTTGCAGTAAGGATCAACAGGGGCAAAGCAATGATGAGGATAGGATTGGAGGAATATTTATGAGAGATACTACAGATAAGATAAAAATGGATGTGGCAAGGAAAGCGGAAATACGCGAGAAGCTTATGTCTTCAACCGCGAAGACTACTGAGTTGCCCAGGCATAATGTGAAGAAAAAAGTCGTAACGACTGTTCTGGTCGCGGCAGTAGTGACAGCGATGGGCGCCACTGCCTATGCTGCTATCACCGGCGGGATCGGACCTTTATCCTTAGGAAGAAGCTCATATGGTCCGTCGATCGAAGAAGACATTAAGCATTCAATGCCTCCTCGCGAGGAATGGTCGCTGCAGGGATATCCTGATACGCCTGAATACAAGGCATGTGCCGAGTGGAACAAATTCGAGCAAAGCTACGACCGTGACGGGAAGATCCTGGATAAAGCTGATGAGGAGCAAAAGCGCACAGGCATAAATCCATTTGGGGAAAAGTACGGTGATTATCTTATTTACTCGCAGGAGATGGCTGATAAGGTCGATGAGATAACGGCAAAATACAATCTTAAGCTTCATACGGGCATGGACGATGGTGATGAGAAAAGGCTCGAGGAAAAGGTCGGAGATATCTTTAATGATAACATTACCGGCGGCGCATACTTCTTCGATGACGGAACTTTCCAGATGGATGCACTTTATAAAAACAAGTACAATTTCCAGATAAGAAGATGCGTGAGAGGTTATTTCGATACTGTAACTGTCAATGTCGGAACCCATGAAGGCTTTGAAGAGTATACATATATGACAAAGAGCGGAATTCCGGTCACGATCTCAGAGGGCAAAGACGTCAGCGGCAGGCGAAGAACATTCATCACGGCAAATCTAGAAAAGAGCTTTGTGGTGATAAATATCATGCCATTTAACTACGATGGCGAGCCGAATAATTACACGGACAAAGACATTAAGGATATTGCAGATTCGTTCTACTTCGATAAGATGTGATAAACATGGGCTGTCTCAATGAGGCAGCCCTTTCTGCATCGTGGTGTGTGGTCTTTCGAGTCCTTGGTCTGTTTATACCGATAACGGCATTTATTAGAACGACTCCTTTACCTGTGCAAGGAATTTCTCGGCTATAGGCGTAAATGTCTGGTATTTGTTCCAGATCAGATACAGTTTTGTTTCCTGCTTCGGAGACAGCGGACGGAATACAAGGTCGCTTTCTTCGGAACAGTTTATCAGGTGTTCGAAGGTCAGAAGGATTCCCAGACCTTCTTTCGCAAACATGGAAGCATTATAAGAAAGGCGGAATGAGCCTTCCAGATGAAGCTCGGAGAAGCGTTCGCCGGCCCAATCAGGTATCTCGATATTCCAGCTTTGTTCTGAGCAGAAGAGCGGCTGGCCGATAAGGTCTGAGACCTTTATATTCTTTTTCTTTGCCAGAGGGTGGCTCTTTAACATGACGGCTCCCCAGCGGTCCGATGCCGGGAACGGAAGATATTCATACTTTTCCTTATTGGGGAGCTCGCATATCACACCGAAATCGAGTATGCCTTTGTCCAGCTTCTCGGTTACCTGCTCCGTATCACCGCTTGTTATGTGGTAGGTAAAGGACGGGTATCTGTCTTTAAGTTTCTTTATCTCGCGTGCAAGCAGGGCTATCTGATACGATTCTCCAAGCCCGAAATAAATATCGCCGCCTGTAATGTCATCAAGGGAGATGAATTCCTGTTCGATCTTATCTGCCATTGCGACAAGGTCTTCGGCACGGTCGCGGAGCAGCATGCCTTCATCAGTCAGCTTGATGGAGAAGCTGTGACGGGTAAAGAGCTTTTTGCCCAGTTCGTCTTCTAATGCCTTCAGCGCTTTTGATAAGGTCGGCTGTGTCACGTGCATGAGCTCTGCAGCATGGGACATGTTCTCTTCCCTGGCAACTGCAAGAAAGTAGCGAAGGTTCTTTATCTCCATCAGGCACCCCTTTCTGTGATATTCCAATATGGCATATCACGATATTCATTTTATTCATTAGCGCACTTCACGGCAACCCCTTATACTGATCTTGTAAGGACAAAAACAGTTTTAGCGGAGATCCGGTTATGGACTTGAAAATGATGATCGACAGTCTGTCTGAAATAGGCTTGACCGATGAACAGAAAAGAACGGCAAGAAAGCTCTATGACACGGGTCGGAATGCGGAACTGATCAGATATCTTAAGAAGTGCCGGTGCGGCCTGATCGATGAGATGCATGAGAGCCAGAGGAAAGTGGACCGGATGGATTATCTGATCCGGAAAGCAGAGAAGGAAACATTATAAAAGCCACGGAGGTTTATAACGATGAAAGCAGAAGATCTGAAACTTGTAACAGAGTGGGATAAGACATTTCCAAAGAGCGGGAAGGTCGATCACAGTAAAGTAACCTTTGTTAACCGTTATGGAATAACTTTAGCTGCGGATATGTATGTGCCGAAGGGTGCAGAAGGAAGACTTCCTGCGATCGCGGTAAGCGGACCTTTTGGTGCGGTCAAAGAACAGTGCTCAGGCCTTTATGCCCAGACCATGGCAGAGAGGGGATTTATCACAATCGCGTTTGATCCTTCTTATACCGGAGAGAGCAGCGGCGAGCCCCGATATATGGCATCTCCCGACATCAACACTGAAGATTTCATGGCTGCAGTAGACTTCCTTTCTCTCAATCAGAAAGTCGATCCTGACAGGATCGGTATCATCGGCATCTGTGGCTGGGGCGGCATGGCTCTTAATACGGCTGCATTAGATCCGCGCATTAAAGCTACGGTTGCATCGACCATGTATGACATGACCAGAGTTAATGCCAACGGATATTTCGATTCGGAGGACTCCGAAGAGCAGCGTTATGAGAAGAAGAAGGCAATGGCAGCTCAGCGTCTGGAAGACTTAAAGAACGGTACTTATAAGCGCGCAGGAGGTTGCCTGCCGCTTCCGGTTCCGGAAGATGCTCCGTTCTTCGTGAAGGATTACAGTGAATACTATAAGGGAAGGGCATATCATGCAAGGTCCCTTAACTCCAACGAGGGATGGAATGTTACAGGCTGTGAGTCTTTTATGAATCAGCCGATCCTTAAGTATTCGAATGAGATAAGAAATGCAGTTCTGATCATTCACGGAGAGAAGGCTCATTCCTGCTATTTCTCGAAAGATGCATATGAGAATATGACAAAGGACAGCAAGTATAAAGATAACAAGGAACTCATGATAATTCCCGGCGCAGTTCATACGGATCTGTACGACAATCTTGATGTTATTCCTTTCGATCATATCGAAGAATTCATGAGAAAATATCTATGAGAATAAGAAGAATCTTTGCACTTCTTGTATTGGCATCAGTCGTGTTGGCGGCAGCATCATGCAGCACGCAGCAGAGCGCTGAGTCAGTTACTTCGGCTGTGCAGACAACGGAGACAAGCGCGTCTTCTGAGGATACAACCATGAGTGAGCAGACGAAAGCAACAACAGAACAGCGCATTGAAGCCAAAGCCGGAGCCTTTGACATGGTAAACAAAAAGGTCAGACTCAACAGCGGATATGACATGCCTATAATGGGACTCGGCACATATTCGCTCGATCGCGATACCTGTGTCAATTCCGTAAAAGCACTTCTCAGGAACGGCGGAAGACTGATCGATACGGCATATATGTACGGCAATGAGGACGCGGTAGGTGAAGGCGTCAGACAGGCGATGGAAGAGTATAACATTCCGCGTGAAGAGATATTCGTCATCACCAAGATATATCCAAGCCAGTTTAACGAACCGGAAAAAGCGATAGATACGGCGCTTGAAAAGCTTGATATAGGATATATAGACATGATGCTCCTCCACCATCCGGGAGCAGGAGATATAGATGCCTACAAGGCGATGGAGAAGTATGTTGCGCAGGGAAAGATCCGCTCTTTGGGACTTTCAAACTGGTATGTGAAGGAACTTACGGATTTTCTTCCCAAGGTATCCATAACTCCGGCGCTTGTACAAAACGAGATACATCCTTACTATCAGGAACAGGATGTGGTCCCGTTCATTCAGGAAAAAGGAATCGTTGTCCAGTGCTGGTATCCTCTCGGAGGAAGAGGTCATACTTCAGAACTCCTCAATGACGGGACGATCAGCTCGATCGCAGAGGCACACGGAGTGTCTTCGGCACAGGTGATCCTGCGGTGGGATCTGCAAAGAGGAATAGTTGTGATCCCGGGTTCGAGCAATCCGGATCACATAAAGGAGAATCTCGATCTGTTCGGCTTTGAACTTTCGGATGAAGAGATGGCAAGGATAAATGCTCTCGACCGGAACGAAAAGCACGACTGGTATTAACGGGGTAAACTTATATGAGAATTAACATTGCAGCCGCTTTGACCGCAGGCACGATTCTGGTAAGTCTGGCAGGTTGTTCTGCGGCTCCTGAATCTACACCAACTTCTGAAACGCAGATTACGACTTCGGCTGAAGAAACGTCCGAAGTGACGACAGAGAAGACTACATCAACTGAAACGTCGGCAACTTCTGAAATGACCACTCAGACAGAAGAGACGACTACTGTCACGGAGGCAGAAAGATCAATGACATTAAAGATCGGAGAAAGGGAAGTTCAGGTTACCTGGGAAGATAATGCTTCAGTGGAAGACCTGAAGAAACTCGCTGCATCAGATCTGACCATAAAGATGTCGATGTACGGCGGCTTTGAGCAGGTAGGTTCCATAGGGCAGGCTATCACAAGAGACGATAAACAGACAACAACAAAGCCGGGCGATATTGTTCTTTATTCCGGTGATCAGATAGTGATGTTCTATGGATCCAATTCCTGGAGCTATACAAGACTCGGCAAGATCAACCTGACTGAAAAGGAATTAAAAGATCTCTTAGGCAATGGTGATGTAACTATTACGCTAAGTCTTGGTTAGATCGTATATACCAGTATATTCCGTATCTTTCATTTCCTGCCTGATAGTAAGGAATAAGAGGCAGGCTGATATCACCGCCCCTGAAGTCCTTAAGACCCGTCAATAAGAAGCGGTCATTGTCCTTTGCGAGATACTTTTCGAGATCACCGGAAAAGTCCTGCAATGTAACGCCTTCAGGCAGTGTCAGATATTCGCGGTCAAGGACGGCGCGCTGCGTCCTGCCGTAATTGATATTGCATTTTACCGAAGCATCGAAAACAACTTTCCACGCAGGCGCCACAACTTCGATACCGGCGTTCTCGTTGATGCCCCACTTATCATTTCCAAGCGGCACGCAGAGCACAAAAGGTCCGTACATAAAGCCTTTTGCAGAAGTCTCATCAGGCAGTCCGGTAATCTTAAGCTGCATCTCAAAATCCATTTCAAAAGTTCCGTCAGGCGGGAATGCTACATCAAGAAATTCTTCGCTGTCGGGCAGAATCAAATCCCTGTTCTTTATCCATCGCGGGATGCGGAGTTTAACTACTGTCTTTCCTGAATCACACTGCGCACAGCTTATGGTCAGCCTGCCTTTGCCGAAATCTGCGCGGAGCTGATATACCTGTTCTCCAAAGCGGATATCGGATGATATCCACTGCGTGATATAAAGGTCCGGATCCTTGCGGTAACAGATCTTGCCTCCGATCGATGCAAAATCTTCCAGCGCCGTTCCGACGCAGCACCAGAAAGGATTTGCCGAAGGCTCAGAAGGCGAATAGAGCCTGTAATAGCCTGTTGCCATCGGATTGAAATAAGTGTATCCGCCGTCAGGTCCGACTGAGCCGAGCTTGGCGTTCCAGAGCGTCCGTTCTATGTATTCGAGATACTTGGGTTTTCCCGTAAGTTCGAAGAGGAGCTGCGAGAGCTTCATCATGTTATAACAGCAGCAGCTCTCGGCATTGCACTGCGTGCGCGAGCCGTCTAGAAGTCCGTCAGCGAAGAAGTGTTCCATGTCGCCGATGCCGCCTGTAGCATAGGTCTGATTCCTGATTACCGAATCCCAGAACTTCTCTGCGGTTGTTATGCGGGGCTGAATCTCTTCTTTGATCCCAGCCTTATCAAATGCCTTAGCGCCTTCAAGATACCCTAAGATCTTGGGGATGGTAGCGTTGGCGTGAACGCCTCTCATGCGGTTCTTGAAGCTTAAGAGTTCTTCATATAATTCAGGCTCATCGAAGACTTCCGCAGCACTTAAATATCTTTTGTCACCCGTCAGCGTATAGAGCTGATACAGGCTGTCGTTCATGCCGCCGTACTCGACGGAAAGGACCTTCTTGCGCGTCTCTTTGTCCCATGACAGTACGCGGTCACAGACCCAGTCTGCAAGCGCCAGAGCAGCTTCCTTGGCGCCGGCGATATGTCCGTAAGTCCACAGGTCCATGATACCCTGCAAGACCTTGTGAAGCGCGTACCAGGGCACCCACTGCTGACCTTCAGCCTTGCCTTCAAGCACATCGAACTGGATATAGGGATTATCTTCATCCTGAACCGTTGCAGCACTTAAGAAGCCGTTTCCGAGCTTTTCCTGACACTCTTTAAGACCCGTAACGACCGCATTTGCCTTAGCGATGCTTTCTTCAAGTTCAGACGTGTTTTCCCTGCCGCGAAGAGTGGCTATGCGCATTCCGAGAGCAGAGAAATAATGACCGGTGCCGTGTCCTGCGATAAGGCTGTTTTCCCAGCCTCCGTAAGGCTTGGCATCTGTCTTGATCCTGCAGGTTCTTTTAAATCCTGCAAGGACTCTCTCAGGATCCATGGAAGATAAGAAAAGCGCGTTCTTATCCTCACAGGCTTTCCATCTTACGTCGGTTATCTTAATATCGTTCAGCTCAGATCTTTGATACAGCATAAACTAATTATATTCTTCGTTTATCGGGTTGTTGATAGTAAAATATATCCGTAAAAAATTGACAGAAACACGCTCGTTAAGAGAATGAGATAAGAGGGAAAACATGTTCAATTGTGATCTTAAGAAGCTGAGGATATCTTTTATTGAACTTCACGCTGCGGAAGATGCAAGGCCTGACGAAGGCAGATACTGCCTTCTTGAATTAAAGGACGGAACATTTACTGCCGGAGCATGGTATCCGGATATAACAGGTGAGAACGGCGGGTTTTCCAACGGAACGTCAAGAGAGATCCCGATAAGTGATGTGGCGTTCTGGCAGGCGATAAATGTTTTCAATCTTACGAAATGCCTGGAAAAAGAGAGTCTCACGCAGATAAATCTCGGTACGGCAGAAGAAGGCGGACATTCTTTTACGGCCGGGGATTTCAGGTCTCTTGATGACGGAGATCTCCCCAAGAACAAACAGTTCTGCCTCTTGATCCTAAAGACCGGCGCTCTGGCTGCCGGCAGATGGAATAAGAGCGGAGATAGTGACGGACGCTTTATCTACGGTTCGGCACTCGCAAGCTACAGACTCGATAAAGTATGGGCGTGGACTCCTCTTAGTCCTGATGAGATATTCCTCAAGGAAGAAGAGCAGGAAAAAGAGAGATTAAAAGAGGAAGAACTGAATAAGGACCCTAAGACCGATCCGGTGCTCTTCAAATACGGTACTGATATAGAGACATATTATGCCAAGGCGCTCGAAAAGCTCCTCAGGAAATATCCGTGGGCCACTATTGCCCAAATGAAAAAGACAAATCCGTGGGAAATCGTTCCTGTTCACGGCAAATATGTTTTCGCGCAGACAAAAAAAGACTATTCCGGAAAGAGCATTGCAAACGTATGGAAAGAGGGCAGCAGTGCAGATGAATTCATTGATTTCCTCTGCAAGATCACGGAAGATGCCGTGAAGAACTCTGATCCGGAAGTTAAATTCAAGTACGGTCTTGATCTTGAGGTGTATCTGGAGAAGGCTTTCGATAACATAAAAAAAGATTACCGCTGGGCAGATAAAAACGCGCTGGATAAAGCCTGCCGTTTTGATATCAGGCAGGTGAACGGAGACTGGGAATTCGTAAGAGATTACAACGGAACCGGTGATTATTCGGTTTGTGAGCGTTCTTCTGCAGAGAACTTTATTGAAAGTGTGGAAGACGCATACAAGGAAGAGGCACTTCGGGCAAACCCGGTCACAGATACATATGCTGTTCCTTTTAACGGAGTAGAGATCCACGGATGGCATCTGGAAAGTTATGAATTCTCGAAGCTTGAATCCGGTGATTACAAAGTGTTTGTGCAGGCCGGAGACAGGGTGACCGGCGGCAGCAGGGAGTTCTTCATAACGCCTTACTGCTTTGAGGCAGATACTTACGAAGAGTTCCTGGACAGATATCTTGAGATAGTTCCGGGAGGCGCTTTCGGACTTTATAAAGAAGACCTGCTCGCGGATGAAGATCTTAAGAGATTTCTGGGCTACTGATCTCTTGGAAGGCTGTTTTCGCGGCCATGGTATAATATGTCTGTTCGGTAGATCTCCGGGCAGGGAAAAACATATTATGGGAAGAATAATAATATGAAGAAAACAGCAATAATATCAACAGCTCTTTGCCTGTCTCTTTTGGCAGCAGGATGCACCGGCAATGAGCCGACGCAGGGCACAGAGCCGTCTGTGACGACAGAAGCTTCCGTAACCACAGAGGCTGAGACAAGCTCAGAGACAACAACCGAACCCGCTAAGACTGTACATCAGGTCACGGTGGAAGAGGTAGTGCTCTTGAGTTCCAAAGAAGGCGCTTTTGAGTATAAGAGCGTTGTTCCGAAGATCATCGTTGACGGCAAGGAAGCAACAGAGATCAACGAGGCGCTCAGCAGCTATATTCAGCAGGCATACCCTTTGGAAATGGACGGTGACCACGCAAACGGCATGGCAACACGCCTGGCATGGGGCGTTAAGGACAATATCATATCCATAGTAATTTATGCCGGTGAGACATTCACGGATTACTTCAATTACGACGTATTCAATTATGATCTCGATACACTGAAGGGTGCTGATGACAGCGCAGTCATACAGTGCTTTGGAATGACAGACGAGGACTTCTTCAGCAAGACAAAAGACGCCGTAAAGGATTACTGCACCAAATTCCGGTATGATACCGAGAAGAGCCTCGAAGCGGTGAATTTCGACAAATGCACACCTTTCATCACGCCTGACGGAAATCTTGGTGTTGCAGCAAGTGTCGTCTATCCCGAAGACTCACAGTTCTCAGGCGACAGCACAAGATGCTTTGACTTATCGACAAAGGACGTTTTCTCGATCGAAGGGTAACATTTACTGATAAAAAGATCTGAATAAACAGACCATGCGGAACGTCCTGACATAACAGGGCGTTCCTTTTTTGATAAACTACATAAAACCGGAGGATACCGATCATGGAATATTGCAGGCCTGATTACGACAACTGCATTGTTAACTTAAGCAATTCGATACTTAAGGCTTTTGGCGCGGAGACGAGCGCGCCGACTCTTAAGATGGCTGATAAGCTCCTTGAGAAGGAGTATAAGAATGTCGTAGTCCTCCTGATGGATGCCATGGGCATTTCGATCCTGGAAAAGCATCTGGAACCGGACGGATTTCTCCGTTCCCATCTTGCAGGAGCATATAGTTCCGTTTTCCCGCCCACGACAGTTGCAGCAACGACTTCGATGCTCTCAGGGCTTTATCCGAATGAACACGGATGGCTCGGATGGGATATGTATTATCCTGAACTGGATAAGAATGTAGCCGTTTTCCTGAACAAAGAACAGCTGCGTGAAGATGAGAACGGCGAGTTAGTTGAGCCTGCGCCCGCTGCGGATTTCAACGCAGCTTTTAAATACACTCCGTACAAGAACATCATTACCCGGATAAATGAAGCCGGCGGCAGAGCTTATGCCTCAATGCCTTATCTTGAGCCTTTCCCGCAGGATCTGGAGGCAATACTGACACGCGTGGAGGATCTCTGCAGCAAGCCTGAGAAGAAATTCATCTATGCCTATTGGAACGAGCCGGACGGCACCATGCATGTCAAAGGTCCTGACAGCAGCGTCGTACATGATCTTATGCATGAGCTTGAGGACAGGCTCGAGAAGTTCGCATCGGGTCTTTCCGACACGCTTCTTCTCATAACTGCAGATCACAGTCAGATCGAGTGTGATAACTATTGTCTTATGGAGTTTCCGGAGATATTGAAGTGTCTGGTCCGTATGCCTGCCGTAGAGCCGAGAGCTTTGAGCTTCTGGGTAAAGGACGAATACATGAAAGAATTCCCTGATATCTTCAGAGAGGCATTCGGTGACAGATTTTGGATCCTTACCAGGGAAGAAGTAATCGGGCAAAAGCTGTTTGGTACCGGCAGGGATCACAGACTTTTACGTGACATGCTCGGCGATTATCTGGCAATATCGGTATCTGATGCAACGATCTTCCTGACCCATAAAGAAGCAGGTCTGCTGCCGGGTGGTCACGCGGGTCTTACGAAGGAGGAAATGGACATTCCTTTGCTTGCAATTATCAAGTAAATTTGATTTTCAAGGCCCAAAATTTTACTTTATCCCTGGATTTTTTACTTTATCCCTGAGTTTTGCCTTTACGGTTGATTTTTTTTCTCCTCTCTTTGTATAGTCCAAACTATACCAACACAGAGAGGAGTGATGCTCTAAATAAATATATCTAAACCTTGGAAAATCCCCATTATTTCAAGGTGCGAACAAGCATAGATGCATTCGCAAAAAACAAAAATAAGACATAACGTCTTACTACACCTTCTATCGTAAGCTTGCAGCTGCGGTATTTGCGCATAGTACCGCAGTTGCAAGACAGAAAGGTTCCTCCCTCCCGTGCTCATGCTTGACACCTTAAATGGCTCAAAATGATTTGATAAAAAGCCACAAGGTCTTTTATCGCATAAAATATTAATGTATCATTCATTCCGGGGGAGTTCAGGGTTACTGTTGAATACAAATCTGAAGTGTTATCCGTATAAGCAGTAATTCTTTTTTCGGATTTAATGATCAAGATTGCTCTTTGTGATGACGAAGAAAAGTTCCTGAAATTGGAGATGAAGTATATTGAAGAATACTTCACCGAAAAGGGCGTGCATTACAGTGTGGAATGCTTTTCTTCCGGAGAGCAGCTGCTTGAGGATAAAGTCCTGATCGAGATGGCGGATCTTATCATTCTCGATGTGGAAATGAAGGGGATTGACGGAATATCTGTTGCAAAGAGCATTCGTCAGCAAAACGACAAAGTTAATATTGCATTTCTGTCAGCACACATGAATTACTCTACCGACGGGTATCATGTGAGGGCTGTAAGGTTCATATTGAAGACATTGGATGATCTGAAGGATTATCTTTTCGAATGCCTCGACTGTGTCCTTGCAAACATGGATATGATCGACAAAGAAATAACTATGGATTTTACGATAGGAAAACGCACGCTTAAGATCAAGGATATTGTTTATCTTAAGACAAACGGAAACTATACGGCCTTTGTTCTTTCGAATGGTTCGAAAGAAAACTATATTATGAGAAATACGCTTAAGAAACTTACAGATATGATGAAACCGTTTGACTTTATACCCGTCAGCTCCAACGAGACGGTCAATCTCCGTCACATCACGGATGTTACCAGATATGTGGTTACATTGGACAACGGAGAGCAGATCCAGGCATCACAGAAGAAATACAATGACGTTTTCCGTGCATATACACTGTATAGGGGAAAAACGGTATGACAGATCTGGAATTGGCAGTCTTAACTAATCTTTTCAGCATTTTATTATATTATGCCTTCATAAAAAGCGTCCTGAAGCGCAAAGCGGAAAAGCCATTAGATTACATCCTGATAGTGGTTCTTTATGTCTTGAATGCACTGACAGTTTACTATGTAAGTCCGGTACCCAAATTCATTGTTCTCATTGCTTTATCTATCGTCTTTACGATGCTGATCTTCAAGGTCTCATTTAAGAAGAGTCTGCTCGCAAACCTGTTATATAATGCCATAACGATATCCCTTCAAATGATAGGTTTACTGGTCATGATGCGTGTGACCGGAAAAGAATGGTCTCAAATAACTAACAACGAATCTTTTATAGGAGATCTCTCATGCCAGATAGTGATGTTCCTGATAGTGATGGTAATGAATACTGTCTTCAGAAAAGGAGTATTAACCAATCTGGACATCAAAGGCTGGATCACCTTTGCGCTGTATCCTCTGTTTACGATAATCGCCGTTCTCGTTCTTGCATTTTCTGTCGACAAAAAATCGGTTGATGATGTATACATCGGCATGGTCATCCTCGCTTCGGGAATGTTTATCCTGAGTATTGCTATTTTCATGCTTATCGATAATGTCGTAAGGCGCGAAAATGTGATCCACGAGAAAGAGATAATGCTCGGACAGACAGAACACCTCAATCAGATGTACCGATCGCTTTCAGAAGAACGCGAAAAGCAGAAGGCACGTTCACATGACTATATCAATCACCTTAACGTTATGCTCATGCTTGCCCGCGAAGGAAAGACCGATGAGCAGATACGGTATATTGAAGAGCAGCTGGGAAAAGAGGTTCAGAGCGTTGACATTATCGATACCGGCAACCCGCTTATCAATGCCGTATTGAACATCAAGTATCTCGAAGCAAAAGAGAAGGGCATCATCATTCCCTTTATCGCTGACAATCTGAAGGACATTAAGATAAGCGACAGCGATCTCGTAACGATAATCACTAACATTCTCGACAATGCCATCGAAGCCGTTCTGAAGTGTGATGAGAAGCATATCGTATTTAAGATCATCAAGGACCGCGGAACGCTCATAATCGACTCGACGAACAACTATAAGGGTGAGCTTCCGGCCGATCAGGACTTCGTAACGACAAAATCTGACAAGAAAAGCCACGGATTCGGTCTTGCAAACATCAAAAATACCGTCAAAGCCAATAACGGCAACTGTTTCATCGATACTGAGGGTGGCATTTTCCACATATCGATCGCCATTCCGCTGGCCTGAAAATTTTACTTTATCCCTGGATTTTTTACTTTATCCCTGAGTTTTCGTTTTTTTATTGCGAAGACGGCGGCCATTTACTATCATCAAACCACTTGGCACAAGGCCGCAAAGATGGGAACGGAGAAAGATGGAATACTTATCTGCATTGATAGCAGACAGGATGTGTAAAAATGAGATCATCAGGGAAGATGATCTCATCTTTTACGCATACTCGATCCAATTACTGTTGGAGAAAACGATAGGGCTTATCCTTATCGGCATCTTTGCGCTGGTCTTTAAAGCTTTTTTCGAGATAGCTGTATTCACTGCAGTCTTTGTCGTTATCAGGAGGTATTCCGACGGCTTCCACTGTAAGACTAGTATCGGATGCTTTATCCTGTCTGTATTGATGGCTCTGTCTACCATACCTGTAACAACATGGCTTATTAAATACCCTGCCGTCTGTATTGCCGGCGTGCTTATTTCCATGGCCGTCATCCTCATGATCGGAGCGATCCATGATCCGAACCTGGATCTGCCGGAGGATGTGTTTATCCGCCATAAGAAGATAACCCGCATACTGATCCTGATCGCCGGTCCTATAGTTTTATGTCTTTTATTCCTTTTTTCGAATAACCGGTTTGTCTACTATTCAGCTCTCGGAATTATCTATAGTGCCTTGAGTCTGTTAGCAGTAAAAATCATGAAAGGCGAGGTGTCAGCAAATGAAGAAACTTGAGAGACTGGTTCTTGAACAGGTTGAAAGAGCAACCAGGAAAAACGCGGTAGGTTCCAATACTTATCCGGATTATCCTAAGTGCCCGTTTTTCTTTCATCAGCCCAAGAGACCTAAGAAGTAAAAATCTGTTCTGTTAAATATGGGGATAATTTGAATAGAAAAATGTATGCCTTGATCCGCATTTAACCTTTCAGTGCATTCCATCCCGTATCGTGCCAGCACTTGCCGGTACCGATCTGTTCTGTTGAAGAATAGTAGGGCATCGGAAGCGTTCCCGTAAGTGCGGTCTTGCCGGTCAGAACGTCTGATACTGCATTTCCGCCTTCTGTGCCGGGGAGATACAGCATGATGCAGGAATCCCATTCATCAAGATACTGATCTATAATGACGTTTCTGCCTGCCACGATAAGCGTAACGACAGGCTTTCCCGACTGCGCTGCAAGCTTTATCGCATCACTGTTTCCGGGCAGGCCTAGGCTACCTGTAAGTGACAGGTCAGACGTATCTCCATACCATTCCGCATAAGGCTTCTCGCCGACGCAGAGAAGTACCATGTCGCATGAGCCGATCTGACTAATATCGGTGATTATCTCAAAGCCCATTTCTTTCGAAGCTTCACGGAGAGCTTCCAAAATAGAAGGACCTTCCATCCTGAAGTGCTTATCTGCAATGCCCATATTCTTCATATTGGCGTCAGTCTCGCCCTGCCACCAGTTAGTCCAGCCGCCGCAGAGAGCGCCTACATCATCTGCCGCAGGGCCTGTGACGAATACCTTCATTCCCGGCTTGATAAACATGTTGCCACCGGCCTTCAAGGGCACGAATGATTCTGCTGCGAGCTTTCTTGCGACCTCGCGGGATCTTGCGCTGCCGAATTCGTAAGAAGGCTTTACGTTCTCAAGCAACGGGTCTTCGAAAAGCCCCGCTTCCTTCTTGACTCTTAAGATCCTGGTAACCGCATCATCTATACGCTCTTCGCTGATACGGCCTTCCTTGACGCCTTCTATGATGTATCCCATAGCAGCTGCGTGATCGGTCTCTGTCATGAGCATGTCAACACCTGCATTTACGCACAGGATCACATTCTCCTTATAGTTTGAACCGGAGCAGTTCATGACTGAATCCCAGTCAGAAAGGACGATGCCCTTAAAGCCCATGTCGTTCTTGAGATAAGTTATGTATTTCGCATTCTCGTGCATCTTCGTTCTGTTAAGCGAAGAATGCGAGAGCATGATCACCTGAACGCCCTCATCGATCAACGCCTGATAGATAGAGAGCTGGTCCTTGATCTGTTCTTCGGTAAGCTTAGCATCGCCCCTGTCCAGAGGCGTGCTCTCGCCCGTGCCGAATGAGACCATGCCGTCTCCGAAAAAGTGCTTCGGGCAGGCTATTACGCCTTCTGACATGAGGCCTTTTGTATATGCGACGGCAAGTTCTTTTACCAGCCTGCTGTCGGAGGAATAGGATTCATACGTTCTTCCCCATCTGGGATCGTTCGCTGTGGCTACACAGGGCGCGAAATTGAGCATCATCCTTGTATGGGCAACATCGCTTCCCGTGAGCCTGCCGTATTCTTCGGTAAGCGCCGCATCGTGCGCAGCACCGATATTGATGTTGTGAGGGAACATGACGCAGCCTGATGCGAAGTTTACTCCGTGCACGCTGTCATTACCATAGATAAAAGGGATCGGAGCTTCATTTTGCAGTGCGAAGGTCTGATAATCCGTGACTGTATTTTTCCATTCCTCTGCAGTCGGCATCGGATAGTTATCGACTCTCGAGAGGATCGATCCGTAATCAGTTGTCTTCATCTCCATGGCAAGAGTGTTATATACCGTCGGCTGCATCATCTGGGCTGCCTTCTGCTCCGGTGTAAGAGTCTTGCAGATCTCTTCCGGAGTCATATTGGAGTAGTCAGCCGTGCCTTGTGCCGTCTCTGAGCTATCAGGCGTCGCAACCGGCGCGAATACGCTGTTCTCGTCAATGCATGCAGTCGCAGCAGTAAGCGACAGGATAAGAAGTCCGGCTATTATCTTCTTTGCCTTCATGGTTCCTCCCGGTAAAATCCAAAGTGCTGATTTTGCTAGATTATAACATTTTCGCGGTTAAGGATTTGTTGCCTTCCGGGCGGACAAAAAGAGCTGCCTCGTATGAGACAGCTCCTTTGAATCTTAGCGATATCGGACCGTATCAGTAGTTCTTGTTCTGAAGATAATTATTCTTCACACACCAGTTGCCGAATTTGGAGAAGACATCATCACCGTAGAGATCCTTGAAGATGCCGGCAATTACTTTCACGGTCGAGTCCTTGTAAGAGGCGGGATTATAATGAATATCTTTCATGTTCATATTGTTGCGGTATTTGACAAAGCAGTCATTACCGCAATTCTCGTAGAGATACTGCCAGAAGTGCTGTCCGAAGTAATACTGGGCGCCGCGGTCTGCATGGCTTAAAGTATGATAGTCATCGATAAACAGCTGTTCTGCATTTTTCGCATTGACTGTTTGAGGGATATTGCTCTCTTCCAGACTCCTGTTCTTCAGATATTCGACGACAGAAGGATGCTCTGCCTTAAGTGCATCTAATACTTCAAACTCCATATATTGAGCCAGTCCCTCAGACAGGATGTCTGTCTGGTCACAGTTTCTCCAGGCGATGGTATGTGTCAGCTCGTGCGCGATGGCACCGTAATCTATGGCGCCGTCTCTGCGCCAGGCATTATCCCTGTAGGACGGAATAGAATTCCAGAGATCGTCAGAGAACATTGCGTAATCACAGATGACCGTAAAAGTACTGTCGGCACAGGGAATACGGCCTTCATCCTCGCGGTCTGTTACCAGGAAGATGGGTATCTTGGTACCGATATCCCAACCCTCCCAGGGATTTATCAGGTTCCCGTTCTCGTCCGTCTTATCGTAATAGGAGGAACAGTCAGTTACCTTGTCATACACAATGTAGTCCGGGTTGTAAGGCACGCCCAGCTGCTTTTCGATCTCATTGATAATGGCATCTACATTGATCACAAAATCACCGGGAAGCTTTATGTCCCTGTCGAGAAGGAGAACATATTTCTCGGATTCAATGTAGCAGAAATCCGTTGAGATAAAGGTTGATTCAGGAGAACCGTCAAGCGTGATCTTCTCATAAGGTGTCGTGTCCTTGGGATTTTCCGGTGCGGCTGTGGTCTCCCATCTCGGACCGGTGGTCGTAGTCTCTTCTTCGGTTGTTACTTCCGTCTCAGTGGCTGATTCTGTGGTGGTCTCCTGAGCTTTGGAATCACATGAGCACAGAAGTGCGTTTCCGGCTAAAAGTGATGCCAGAACAAGCGCATATATCTTATTGGTTGCAATTGCTTTCTTCATTTTTGGCTCCTTTTTCGAAAAGATGAAAAACCGGGCAGATCAATAAACGCCTTCGGTGAACTGAAGAACGTCATTCTCAACGCACCATTCACCGAATTTCTTAAAGATGTCCTCATCGTTGAAAGTTGTCTTAATAATATTAGAGAAGTATTTGCCGTCGCCGTAAGTGTTCATCATCTCACTTATCTTCTTATAGAAGTCCGGACCGTATTTTTCTTTGAGGAACTTGCAGAAATATCTTCCGTAGAGCGCCTGTGCGGTAATTAACTCGTAATCTTCATAGGTGTAGCCGTCAATAACGATTTCGTCGTATGTATAATCTCTCATAAAGACTTCTTCGGCATTATCCGCATTAACGGTTTCCGGGATCGAAGTGTCATATCTGAACTTGCGGTCTTTGGCGGTCTTGATATTCGGATACTGGCCGGCAAGTGCATCCAGGACCGTATAAGACATGTAATTTCCGATGCCGTAGACCATAATGCCGGGTATATTATTCATGTTATTTCTGAATGCAATGTGAGTTGCAATGTCTTCGGTTATTTCCGCATAATCCACAAAACCGAGTTTTGCACGGTTAGGCTTGTCTTTATAGACAGAGTCCCACAATTCATCTGAGAACAGATCGTATTGTGTGATCCTTACGTATTCTTGATTGCCTACAGAACCGACATAACTGTCGTCGCGATCAGCGCATACGAAGATCGGGATCTTCGTGCCGATGATCCACTGGTCCCAGGGATTTAAGTTGTTGTAATGCCATGACATATCCGGAACATAAGAGTATTCATAATTATCCGGTGCGTAGCTCAGGCCGGTCTCTTTCTCGATCTCATCAATGATCGCATCCAGATTCCTGGCAAAATCTCCGGGAAGGCGGACCTCTTTCTCGAGCAGCAGGACGTACTTATCTGATTCCACATAGCTGTAGCCAAACGCCTTGAAAAGATGCTCGGCTTCTCCGTCGAGTTCGATCTTCTCAAAAGACGTATGATCCTTCGCATTATAGAGTGTCGATTCCGTGGGCTCCGTAGTGGTGGTCGTAGTAGGTTCTTCTGTTGCGGTTGTTGTCTCTTCTGCCTTATCGCATGCGCATAAGAGCATGCTTCCTGTGCAGAGCACAGCCAAAAGCAGTGAGGTAATTTTCCTTGCATTTTTCTTCATTGAATTTTCTCCTTTTATAAAACAAACCTTATTCCACAATGCCGGAGAGAATACCGACATCAAAAATATTTTATCACCCGGCAGCTTCCCGTGAAATACACAACTATCACAATTAGGATGTCCCGCGGAATAAAAACGCAAACAAGTTGCTTAAAAAACACAAAAAGGATCCTTTTGAGGGACCCTTTCCATTGTGTGTGCTAAATACTTTTATTTCCAATTCACTTACGTGAGATCACAAGTTTGCCTGCATCTTCGAGAGGCATCGGTCTG
>Ga0310695_10003143_pt1 | contig 33066 bp, 33 predicted proteins | sample RumenRJG_04DNA_FD_203882 | JGI IMG/M metagenome (GOLD analysis project Ga0310695, IMG submission 203882) | Bovine rumen microbial communities from Lethbridge, Alberta, Canada - RJG_04 (v2) (version 2) | ecosystem: Host-associated > Mammals > Digestive system > Stomach > Rumen | place: Canada... | reverse complement strand
CTGAATCTGAACATGAAAGAAAAATAGCAGAGACTGAGGTTTATTAAATCAAATTATCATACAAATAGGTTAGTTATGATTACAGGACAGCTTCAGCTGTCCTGTTTCTATTTGCAAGTCCTTGACAAACATTAAATAGCGTGTTAGAATACAATTATCAAGTAATACAATCGCGAATGTGTATGATTACAGGAGAAACATATGGAACAGTTACTAGTCAGCCATTGGCATAAGAATACAAGATACGAAATACAGAGCATAAACGGCACAGAGTACATTGTTCCATGCGAGTACGGTTCGGTGTACGATCCGATAAACAGCGAAAATGAAATGATGACCGACGCACTAAATCTCGGCAAGTACCTGACAGAGAACGATCTTGGTCAGAATGGAATGGTGCTGGACTTCGTGCATAAATACGGTCTGCTCGGTATCATGCCCGACATAGCTGGCTCTGACATTGGTCGCAACGAACGTGTTATCGTCCGCGGCAACATCTTTACTGACAGTGGTATTGTTGATGTGAATGAGTTAGTAAAGACATTCTTTCCACTTGATAAGATTGATATACTGGCTAAATCCAACCAGAAAGGCAAGCTGAGACTGTACTATCGTAGTCCGATATACTCGACAATGTTCCTGCGTAAGTATAGATACTGCGAGCCGCTTGAATGGGTAAAGAAATACTTCGAGTACCTGTACAGCTTCACGATAAGCAAGGAATCAAAGCTGACGGAGTTCATACCTCCTCGCCTGACCTACAAGATAGACGATAGAAATGGTCTGAACTTGCTGTGCGAGTACGATTCGCTCAAGGCAATGATAGACTTAGCCTTTGCCAAAGCAGTAACTGACGATAAGAAGCCGCTCCGCACCTGCAAGCACTGCGGAAAGCTGTTCTACGCCACCGATATACGCAGCGAGTTCTGTTCCGCAAGATGCCGCAATCAATATAACGTATACAAGTCCAGAGCAAAGCATTAACGCTTTGCTCTTTTTGTTTCAAAAAATTTTGAGGAGACCTTGACAAATAAAAATAGTATGTTATAATATAATCGGGAACAAGTAATAGTATATATGATATATAATATTACAAATAAATTTGAATCAGAGCAGAGTTAAATTAGTAACGCTGCTCATTCTTCTCCAAACCGTGTAATATGATACAGCAGAATATATATTACACAACCAACTGTATAAAGAGGTGACCTGAAATGAACAATTAAAAACTAAACAGTAACTTGAAAATTGAATATGGGGTCAGGAGTTACGTTGTTTCCGATGGTGGGGCGGTGAGCCGTACCAGCCCGAAGATGCGCGATGACGCGAAAGCCGAGCGGTAACATTTTCGGTTTCACACAGCGCAGGTGTGAAGTAAGCGATGAAAGTCGGGAACGGATACCTACACTCAGCCACAGTCCGAGCGTGATAAAACCGTCGCAGGCAATGGGAGTGTGCCGGGGCAGCCGAGCATTTAAGCTGCCTATGAGTCCGATGTGCAGTCGGGCGGCTCCTGATTCGTCAGGCATAGTGCGGCGGATACTGCTGTTCAAAACAGTGTGTCTGCTATGCTGGGACGTACTATGTCCTGATGCGTTCCGTGATCTGCAGCCTTAAATAATAGTCAAAAACCTGCCAAAATGCAATAAGGATACTGCTCCCACATTTTCATTCCGAAACGCTCATTTTTGACTGAAAACATTCAAAACTGTCATCGTAACAGTTTTGAGTTGAAATGTCTGTAAAGCTCTATTCTATGCGCTTTGCAGTCAATATCAGTTTCTTGTGAGAAAAGGTCAGTTCTCATAAAAAAGAATTTGTGTTTCGGAAAATGTTTCAGAGCAGTCAAAAACTTATGCAAATACAGGTCGATTTGCATAAAGGATACTGCTCCCACATTTTTCACTTTGGAGAGCAACTATCCGCCTGACACAGCCCACACAAATAGTTCGCACGAGCAGTTGCCCGTAACGAAAAAACTGTCGGCAGTGTTCTGATAAAGATAGTAAGGAAGGTGATAATCATGGAATATCGGCAAGAAAAAATGTCTGCGAAAACGAAAAATAAATGTCTCCACATTTTATGCAAATGAAAAAAAGTTCCCATAATATATATTAGAGGGACATAAGCGCCGCAGTTGTTTATTCAGCTGCGGCTTTTTGTTTCTACACTGAAAGAAAGGAGGAATGCTATGGGTAATATGTTACAAACGAAAACCGCAGAAGAAATACTGACAACAGTATTCAAGCCGAAGGAGTTCATCATTGACGGACTTCTTACGCAGGGACTGTACGTCCTTGCAGGTGCACAGAAGGTAGGCAAGTCATGGCTGGCAATGGATATCTGTCTCAGCATTGCAACAGGAGTTCATGTACTCGGACGTGGTACTATTCAAGGAACTGCTTTGTATCTTTGTCTCGAGGATAACTATCAGCGACTACAGCGCAGATTGTTTCAGATGAACGCCGAACCGATTGAGAATCTACACTTCGCGATTGCTGCTGATAAAATCGGTGCAGGTCTTGAAGAACAGATAGAAAGTTTCAAGAAAGAGCACAATGACTTGAAAATAGTTGTTGTCGATGTAATGCAAATGGTGCGCAGCAATGTTGAGTCGAGTTATGGTTCGGATTACGCAGAACTGATCGCACTCAAACAAGTCGCATACCGCTTAGGTATATGCATACTGCTGATACATCATATGCGAAAAGCTAAGGACGATAATCCGTTCAATATGATGACAGGCAGTACAGGTATCGGTGGTGCTACTGACGGCAACTTTGCACTCAAGGAAACAAAGTGCGGCTCAGGAAAAGCGATCATGTATTGTCAGGGGCGTGACATTGAATACACTGAACTGCGAATGCATTTCGATACCGATGTCATGCGCTGGATAGTTGAGAACGAGCCTGCGACGCAGAAGAGCCGCGACAATATTGTTCTCTCTGCTGTATATCTGTTCATTAAGGAGCGAATTCACTTTGAAGGTACTGCAACTGAGTTAGTTGAAGAATTAAAATCAGTTACCGATGAAGTCATCTATCCGAACAGAGTTACAAGAGACTTAGTTCAAAACGGTTATGAGCTAAGCGAGTACGGAATTGAATTCAAGTACGAAAGAGTTCACAAAGGTCGCATTATTATTCTTCACTACAACGGCGAGCGTGTCGGTAGTGACGGTAGAAATGTTACCGTCACGCAGGCGTTGCCCGACAGCTCACAAACGTCTATATAGCTTCATCTGCGGGGCGTGTCGGTAGGTTTCCGTGTCGGTAGAGTTACCGTCACGGCTGAGTTACTGTCACGCACAAAAACGCCCATTTTTGCCGCCGATACAGAAATCGGGTAGTTATCCCACCTGTGTCCACAAAGGCGATTGTCGCGCAACGTCGAGCGATTGTGGCGACATCTGCGTGGGGAGAAAACAGGCTGACGGAGCCGTACAGGCGACGGAGGTATGAAATGCCAGCATCGCATTCGGCAGTCCACCGAACGCTTGCTGGTCGGGGAGAACCCCGAACCCCCTCTTAAAAATCGCACAATGAAAGGAGCATGATACTATGAGAAAACGCAATAGAACTATCACTACCCGCTGTACCGATGACGAGTACAATAGGATACACAGCAAGGCTCAGCGGTACAAGCTATCCCTCAGCGACTTCGTTCTCAGGTCGGCACTCGATAAGGAAATCATCGTGGCTGACGGACTGGACGAGGTCGCAAAGCAGCAGAAAGCTATCGGTCGGAACCTCAATCAGATAGCAATGCTTGCTCACGAAGGGCGGCTCCACTCTGTCAGACTGGACGAGCTTGTGGAGCAGCACAGGGCAGTGACAGCGGCAGTCTGTGAGATAGCAAAGGTGGTGAAGTGATGCCCATAATCCATTTTATCAATAACAAAACTCAGACCGCTGGCGGCATGAGGAACGTCCTCAACTACGTCAGCCGAAAGGAGAAAACGGTGTCAGAGGACAAGCGTTTCGTGACGGGAGTCAACTGTTCACCCGAGACTGCTCTCGATGAAATGACCGCGACTAAGAACCTTTACCACAAGCCTAACGGTCGTTTGTATTATCATTTAGTGCAGAGCTTCCCCAGCGGATACAAAATCGAGCCCGAGCTTGCTCACAAGATAGCAGTAGAGCTCGCAGAGAAAGCCTTCAACAAATACGAAGTTGTTGTGGCAACCCATATTGACAGAGAGCATATCCACTCACACTTCGTGTTCAACTCGGTCAGCTTCGAGGACGGAAAGAAGTACCATTCCAATAAGGATTCAGTCGAGAAGCTGATGAAGCTCAGCGATGGGATTTGTCGGCGGTACGGTGTCCATGTCCTCGACACTCCCAAGAAGAAAATGAATAAAGACTTCCTTTCCGACAGTGAGTACAGGTCAGCCAAGCGTGGCGAGAGTTTCAAGTGGGAGCTGATGAATGTCATCAATCAGGTGATGAAACAAGCCAAAAGCAAGAAACAATTCTGCTACATGATGAAACAGCAGGGCTACGATGTGCGGTGGGAGGACAACCGAAAGTATATTACCTACACTTGTCCTAATGGCAGAAGATGCCGTGACAATAAGCTTCACGGCGACAAATACAGAAAGGAGAATATGGAATATGAGTTCGAAACAAGAAGAATTGCAGCAGATGTACGACAAGGAATTGTCGGCTGCGGAGGAAACTCAGCCAGCAGTGTTGGTACTCGATGCCAACTGGAGAGCGCTGATAAATTTGAACAAGCTGATGGTGCAGGAGCAGCTGGAGATACTGCAAACGCTGTCGGTGCTGTCAACGAAAGCCGAGACAGAGCAGGTGCTGAAAACAGTACGCTCCGAGCAGAGGAATACCATAGCGACCTGTCAGGAACTGCTGGATCAAACGTCGGAAAACACGACGTTAGCTGTCGAGCAGATGAAGAAAGCAACAGCAGACCTCGTCTCACAGGCTGGGAAGCTGAACGAGCAGTATGGCTCGAAACTGAAAGAGCTCGACGAATACAAGCACAAGCTAAGATCAAAAGCAGCCAAGTGGATAGTGATCTCGCAGTCGGTCTTGATAGCATTGTCGGCGGCGTTGCAGCTGTGGCTTCGCTGATAGAGGACGAACCTGCCGACGATACCGAGTACGCTCGGGAGCACATTGACAGCAAGGCGCTCGCCGAGGAGCGAGAGTGGAAGGAAGCTCACGGAATACACATGGGTTAGTCCTGTGAGGTGTGCTTTGTTTCAACAGCCGGTTTTCGTCAGGTCTGATGAATGGATTTCGACAGAGCGATGTGGTATGATTGTTGGTCAGGAGGTGACCGCGGCGATGAAGTTGCAGGATCTATACTACGGAAATGTCATACCGTGTCAGCACGATGTCAGGAAAGGCTCCGACTACGCAAAGCGAAGTCTGGAGCTGTTGGAAATGTGCGATAGGCTTGAGAAAAGGCTGTCGGCTGACGATAAAAAGCTGCTGAACGAGATAACGGATATGCAGGGAATGCTGTCCGAGACTATGGTAGCGGAGAGCTACATACAAGGCTTCCGTGGCTGCACCGAACTGATAACTGATGTGATGTTCGGCAGGAGCGAGAACCTGAAATAACATAATAATTAAACGGAATGGGTACGGTAAAACACCGTACCCATTTTCGTATCAAAAAGGAGAATGTTAAAATGAACAATTCAAATCACACAGGAAACATGAACAAGACAAATAGAAGGAGTATGATCGAATGGCTGAAAACAAAACAGAAACTAAAATCGTAATGCTTACCATAAAGGAGGCGGCAGCTCTTGTGGAAGGGCTGACCGAGTACAGAGTCCGTCAGATGTGCATCAATGACCAAGTACCGCACATCATGGCAGGGAAAAAGTATCTCATCAACAAGGAGCTTTTCCTGAGATACCTCCGTGGAGAAACAGCGTGAGCGATTTTATCAGTAAAGTAGATTTTTAACACGAACGGCGCATTTCTGATAGACATTTCCGCAGACCTGTGGTATAATGTCGGTGGAGGAAATGCGCCATAGTTTTGAAACGGAGGTTTTTAAATATATGGCGACAATCAGAAAGCGTTCCGAGGGAACGTACCAGATAAGAGTGTCATGCGGCTACGGTGTAGACGGCAAGCAGCGAAATCAGTTTAAGAGCTACAAGCCTGAGCCAGGTATGACACCGAAACAAATTGAAAAGGAACTCACTCGTCAGGCAGTTCTGTTCGAGGAAGAATGCAAGAGGGGACAGATAACATCGGCTGTCAAGTTCGAGAAATTCGCAGAGCAGTGGTTTGAGGAATATGCCAAAGTCAATCTCAGACCGACCTCATACGCACGAATGAAACAGCTCACCAAGCGTGTCTATCCTGCCATAGGTCACAAGCGGATTGATAAGATAACGGCTCGTGATATTCAGAAGTTCGTGACCGATATGCTTGTCAACGGCAAGAATATGAACACGGGTAAGCCGCTGTCGAGGAAAACGGCAGTGCATCACCTGAGCTTTATCAGTGACGTATTCAGCTATGCTATACGCATGGGAATGCTGACGGACAACCCTTGCAGACGAGTATATGTGCCGAAACAGGAACAGGACGAGAAGCAAATCTACACCATAGATGAGGTGAAGAAGCTGTATGAGAACCTGAGAGGCGAGCCGATGAAGTATCAGGTCTACCTGCTGCTTGCGATATACAGTGGTTACCGCCGCAGTGAAATGTTGGGACTGGAATGGAAAGACATCGACTTTGAGAACAACATTATCCACGTCCGCCGCACATCACAGTATACAGCTGAGAAGGGCATTTATACCGATACCACGAAAACGAGAAAGTCAAAGCGAGTGTCCAAGATGCCTGTCTCTATAATGAACTTGCTCAGGCATTTCAAAGCTGAACAGGAAGCGGAAGCCGCACAGCTCGGCACCAAGTGGGAAGACCATGACAGGCTGTTCACCAAATGGAACGGAGCACCTATGAATCCGCAGACACCGTTTGAATGGCTTAAAGGCTACTGTGAGCGTATCGGAGTGCCGTTCAAGAATATCCACTCCCTGCGGCATCTCCATGCAAGTCTGCTGATATTTGAAGGCGTAGACGTAGTAGCAGTATCCTCGGACATGGGACACAGCGTCGTAGGAACTACCTTGAACCTGTATTCCCATATGTTTCAGGAAGCTAAGGCTCGCAACTGCGATGCGATAAGCAACGCCCTGAGCTTCACAAACGATATAGGCACAGAGGAAGAAAGTCCTGCCGAGGACGATACCGAAGCTGAGACTGAACAGCAGGTGCTGGCATTATGAGCAAAAAAGTACCGCAGAGCGAAAGCTCTGCGGATACACAAATTAATAGTTAAAAGATAATAAGTGCCAAACAAGTGCCAAAGCCTGATTTTTAGAAAAAAGAAAGCCCACAAACAGCTGTTTTAAGCCATCTGTGGGATTGCGTAATGGTGACCCGTACGGGAATTGAAAGTCTTGGGACGCTTTTTGATACTTTTAGTAGCACTAAGTATTTACCAAATTTACGCCAAATAAGAGCAATTTGCAAAATTTCGTTTTTGCCGTTTTTTTCTAACTTTTTATACCAATAGCGTACAAACAGCGTACAAAATCAGAACCGTATTTTTATCCATAGTATTAAATTATATGCAACCAGTCTCTGCATCTGCGGAGGCTTTTTTATTCATTATAGCACAACAGACAGCTTTTTGCTAGAAGGACTTAAACTTCTCTGAAAAAAATATTGCGTGAAAAATGTGGTAAAAATGGTCTATAGTATTCCGACTATCTGCTCTGCACTATATAATGCATAACTGCGAAAACCTGACGTCACTATCTATACATGACGGGCTGCAATATTTTCTACATCCAATACTGGTTTAGAATCGATCGTCGTCTGATTATTCCGGAAGTTTACACGGAAATTCCGGAGAAAACCTGTAATCGCAGCTCTTGCATTCAGGTTCGCAGCCACATTTCATCCATTCATCGCAGGCGATTCCCTCGCTCATACGGCGCAACACACGAAAAATGTGCCACAGCACCACTGCCGGACGATACATCTTTGCTCTCCGTTCTCCGTAGACCATATCCACAAGCGAGAACGCTTTGCCTGCAAATTCAAGAAACTTTGCATTTTTCTTTCTGAAGAGAATGACAGACAAGTCATAACACCAGTTGGCTGCTCCCGTTCTTTCACACTTGAAGCGATACTTCACGTTCAGGCATACCAGCAGAGCGAATACGCTTTCCGTATATATTTCAATGTCGCGATTGTCCCACTCCGGAAAAATCTTTTGTGCGCTTCTGCGAACGTAACGCAATAGAGTGGGATCAGGGAAGCCCATAGCATCTGCCTTCAGAAGCTGAGAGTTCGCAATCATATTATCGTAATAGGAGTAGCTGTAGTGAGTAAAAGCCGAGATGAGACTTCCAAGCACGGCATCAAGGTCGTCAAGAACACTTCCTTTCTTATGAGCGGAAGACGCCCACTCGCTGAGTACAAAACCCCTAGCGTCTTGAGCGGCTCTCCAAAAGCCCGGATCTTCATCGAATCTGAACTTGCTGAAAAACAGATCGTCACCGTTCTTCATTGGATAGAGGCAAAGGTATATGCTGCTCTCAAGGACGATATCAAAAAAACGATCTGGAGCATGCGTATCATCAGCTATCCGGCGAGCAGAATCAAGCAGTTGTTCAAGCCTTTGGCTATCGAATACCGGAGCTGTATCCGGAACGAAATGACAATCTAATCGCTCGATAACTGTGTTCATATCTCTTCCTCCTCATTCAGCCCAAAAACATCATAAAAAGCGTCATCGTCTTCTTCCGGGTCATTACTTGTGAAATCCAGAATCTCACTGAACATATCATCAGCATCTTCTTGCCGTTCAAACTTGCATTCGTCCTCATCAATACCTGGATAATAGTGATTGCATCTCAGTACCCTCATGATAATCCAGAGCACATATGCACTTCCATACATCTCAGCATAGCCGCTACGGAAGATGCGTTCCACAAAAACAGACACCTTATATATGAGATCGAGGTGAAGCTTTGTTTTGCTTTTAGCATTAAAATGCTCATACATCGTCCACAAAGCGGTATCTTTGTCGTTAAGCCTGCGAATTATCATATAAATAGTTATGTACGCAGCAACAGTCCTTGGATTCCGGAAAACCGCTTCATCGCTCAAACACACTTCATCAACGGCGTCACCGATGAGCCTGGTTAGCGTATTGTCGGCATCCTTAATATCGTCCTCGAAGTAATCATTCCCAGTCAGGAGGCCAAACATTGTTCCAAGAAAAACATCAAGTTTCCGAAAATCGCCGTATCTGTGGAATTCGTTGTCGCAGCACATGGCGACGAGCATCTTTGCTTGATTCATACAGCAGATATTTGCAGACCTGTCGCACAGCAGCATAGGGCTGAGCCAACGGATACGCCTGAAGAAGATAGTATCTCTGCAAGGCTCTCTTTCGAGCAGCAGGTACAGTGCTGCCCACATAAAAGTGTCGTTTTTCTTTTCAATGTAAGGCAGCTCGCTCTTGGCTACTGTTTTAATTCTTTCAATGGTATTCACGGTTTAAACCTCCTCATTTTCATTAAAGATATCAGGGCTGAATTCCACATTATCGGGAGTATTCATCGCTTTGATTAGGTCATCGAGTTCGTATGACATTAGGTATTTCCATCCGCTTTCAGACAACGCATTGTAATATTCCACCAGAGCCCGGATAATATGCCACATCACGATATACGAACGCTTTGTCTTTGTAAGAGGATGTTCCAGAACGGCATCTACAAGGTTTATCGCGTCTTGTATCTCATCGAAAGCGTTCTCCGGAGCAAGAGCAATGTACGGAAATTTCTGGTTCAAAACAGATACAGCCTCAGCCCTAACGGCGTTGAATCTCAGAGAAGTGTAAATGCAGACTGCCAGTGCAAAGAATGGATCATCTAGATACATCATTTCATGTGTCTCGTCCATAAAGCGATTGACATCCTGCCTAACTTCACAATTCAGTGTATCGTTCGTGAGTTGGCGGAAGAGTTCTTCCTCGGAGTCAAAAAGCGGTATCATAATAATACGCATGACAAACTCTATATCGCTATAGACCGTTCTCCTGTCATCAATACTGTCGGACAGGCGCTCCATGATCTTACTGCCAATTATTCTTGCGTGATGAGCAGAATAATTGGCAACCACGATGTCAGGATGCAGAATTGGACTAATCTGGTTGAATAGATCAATATCCTTTCCGTTCGGATCGCCAGTGCAAAGGCAGACATAGGCTGCCGAAGCGAGAACTAATGTGTCGATATCAAGCAATTCATCGGTGATAGCGCCGCTACATAATTCGGCAGCTTCACTGAGTGTGACGGTGAAAGGGTCATATATTCCTTTCTTTGTCATTGGTTTGTAGTGTTCGTTCATAATAATCCTCCTTATTGTGATAGCAATATTCTCGTGGCAATTGTACACGTGATTGAGTACTCAATTGCGCAATTACATTATAACACTTAAGCAACCTGCTGTAAATAGACAAATTCCACAAAAAAGCAATCGCAGTTTTGTTAAAATCGCCAGTTTTTGATAGAAATTCCGTTTTTTTCGCAGAAAATATTGACAGTACGAGAAGAATGCTGTATAATAAAATCATCAGAAATGAAGTTGCGAAACCGATTGACGCAATCGCGTGTCGCTGACGTGTGCAACTTCAATCAATCTTCTACAGTCAATATTGGAGGTAATTCTATGATTAAAAAAGATGACTTAGTAATAGTTCGAGGCCAGTTTAACGGCAAGGTATTTGGTATCAATCCAGGGAAAAAGATCGTGACAGTGGATTATGATGGGAGATACGAAGATTTCCTTTGGGGTTCACCCGATGTAGATCCTGTGAACCCGGATACCGACTGGGACGCTGCAAGAAATAATCTGCTTGCGAACGTAAAAAGATTTTCGAGGAACTACTGGATAGTAGTTGAGTCACAGAGCAGAGAAGAATACGAGCCAGATGGGACGATATGGAGCCCTGCAAACATTACGTCCGGCAACAAAGCTTCATACGAGAGCATCAAAGATTTGAAAAAGGGCGACGTGATTTTCCATGTAGTTAATCATCATATTACTGGAGTTAGCATTGTTACAAGCGGCTTTCAACCTGCTCCCTGCCCTTATCCGGAAGGCAGCGCTTTTTATGGAATGAGCGGATACCAAGTTTCTGTACAATGGCATTTTATTTCCCCTATTGATATAAGTACAAATCAAATGAAAAATTTCATCAAGAATAATTGTAGAGTTGGTGTTCAGGGCTCGCCCTCAGCATTCGACCAAAAAGGCAATATTTGGCGGGGAGCATATTTGCACAGGCTTGAATTAGCGATAGCCAAACATTTTATCAACAACATCAATAATCTAGCACTCGTAAATCCTTTACCGCTACCGCCAGTGAAATAAAAGGAGGTCAAATTAAGGATGCTGAAAAGAATAGAACTCTACGACACCAGCGGAAAGTGTCATGAAATCGAAGGAAATAAGGATATTTCATCAGTCTGCCGGATCGTACTAAAATACAATGACGGGAGATATGAAGAGTTTTTTTCTAAAAACGCTACAGCTTCCACTAAAGTTTCCAGAAACAGCGATGATGAGAAAGTACTGCAATCGAACAGGATCAGGTACATGCTTTATGTCATAGGGGCGATCAAGCAGGCCCTGACCGGCCAAGAGATAAACATGGAAAAGGTCAGGAATGCCTATAATAGTGCCGTAAAGGATCTAGCAAGTAAAGAAAACCTTACAGAGCCATCAATTAGGGCAAAGTTCATTCGAAGCACTCCTAGTGACTTTTCAGGGAACAAAACTGATTATTGGTTACAATTCCTTGCTGAGGGCAAGGATAACGAGCTAAAATCAGCACTTCTTGCATCTTGTGAAGGGTGCAGAAATAGTATTGTTAAGGCCGACAGAAGAATAATAGAAGAATTCTTCCAAAAATAAAATTAGGACTGCCATTTGCCCCCCCTTCAAGTAAACCTATGGTGTATTTTTGAGTGTAAAAAAATCGAGTCCTCACAGTTTCGGCTGTGAGGACTTTTGGTTTCAGAAAAAGTTTTGCGTGAAAAAAGTGGTATAAGTGGTAAAACCGTTTCTCGCTTCCGTACTCAGTTATCATTTTTCAGCAGATACCTGTTGCTTACCACCTTCATACTCAGTTCAGCGCCGATATTGCTGCTGAATACAGGCTCAGTAGGACGTATGACGATACCTTCTTTTTTACCGCCGTTGGGATAATTGCCGTCTGCTCGTTCAAGCAAAGCTTCAACGGTTGGGTATTTAGCAGGCAGGTCTGTACCGACCTCTTCTATCGGAACAGTCGTGAACTCCAGTTCACTGCATATTTCAAGCATTCTTTCAAGTCCTACACGCTTGCCGTTCTCCATTACAGTGAAAACATACCATTCAGGTCTTTTGAGCTTCAGACGGTTCTGCTGTATACCCGGAGCGCAAAGCTCTCCTTGTACGGTGATAGAAGTAAGTCCTTCTTTTCCCATAAAGGCTTCGAGTTTTTCCTTGAAGCCGCAATCGTTGACAAGCTTGTAGAAATCGCTGTTGCCGTCATCCTTGTACTCGTAGTTATGACCTGTAACATGGAAACCGTCTTCATCTATACTGATAGAGTGGGAACTGCCGTCCATTTTGGTGCTGATGTAGTATTCAAGACCTGTGAACTCCTTTATGAGCTCAGGTGCAGCCTGCACTCTTGTCTCATCGGTATGAGGAATACTTCTCGGCAGGTTCCCTATGATAGTACCGCCCGAAGTTGCACGTTCCTCAATCTCCCACTTGCGGACCCCGAGTATCTCGGCAACATCTGCTCCAAGCTCAATATCAGTCGGTATTTCGGGGAATATACTTATAGGCAGCAAAAGTCCCTGCGATACCTGTCCTCGGAATTTTTGAGTTTTCAGACGAAATCCCTCGCCCATGATGTCAGTGTTTTTGTAGTTGGACGCTCTCAGAAATTCAAACTCAGGTCTGACGGGAATAAAGCTGTCTATCTCAAAATATACGGCTAAGTCCATAGTCTTGAACTGTCCCTTGTTTACTACGCACTGCCAGCCAAGAACATAAGCCAGCTCTATTCTGTCAGCTCCTTCGATAGGTTCTGTCTTCCATATTCTTTGTATACTTGCTATTATACCACATCTAAGCACAGAAGTAAATGGATATAATATAAAAATCACTGTATAAAAGCCGAGCCGCCCGCTGGGCGGCCAGTAATAATACAACTAAAAAATTACGTTCTTACCGTGCAGCTCTATGTTGTAGATAGCGATATGATACTTACTTCTTCACTGGTTGCTACACAGACTGCAATCAACGAAGGGAAGTAATTCCCCAATATACTCAGATTGGCTATTTTACGCTGAATCTAGACGATGCTAAAGAATACCTTTACGCGAAGTCCACTAAGCGTAGGATACTAAGTTGGCGTGATATTCACGTTAATGTGTTTATCTGAATAAAACAACAGAGTCCTCATAGCTTCGGCTGTGAGGACTTTTTTGTTCCGGAAAAACTTTTTCGTGAAAAAAGTGGTATAAGTGGTACGAATCAAATTATCGACGAATTCCGATTTTGGAATGCTCTCCGAGCAAATGAACAGAAAATTCCGAATTCGGCATTTTAATATGGAATACTGAGAAAACGCTTCAAGGCTTCTCATATACTCACTCTTGACCGTGATACCCTCGGTGGTTAAAAAGGTTTGATGTCATAAATGTAGTTGACTGGCTGCTTGGTAAGGCTTAATATGAAACGAATGACCTCCCATTGGGAGGTCATCACATTATTATGTATGCTTTACGAACTTCATGACCACAAGTCTATATGGATGGATATTCTTCATAAAATATCTCTTTATACATTTTATCAATCTCGTCAGATATACCTTTAAAATGTAAATCAAGATTTGATTCAATAAACTCTTGTTTCACCTTTGTAATGAAACGAATATCACTAAATAATCTTGTAATGGTAACAAGTAAGCCGACTACATCTAATATTTTTGGATTTCTTGTAATCACTGCAGCAATAGCATTGCTACCGCTTGCTAAACAATTTGAATACAGAATGATTTTTCGTGTCCTCACTTCATAAAGCTTTGGCTCATCGATTGCTTCATCATAAAACAGTCGATGAACCATTGATATTATCATATTGATAGCCATAGACAGCCCCATCTCTGTTCCAACACTTGCAGTATCTATGCCATATTGACATAGTTTTTCTGCTGCTTTAGGTGAAATAAGAGTTGAAACGCCAGGAAGCGGAAGACTTTTCTTAGTGTTTATATCTGATTTCAAATGTATTGCTTCTCTTACAATAGCTGAACCAACGGCAACCTTTCCATCCCATCCTTCATTAACTATCCGCTCTTTACAAGCATGAAAAATACGTGATGTATCAGCTAATGCATAAATAGTATTTCCTTTCCCAGGAATATTTTTGATATGTGCAGATTTAAAATCGAATCGAGTAAGTGTATTTGTCAGTATATTTGCAGTACCAAACGCCCAGCCCATAATCGGATCATGACCTAATGTTACTGTTCTATGTCCGCCGCCCTTTAAAAAGCCGGCAACAGTGCTATTATCGCTGTATCCCTGAGCATCAAAAGGCACTCTGCTTATTAGAATTTTATCTGTATCAGCATGGTACCAGCCAGGTTCAGCATTATTCTTACGTCCTTTTTCATCTGATGGACCAGCACCAGAACGAATTTTTTTGAGCCACGGATCCAATACATATTGACGCACACACTGTAATGCCACAGCAGTTCCGAAAAAGATCCAATCAACTTTTCTAAACCCTGTACGTTTAGAGAATTCTTCATTGATAGACTCCAAGTGCTGCATTGCATTTTGGTATTCTTTCTCCGTAAGTATATCATCAATGGTTAGTTTATTAGGGTATTCAGCATTTGCTTGAGCCACGAGTTCGTTCCAATTCAAGTTATCAGCTTTGCTGATTGTCGAATATGCCTTTTTATCCGGTTGCGGCTTAACTGCTACGGAAGAATCAACGCCAAACTTTTTTTCAATATCCGAAATAAACTTATCTGTTTTTAAAATATTCGCTTCAGCTGATACTTTAAGTGCTTGTGCTTGATCTATTGCGTTCTGGCAATTATCTTGATTTAGTTTAAGAACCTTTAGGATGTCTTGATCATTTCCAAAAATCATTTTACCACCGCCTACTGCCTTAAAAATCAATTACGCAGCGAGAACATTCTTGGCTTCTATATATGCTTCTAAAACCCCCAACAGATATTCCAACCGCTTGATCTGATTGTCTTTCATGTTATATTGAGACTGCAAAGAATGTACTTCATTTGTCAGCGCTCTGATCATTGTGTTCTGTTTACTTATGGCTTCCTGATATAAGCGTTCCTTTTTCTGCTTCTGTTTTGACATTAACAAAGCCCCCGCCGCTGCGCCTACAAGAAGTCCAACACCGGCACCAATTATTGGACCAATAATCGGAACTGGTGCTCCGGCAGCAGCACCACCAGCAGCACCTTCAACAGCCGCTGCGCCACCTCCAACTACGCCCATAATCGATGCACCGCCTCCTGCAGCTGCACCACCAACCGCCATGCCGCCAGCGACACCGCCAAGTGCTCCTGCCGCATTTAATCCACTGGCAAAACCAATTCCCGCAGCAAGGCCTAATTCAGATATCCCATATTTTTTCGAATGGTCAGAGCATGATATTATCAGTTTTTTTACATCTCGATCTTCAATATCGGATATAGCACGGTTTTTATCAATGCTCGCTTTATCAACTTCTTTAAGTATTCCTTCAAAGGTTTTTAATGATATTTTTTTCGACATAACAATACCTCCTGTTTTTTATAGAATTATAAAATCCATAATCAATATTTCGATTAAGGACTTTTGTCATTAACTCTAATGAACCATACATATCAGAATAGTTGATTCTATTACTGAGATTTTTTTATTGCTCCGCCACAGTTCGCACAGAATTGACTGCTGGATTTATTCTGAGCGCCGCAGCTTGGACATACGCATTTTGCCTCTCCTAATATTTCGTCAATGCTTAGCTTTCCGCTTTGTGTTATTTCTTCCCATGCCTTCTTTTCAGGCTCTATATTGATTATGCCAATAACAGGAATGCCTATCATGGTAAATAATATTAGTCCGATAAACCAATGAGATGTAATAAAACATATCGCTGAAATCATGAAAAATCCGAAGACAAATCCATACTTTAACATCATATTTTCTAAATCGCCATTCCAGAAGCGATTATTATTATGATTTTTACGCCAAAGGAAACGTTTAGCCTTTTGACATTTTGCCTCGAAATCTTTTAATTGCCATGAATATCTTTTAATATAATCTTCTTTAACATGATTATCAATATTTAGCTTCCGTATCTTATCTATGTGATCAATGTATTCCTGCTTATATGTAAACTTTTCTTCAGTTTTTAGGATGTCCTTATTTGAATCAATATCTGTTCGGGCTTTATCTGCTTCCTCTCTTGAATTATATGTGTGACTTCCGACAGAACGATATGCTCTATCAAGTTGACCACGCCTTTTTTCAATCGTTTTTATTGAAGCCGAATAAACGCTTTCGTCAAGGCTGCATTTTTGTGCATATTCTAATATTCTATTTTTTAGGTTCACGGTCTCTTCTTCACATGCTTTAATTCTGTCTGGAGATTTTTCATCTCCTTTATTTTTGTTCTTTGACAAGCCGTTCGCAAGATTGTTTAAGTTATTTGAGATTGCCTTATTTAGAGCATTATATGCACCGGAATTATATTTGCTCGATAGGCTAAGTTTATTACTATAGCTCTCTATGTTTTCCTTCAGCTTGATTATTCCATCTGCATTCTCCAAATCCAGAAATTCATTATTGAGTTTATTGCTCACAAGTGTATTTAAGTATGAAGCAGCAGTCTCGGAAATAAGAACAATATTTTTGTCGGAGTCTTTAACCTCAAGCCCTAAAGAAGCCGCATTTTTTAATACATCCTCCCTGTTTTTTACCAATCCATCGAGATCGTTACCAAGATTGCAGCTAAGTGTCTTATATACAACATCGCTGAGATCATCCTGAGAAGGTGTAATCCCGAAAAACTTTGCAATATTAAGTATTTCTTGATAATTGTCTGAAGATATTAGTAGAAAAGTTAAATAGTATTCATACACATATGGGTCAAGGGTTAGAATTTTATATGCAAATTCTTTTTGCTGATTAAATGTTAATGAAACTGTCGTAAGGTTGTTAAATATCGAACGGGCATTGGCAGAATCGGTTTTTGATACAAAACCTCCAAGTTTTAACTTGGCTGCTTTGTTAAGCGAGTTCGTTAATACCAGCATAACATCAAAAATAGCACTATACGCCCCGTCTAAAAGAGCTTTGCGTTTCTGCTTATCATTAAATAAGGCTTTGCGCTTATCATCTGCTTTTGCTTCGTCCCAAGCATCTCCAACGGCGTTAGCAATGTCATGTCCCATTCCTTCAATAGCATTCATTTGTGCTGCTTGGAACTTATTTCCCCATGCTTGAGCCATATTTCCTCCAATAGTAGCGGACGTCCATCTGGGACGACATTCCTTACGCATTTTTCGGTAATAACTCGCATTATTAAGATTACTTATAATCCGCTCATCTTCAACAGCAAAAGTTCTATAGGCACGATTAAAATCATCAAAAATGCAAAGCCGCTCGCATTCGTCATAAACATTGTTTGTATCAATAACATTTACGCCTACAGAAATTGAATCGTTAACCACTTCCATTATGCTGTCTTCGATTGCGACAGAAAGGGCTTTATATGCAGAACTAAGTAATTCATCAATGTTTCTCAAATTATCGAATACACGCTGGAATTTTAGGAAGCCTTCATCTGCTAAGCTCTTATATTTTGTCCGTAATTGCGTATAAACATTTCGCTGTGGAGAAATCACTAGTTCATTACCAAATATCGGAAATGATTCCGAGTAATTATATTGTTGAATAATTTCGTTTAATTTTTTCATGATAAAACCTCCCGATAGTGACAATAATGTTATATGGTGATATAATATGATCAGAACAACGATTTTCGCAAATTTATATAATTCAAGTAATTTTGTCAGTTATACGCCGTATATAGCCACTTTTGACATTGGCTGTGACGAGATTTTTGACGGCAAATAAGCTTTAAGCGGCAGGAGTGATGAGGCTCATACAGTACGCCTTACGTTCCATAGAGCTGTGAACATAGCGATTCAGCGTTGTTTGTACACTCGCATGACCAAGTATCTCCGAGAGCGTCTTAATATCAAAGCCCGCTTGCAGGCAGTTGGTAGCGAACATATGGCGGAGGCTATGGTACGTTACTGACGGTAAATTTTCTTTTTTCAGCATAGATTTGAAGCGGTTCTGTAGTGTGCGAGGTTCGATAACTCTTGTTGTATTGGAAAGTATATATCGGTCATTATTACTGCGGAAATTCCGCAGTATTTTCATAAGGAAAGACGGTATAGGTATCATGCGCTGTGACGTTCTGCTCTTGGGAGTACCGATAATGAGCTGAGTGCCGTCATTGCCTGTGCGTATACGCTGTACAGTTCTCCTGACGGTCAAAAGACTTTTATCAACGTCAATGTCGCTCCACATAAGGCCGCAGACTTCACCGACACGAAGTCCCGTATAGTAGCTCAATAATACGCACAATGACGTTGTATTCAGATTGGATAAAAGATACTTACACAGCTTACGCTGCTGCGTAGGAGTAAGCAGCGGCTTTTCTTCCATAATGCACTTAGGCGTTATAACATCTGCAAGAATGTTCCTTGTACTATGTATCTTGGCAGTATGCTTTGCCATAGCTTTGAAAACAACGATAATATCGGAAATGTACTTAGGGGAGAGTCCTGAAGTCAGCTTCTCATCAATAAACGCGTGAAGCATTTGTACCGTCAGCGTTTCATAGATAAGACCACCGAATTTAGGAAGTATATGCTTCTCAACCTTCATCTGATAATTAGCGTAGGTAGAAGGCTTCACTCGGAGCTTTATTGCGGACAGCCATTCGCTGAAAAGCTCTTTTACCGTCAGATGACAGGAAGCAGTCATAGTAGGAGCGGCGACCTTCAAGGAAACAAGCTTCGCCCTTGCCTCTGCATAGGAATGACCGTATACAGAGCGATATTTAGCCTTCCCATCGCCTGTGAAGCCGCACTTATAACGTCCCTCCCAACGTCCGTCCTTGCGTTTATAAATATTTTCCCCCCTACGTGCCATAGTTCTCACTCCTTATTGACCATATTTCTGACGGTAAATACACTGTCGAACCATACAAACTAAGGCTTTACGCCTTGTATAAACTGCTGATTTTTGTTTGGAATTTGTAAATTTATCTTATATTACATTGAAGAAAATGTGAAATTGTGGTAAAATCATACATATAAAACAAGCTGAATGACCGCCGCAGATTATATAAATTTGCGGCGATTTTTATGTCTGCTGAATTAGTGTGAATATTTTTGTGCCTCTAAATATTGTATACAATACAATATTTATTGTATCATATCAAATTCATATTGTCAATCAACTATGATAAAATATTTTCATAGGACGGTGACGGTATGAAAGAAAAATATTTTGATAAATACAGAACGATTGGCTTGAAGATAAGCTACTACCGCAAGCTCCGCGGACTAACGCAGGAGCAACTCGCTGAAAAGATTGAAAAAAATCTAGCATTTATCGGAGCAGTGGAAGCGCCCAACGTGAACAGGACTGTATCGCTTGATACGCTGTTCGATATAGCCGAAGCTCTTGACGTTCCTCCGTACAAATTTCTGGCAGAAGATGAATAATAATATCCCCGTTGTTACGCTCACAATAAACGTAACAGCGGGGATTTTCATATACTTAGACTTTAGCTGCCATTATCAGTTGATCGCTAAATCAGTTACATTGCTGATATTTGCATTTTCATAGCTGATAAACGCTTACAAACAGCCGGTCTCCCCATGACGGGGAGACACTTTAAGTATAAAAACTAGCTGTTTGATTATTGTCCTCTATAAGGGGATTTGGGTAATATGTTGATTATAGGTGTTTATTTCTCGTCCGGCTTCTTCATGTAACCACGGCAGTAGTTGCCAGTGACCTCATGAACGTGCATTGCCAGCTGTTTCAGTTCAGATTTACCGCTATGATACAGCTTTCCGTCCTTTCCGTTTACCGAATTAACTATGTAATGTGCATGATACAGTGAATTGCCCTGATTCTCCTTATGCAATGCAGCAATTGTCTGATGATCCTTGAAGAAAGCAGCGACATCATCAGTATACTTACGAGCTGTTGCTTCATCATGCACAGTTTTCTTATCAAATGCGACCATAAAGTGCATTACCGGATTATCTCCGATTTTTCCGTAGTATTTCTTCATCGCAATCATCTGTTCGTATGTATAATCGGGATTGGTATCACACACACCATAGCCCATTGTATCAATGCGTTCCTCATCCGGCTCAGGTTTCTCCTTATATACGTATTCAACGCAATTACGGAAGTAACCTCTTCCTTCGCCGTTATCAGTAATTCTCTTCTGTGTCAGAATATCCATAATGAATGCGCCTCTCTTTCCATTTTCTTAGCATCTTCTTCGGAATACTTTGCGAGCAGTTTCACAGCTTCATTTGCAAAATCCTGAAACTGCATCATTTTAGGTGGGGTATTGTCAGTTTTTGAGTGGTTCAGTCGTTCATTCATGACTGCATTAGGCTTAATGCCTCTTTCTGCCGCCTCACGCTCGATGCTGTTAGCGGTTGCTTCCGTCATAAGTACAGTCTTACGGACGGTCTTTAAGTCTTCTTTGTTTCTCATAGTGATTTTTCCTTTCGTAATATATTCCCATAAAGCGTGTAATACCTATAACTCCATATTCAGGTACTGTATATTACACACATACATATGTTCATATATACTAATACCCTTATTGTTGTTATCCATTACTTATCCCTCTATTATTTCTATTTAATACAGGTCGCTTACGCTCTACAGGTTATCATATAGTAATACTTTTTTGACGAAATTGTATTACTTTTCCGAGAATTTTAATTTTGTAAACATATATAATTATTATGAAATAATTATTTCATAATAAAAGCTTTTATTTTCCCTATTTATAGCCTTCTACTCCGAGAATTCTTCTTTTCTGTATATACATTATTATGATGATACCATGCTCGTGGTAATCAAATTCAGAAAGGAGGACTGAATCATGTTTGACAATAAGCGCTATCTGACCTGTGGAGTGGACAGCACTATCCCATTGGAATTACAGATGTTTTTGTGGGAATGTGTAGAGCGTATGCCTGCTCCGAAGGACTACCTGCAAGTATTCGAGTTGAAGCCCGTAGGGATACTACAGTCCGTTACACACAGCTCTGAAGAGCCTGCTTACAAGATGGAATATGTTATTCCTATGAGTAATCCAATCGCCGAGAAAGTCTATATAATCGACGATGACGATTACTCAACAATGTTACTTGCGAATGAATATTAAGATTTGATGCCAGCCCCTTGTGGGCTGGCTATCGCTATTTATGGAGGTTTTTACAATGGAAGATAACAAGAAAAACGCACTGTACTGCTCCCACTGTGGAGCTCTTATCGGAGAAGACGAAGACTATGAAGAGGTAAACGGCGAAGTAGTCTGCACTGAATGCTATGAACGTAATACGACAACCTGCGATCGGTGCGGAGAGACTATTTGGACTGAAGACAGTTACGGTGACGAGTATACTACACTCTGCCGTCACTGTTACGAAAACCATTACACCAGATGCAGCTGCTGTGATGCACTGCTTCACGAGGATGACGCCTACCACCTGGACGGATACGACTATTGCAGTGAATGCTATCACGATGAGGTCGACAGAAATCGTTCGATACATGACTACGGCTACAAGCCTGAGCCTATCATGTATGGAGATTCCAAGAGATATTTCGGCATTGAGCTGGAGATCGACGGAGCAGGAAAGGACAGCGATAACGCTGATGAAATACTCTCTATCGCCAATAAGGATAATGAGCACATCTACATCAAGGGAGACGGTAGTCTCGATGATGGTATGGAACTGGTTACTCATCCCATGAGCCTTGACTACCACAAAAATTATCAGTGGGAGGAGATAATGAAAAAGGCTATATCACTGGGATATCGCTCACATCAGACCAGTACCTGCGGTCTCCATATCCACGTCAACAGAAGCTGTCTCGGCGATACCCACGATGAACAGGAAGACGTTATCAGCCGTATTCTGTTCTTTGTCGAGACTCATTGGGCAGAGCTCCTGAAGTTCAGCCGCCGTTCAGAGTATAGCATGAACCGCTGGGCAGCTCGTTACGGATATGAGAAGTCCGGACGTGAGATACTGGACAAGGCTAAGAAAGGGAATAATGGTAGATACGCTGCCGTTAACCTTATGAACTGGGCAACGATAGAGTTCCGTCTGTTTCGAGGTACGCTTAAGTACAATACCCTTATCGCTGCAATTGAGCTTGTGAACGAAATATGCGATCTGGCTATGCACCTGACCGATGAAGGGATTGAGAAGATGTCGTGGAGCGAATTCGTTGATGCTATAGAAGCACCGGAGCTTATTACATATCTCAAGGAACGTAGGCTATATATCAATGAGAACATCAACTCTGAGGAGGATATGTAATGAAGGACGACATAAAGAAAATAGTTACCGGTTCAGTTGGTGAGCTTATTGCAGTCGCTGCTGTTGTAGCTACAACGGTTATTGTTGATATGATAAGTGACAGGCTCAAGGAGATTACTGAAGAAAAGAAGAAACCCGTGATAGATTTCACGTACAAAGAACGGGAGGAATGATTATGTGTTCATTATTCGGCTTTTTAGATTATCAGGGAATTATCCCTCACAAAGTATTACGAAAGCTCACACAGGCGTTAGCAAATGCAGCAGAGGAGAGAGGCACAGACGCAGCTGGTATCAGCTACGTTCGTAACGGTGAGCTCGTGATTTACAAACGCCCCAAGCCGGCTCACAAGCTTCATTTCAATCCGCCGGAAGGAACAAGAGCAGTTATGGGGCATACCCGTATGACTACACAGGGCAATGAGAAATTCAACTACAATAACCACCCCTTCGCTGGTACAGTCAGCGATACATCATTTGCATTCGCTCATAACGGCGTACTCTGGAATGATAAGGAACTTCGCAAAGACAAGCTCATACCCGATACACACATAGAGACTGACAGCTACGCCGCTTGTCAGCTGATAGAATCGCAGCAGAAGCTGGATTTTGATTCGCTCCGATACATGGCTGAAACGGTCGAGGGCAACTTCACATTCACAGTCCTTGATGATAACAACAGCCTATACATTATAAAAGGCTCGAATCCGATGTGCTTGTTACACTTCAAAGATATAGGCCTTTATGTGTATGCGAGCACTGAGAGCATCATGAAAAACGCTCTCCGCAGAATAGGACTTCACAAGTTCGCCAATGAACGAATCAAAACAGATGAGGGCGATATCATTCATATTGACAAGACCGGAGATATCACACGCTCGGAATTTGAACCGAAGCTTTACCGCTCCAAGTATGGCTCATGGTACGATCTCGACAACTCTCCCTACTATAACATCCATGAGGAAATGCTCCTGGCATACTGTAGCTGCTACGGGGTGGACAGCGAGGACGTCGAGCTTTTGCTTGAGTACGGTTACACCTGCGACGAGATTGAAGAAATGTTGATGGATACAAATATGCTCCATGAAGCTCTTAGAGACGTAAAGTATATGTGCGGTGAAGATGTTTATGAGAGTTACTGCGGAGCTTTCTAAGTCCAAAATAGTAAACTTTTATGCACACCTTGAAAACAAGCAAAAAAGTGTACATGAAAGTCCTGTTATGACTTTATGGACGTCCACTAAGTAACAACCACATTTATGGACTAATTGGAGGTAATATGGACAACAGGATCTACGGTTATGCCCGGGTATCTACCCGGGAACAGAATGAAGATAGGCAAATCGAAGCTCTCACCAAGTTTGGCGTACCTGAGCAGAATATTATCATTGACAAGGCTTCTGGTAAAGATACTGAACGTGAAGGATATCAATATCTCAAACGTCAGATACTCCGCAAGGGTGATACGCTCGTTATCAAGGAACTGGACAGACTGAGCAGGAACAAGACTGACATCAAACGGGAACTTGAACAGTTCAAGGATATGGGTATCCGTGTAAAGATACTGGATATCCCTACCACGCTCACAGACTTTCCGCCTGATCAGGCGTGGGTACTCGAAATGATAAATGCTATTCTCATTGAAGTACTCGGAGCTATAGCTGAGAATGAGCGTAACATGATACGAGCCCGTCAGCGTGAAGGGATAGCTGCTGCTAAAAAGAAAAATGTCCGCTTCGGACGTCCCCCTAAATCTCTTCCAGAAAACTGGCAGCAGATAATGGCAGAGGTCCGCAGCGGAAACAAAAAGCCTGTAGAAGCAATACGGGAATTAGGTATATCCCGCTCGTACTTCTACAAGCTCTATCAGAATAATTTATAAGAATTGAGTGGCTTGCCCCTTTATGGGGCAGGCTGTTCTTAATTAGGTATAACTTGCAGCGGTGTTACTTTCAACATCGCCGTCACTTGATGATACGTCATATGAAGTATAACTTGCAGAAATAACTTCGAGTGCATCTATACGTTTACGCACCTCTGCGGCAATAGCTTTAGCACGTTCGGCTTCAACATAGCGTACAGCCTTATCCTCGCACAGCACATTCAAAATCTCATCTTCAATACCGTCGAGCTTTGAGATGTCGAACCAGTCATACGATGAGACGAGTTTTAGTTGTTCGCCGTGAGTCTTCTTGAACGGCTTACAGATAATGTCACTGGCAATAAATCTCGAAGCGGTCTTGTTATACCACAGGGACGTTCCACTGTCAAATATCGGTGCAGCACCTATCCATTCAAGGGTATTGGCATTGCGGAGAAGTCCGAAGTTGTTGAAGTGCCTGTCCTCATTGGCGATGATATAGTCAATAACGATCATACGGTCAAGGGCAGGTACGATTTCAACGCCGAGCTCTTTGCACAGATTGACATAATGCAGGTACTCGTTCTCATGATTAGCCTTCGGTCTGAGCTGCAACACTCTCCATGCACTGACGAGTTCCGTATCCTTAGCAACAAAGTCTTCGCACATGCTGTAAGGTTTATCATCTATCCATGTGACAGTATAAGGCACATGATCTATACCGAGCCTTCTCATTATAATAGTAGCGATGACCTCGTTGAACGGCTGCTGGCTATAAGGATCAGAACCGGATTTCAGCAGGCAGCGCTTTCCGTCAATGATCTTCCAGCGCTTCTGCAAATTACCATCAGATGTGTTGTCAGGTGATACGAAGTCGAAACCGGCGTTTTTATCATTTACACCGAACAGGACATCGCCTATATCGTCAGAGAAGTCGTTGTCGAAGAAGTTGACTGCTTCCCATGTGATGTTGCTGTCATACGGTCTGAGCCAGTAGTGATCAGAAAGGCTGAGACCGAGACATTTGGTTATGAGCTGTTTGGTTGAAGATACGCCGAGCGCTTCAAGAGCGTCGGAAACTCCCATTCGGCTTGCTGGAATAGAACGTCCTGCCCACCAGTGATTCAGTGCATATCTGTCGACGGCCTCACCGTGGCGGAGCTGGTGAACTACTCCTACGGGCAGATGCTCCCTTGCTGATATATTGTCGATACTTGTTATCACGCCGAGATCTTCGTCTATCTCAACGTCTGCAACTGCAATGTTCTTGTGCATAAGAGTGTACTTCATCGCTCTCACCTCCTGTGTGCTTTGCGATTATTATACCATTATCCGAGCGATAAATCAAGTGCTTTGGTATACTATTATAATGGGGAACGATTCCTGCTTCTTCACAGGGGGCAGTTCTGAAAATTCTTTTGCGTGAAAAAAGTGGTAAAAGTGGTAAGTAAAAAATATGATTTAATATTTGAATATAAAATCACGAAAAACAACAAGGGCTGATTCATAATTATTCATTATATCTGAAAAATGATATTCATTAGGTTTACTTAGCGTACATGTCAATGCGTCTAATTCAAATTCACAGAAAACGGTTGCAAGCTCAAATAATGGTCCGGTACCTCTATCCGGATAGATTTCTCTAAAAGAAATAAGTTCCAGATTAAGCGTCTGAAAAAGAATAAATTGATCTGCAAGCTGTAATTTGTATCCGTCTAATCCCTCTTTGATTTCATCTTCATTACTCTTATTCTTCTTTGACTCAGCTATATAATTACATACGTTTTCAAGAATGTGTTTTATTTGGTCAAAACTATGAACGATTTTCTTAGTAATCTTTTTCATTTCCTCTTTGTCGGCAGCATTTATATCAGAGAGCTTACTTGTTTTTCGCCTTTGATTTTTCTTTGCTATAGAACATTTTGAATTTTCCCCTTTAGCTGCACCTTCGAGTATATCTTTGTATATATCAGCAAGAGTATCAAGAAGGTTGTATTCATCCACGATAATATGATAAGGCTCGTCACTTAATATCTTACAAATATCGCAATACTTATTTTCATCAATAACCTCTTCCAAATATTCTTTGAAAAACTCATTGTCATATGAATTAACTATTTCAGGAGCAATTTCGGTTATATCTCTTCTGCCGGATAAATAGTTCAGTATTCGACCTTTACCACTTTCATCAGATCTAAGCGATTTAATATAATCCACTCCGTTTTCGTCAAGTCCTCCTTTAAGAAGCTCTATTGTGAAATAATATTTCTTTCCACCTATAAATGAATATAGCATTTTAGCGAACTTGGAAAAACGTGTATCATTTTTCATAACAATCTCCTTTTGAACACGACAAGCACAGTGGTTGTTGTTGTCGTGTCGTGTCTTTTTTAATTAGCTATAATGTGAGGGAAGACAATGGCCAATAGTTTTCAATAACGTGGGAACAAGTAGCACTTGTTGATGTACAGAGCATTGCTGCTTGTTTCCGAAGGAGGAGATAATATTAAAATTAAAACTATTATAGCACGCATACCAGAGTCAGCTCGAATATCAGCTGATGATCCGGACTCAGCTCCAGAGCTGTTAACGGACGCAATCATCAGAGGACAGCTGCTCTTCTTTGATGGACCGACTCCTGTTCTCAAGATTCCAAGGCATTACCAGCGGATATCCAAGGATGAGGCTCTTGCTTTCATTTTTGGATACCTCGATGAACAGTCACAGATTATTGTTCCTAACCGTCATGTCGAGGAAGCGTTTAAACGTCTTCGTCACATGGCACGGTTGCAGATTGACCTGGAGGCTGAATTTTGGAGGGCTCAGATGTATGTAAATCTCAGCACGGGAATATACGGTATTATTGAGCAGGATTTGGTTCCATTGAATAGCGACGTCAAGTTTGACTACGTTGTTGACATTACATATAGACCACACAGCAAACTTGAAGATGCTCCTAATTTTAAGAATTATGTTGAGACATCGGTCGGTATGGATCAATATCTATGTCTTATGCGTACTCTCGGATACGCATTATCCAGCTTGACAAAAGCTCGCAAATGTTGTGTCATGCTGGGATGTCCGAAATCGGGCAAGTCATCTATTCTTGATTTGCTGGAATCAGTTCTTAAAGGTGATCTTGTTTCTCACGAATCATTTGACAGAATGGGAACAGAGCGCGCCAAGGTGAAGTATATCGGACGCAGGGTCAATATCTCACGCGAGACTAATACCAAGCCTAACAAAAATGCTGACTCATTTAAGAGCCTGATCAGCAACGAACGCACTACCGGAGAGGAAAAATATGAGGTTCAGAAAAGCTTTATACCAACTCTGTTCTTCATATTTGCCGGCAATGTGGATATTGAGTTTGCGAAAGAATGCATGGACGATGCCGTCATCGACCGCTTATACTACATCATCTACGATAAGGAGATCCCAGCTGAAAAGATCGACTTAGACCTTGACAAGAAGCTTTGGGATGAGCGCGACGTTATATTCTCTATTGCTCTCGACAGCTTGAAGGGCCTTATCGAGGATCACTACGATTTCAAAGCAGGTCCTGCTGCTGTAGAACATCTCAAGCACAGGCGTTATCTGATACATACGGTTGAGAGTTTTCTCACCGAAAGGTGTATAATCACTGAATCAGGTAAAGTTTCAAGCACAGCTCTATACGAAGCTTATGTCGCATTCTGCAGAGCAAATGCTCTAACACCAGAGAGTGATAAAAGTTTCTACGGCAAGATCATGGCATTCAATCCGTCGATAAGACGTGGAAGAGTACCGGACATAAATGGAAATTTAGTCAGAGGCTTCCACGGCATATCTCTTATCTGAGGAGAGAGTCAGGTAACTGATGACGACTCTGACGAGTAAAAACAACGTCTATATCCTGGGGCTTCGGCCCCCGGGTGTAGATAATCATTCGGCTGCACCGAGAGGTGTGGGAGTATGCAATTTATGTGGGAATGACTGTTACAAGTTTAGCAGTTGCACCCACAACCACGAAAGGGGTCTATATAATGGCTACTAAAACTAAAATGGATTCAGAGATAAAGGTTCGCTGCAACTCTGATGAAAAAGAAGACTTAAAGAAACGTGCCGAAGAAGTGAAGCTCGGTATGAGCGACTTCATTCGTTCACTTATATTCGGCAAGGAAAAGCTTGTGCTTCTCTCGGAAGGATCAGAGATAGCAAAGGCTCTGTTCCTCATACATACAGATCTCGAATACTTCCGTAGTAGCGGAGGTATTCCTGAAGAGTCATTAAGAGCTATAACAGAGTCGCTTGACGACGTAGCTGCTAAGCTTAATGCTGTATCAGAAAAGCTGACAGACATCCACGCTGAGAGTGAGGAGGCTGATTCAGATGAGTAAGCTCAACACATTTGCTGCTGTTCTCAAGTTCATCAACGGGGCAAACAATACACCTGATGCATTGAGAGCAATATGTGTCTACACCACAGATACGGCTAAAACCAATGGTGGTACACTTATAGCCACACAAGGATGCTCTTCTGAACATCCTGTTGAGGATATGCTTTCCAACAAGCGCCTTCACAACAAGACTCACGGCAAGCAGTATGAACATTTCGTACTTGCGCCATGTCCTAATGGTTCAGACAAGTCTCCTGAAGATGTACTTAAAGCAGTAAAGGAGATCGTTGCTACGATTTTCCCCGAAAATATGGCTGTTATCACTGTTCACACAGACACAAAGGTTGTCCATGCACATACGGTGCTTGATGCCGTAAACGCTGTGACAGGCCGTAAGTTCTCTCAGGGACCTGCCGACCTTAACAGAGTCAAGCAGAAGGCTAACAACATACTCAAGAAGCACGGCTTTGAGATAATTACAGCCAGTGCCAACGAGTTTGTTGACCATACTGATTACTCAAACGAGGCAGGTTTTGACTTCATTGAACTCAATGAGGAAGAGTTTATTACAGGAGCTGCTTTGGGAGAAGTATCCGCATACACAGATAGTGTCAGTCTCGATAGCACTATCGAAACAATCAGCAGTTGGGAATATTTCGACTGCGATACACCGAATTATTTTGGAGGTAATAATATGAACAACAACTACAGTCCTTATGCACCGCAGACACAGGCTATGCCTGTAGCCACACCCACAGTGGAGATCATTCCTTCGGCCACACTAGCTGTGCAGCCTGCACAGGACACGCTTGTACCCGCACCTTCAGTTGAAGCTGTGCCGACAGCTGTGGGAACTGTGGGCAACAGCTTCCCTACCACAAGTGTCGTTACTGGTCCCATATTCCGGATCAAGGGTACACCTGATTCTAATTTCGCAGGTCTTAACGAGCTTGTTGAGCAGACTGCTGCATACGCTCAGGAACACCAGCGTGAAGCTGCTAACCTTGCGCTTGCGATGAATCAGTACGCTCAGCAGAGTGGCTATCCGTCAAATGTGTCGGTCTATGCCGGCCCTATCTTTGACATCGATATGACAGGCGGCATCTATCCGCCACTGCCTGGATATGACGGCAACAAGTAATGATGGTGAGGCTCCCTTCGGGGAGCCCACTCCTACATCTATTATATCCGAATCACAGGAGCAGGTCAATAGTACTGCGCATAAATCTAAGGAGGAATTGTTATGACTACGGAAAGGAAAACAGAGCTTGCTAGACAGCTCGTTGCAATCATTTTTGAGCTTACATCAGCCGGAGAGGTGCCGACTGATGTAATGCCTGTAGAGCAGCCCAAGAAACCTGTTGAGATGCTCACGCTCAAGGAGAGCTTAGATATCGTACCAGGTTTGTCAATGCATACGCTTCGCCAGCTTGTCCTTCAGGGCAAGATAAAAAGTGTGAGATGTGGTGCGGGCGTTCGCGGAAAGATTCTCATAGCAAAGAATGAACTCTTAAGCTACTTTGAATCATGAAATAATGTGGCCTGCCGAAAGGCAGGTCATATTTATATTTGGAGGGAAATATATGGCTACAATACAGAAGCGCGGCAACAGCTACCTCATCAGAGTGAGCTGCGGCTATGATGTATACGGTGGACACAAGGAACAGTCAATGACCTGGAAGCCTGATGAGGGTATGTCCCAACGACAGATTGAAAAGGAGCTTAACCGTCAGGCGGTCATGTTTGAGGAAGCTGTCAATCACGGCTACAAGGCTTCGGCTATGAAGTTTCAGGAGCTTGCTGAGGAATGGTTCGAGAGCTATGCAAAGAACACCCTCAGAAGCACTACATATGAGCGTATGCTCCAGCTCACGCACCGTGTATATCCTGCTATCGGTCACCTGCGTATCGACAAGATCACAGCAAGGCAGTTGCAGAGCTTTGTGAACTCTCTCGCCAAGGAGGGGGCAAACGAAAAGACAGGCAAGCCCCTTGCACCGAAAACGATCCGTCACAACCTGAGCTTTATCTCAGACGTATTCAGTTATGCGGTCCGTATGGACTTGGTATCAGACAATCCTTGCAGGAAAGTAACTATCCCGAAAGGCGAGGTCAAGGAGAAACAGATTTATTCACAGGAAGAGATGGCGCATCTGCTTACTGCTATTCAAGGAGAGCCTCTGAAGTATAAGGCATTCTTCTTTCTGATAGCTTACAGCGGTTTCCGCAGGAGCGAAATGCTCGGTCTTGAATGGAAGGATATTGATTTTGAGAACAATATCATTACTATTAAGCGCACCTCAAATTATACCGCAGAGCGTGGTATATATACCGATACCACAAAAACAAAACGCTCTCAGCGAGTTTTGAAAATATCTCCGTATATAATGGGGATACTGAAAGACTATAAGCTGGAGCAGGACGAAGAAGCACTCCGCCTCGGAGACAAGTGGGTAGAAACTGACCGTTTATTTGTTAAATGGAATGGCGAACCCATGAACAATCAGACACCCTACGGCTGGCTGAAAGAGTTCTGCGAGAAGAATGATATGCCTTTTTACGGTATACATAGCTTTAGGCACTTTGCGGCAAGTTCGCTTATTTCAGCAGGTCTTGATGTTACAACAGTTTCAGGAGCGTTAGGTCACTGTAATTCGGGAACAACTTTGAATGTATACTCACATATGTTTCAGAACGCACAGGCGAAGGTATCGGAAGCAATGGACAAAGCCTTTGCCTTTCTGCCGCAGAAGGAGGATACGGAATAAGAATAATACTATGAAGGTATAGTATAAGAATAAGCTCGCTGACATCTGATGAAATAACAGACAGCGAGCTTATTTTTTTAGTAAAAGCTAAATGAATAGTATTCACTATTATGCATTAGAGATAATGTAAAAAAGCGAGGCTTATACGCTGAAAAATTTGCGTAGCGGACAAATAGCGGACAAACTCATTTTTTAGAAAAAAGCAAAACTCGGAAACGGCGATATAACGTCGTTTCCGAGAACATTGAATGGTGACCCGTACGGGAATTGAACTGACCGAAAGGCTTCTGCCAGTTTCGAGTATTATATGAAAATCGCCGAAAAACAGCCTAATCTAAGAGCTTGATTTCGAGTGGCTTTTAGTTTTTTTTAGCAGTTTTTGGTAACAATATGTGGCAAACAAGTGGCTGGGCGTTGTACGAATATACACCAGATAATGAATATAGCTACTCTAGATAAGTATCGATTGTTGCTGCTTTCGATGATACTTTTGCCAGTAACTGTGAGAAACAGAAACCTGCTGCTATTGGAAACGTATATAAAATTCGCCAAAGCAGGAATTGTATTGTGCAAAATCGCGATTCAGGTTTAGAAATATTAGGAATTATTGAATTAATTTATTGAAAGTAGTATAATTAAAACGTTGATAAAATGTATTTGTCTACATAATAAAAAATACGGAATATCAAGTATGCTTAAAGGAGAAATTAATATGTTTATTCCAGAAATACCAAATAATAGTCTGTCTGACGAAATCAATGAAATAGTTTATATTGCAAAGAAAACTGAACACCAAATGTTCTTTGAGTTTAATCAGCCTGCAACTGATGATGAACTATCAGATTTAGAAAACTACTTCAACACTACTTTTCCAGAATCATATAAAGACTTTATGCATTTTTCAAATGGTGCGAATATTGCAGATGACTATATTATTTTCTTTAATGTTTCAGAAGTAAAATCGCTTCAAATTCCTACATTCCCTGATGATTATATCATTATAGGTAAAATAATAGGTGATGGTGAAGTATTATGCATCTCAAAAAAGGATCAACAATTTATTCGATTGTTTGAAGGTGAAGAACGACGTTATATCGATTTGAAAGAATTTTTTAAGCGACCTATAAAAAAAATTCGTATTAATGCTGAAGAAATAATAGGGGCATTTTAAAATACCCATAAAAATAAGAGAGGTTTTTTTATTATGACTGTAAATGAATTTTTAGATGCAATGAAAAACGCCAAAGATTCATTGGATAGATTTCATATTATAAATAAAATGAAAGAGG